>Ga0233425_10003325_pt1 | contig 29444 bp, 19 predicted proteins | sample Watercolumn_Towu_2_FD_181712 | JGI IMG/M metagenome (GOLD analysis project Ga0233425, IMG submission 181712) | Freshwater microbial communities from Lake Towuti, South Sulawesi, Indonesia - Watercolumn_Towuti2014_140_MG | ecosystem: Environmental > Aquatic > Freshwater > Lake | place...
TTCCACGCCTCGCAGCAGTCTCCTTTCTGCTTTGGCCAACTCCCCCTCGTGCCCGAGGATGACCTGGCGAGCCCTACGATTGTAGGCGTCGATGCGCGCGAGGCGGATCTCGCTGAGGGGATCGCCTTGCTCCGCAGTCAGCATGGGTCTGCCGTCCCGCGCACCCGGCCCATACCAGCCGCATTGGTCCGCACTATTTGATGTCTCGTCATCGTCCGACTTGCGACGCGTACCTACGACATGCGTCGATGCCGTCTCGGGGGGTTCGAGCACGCTCCTGCCTGGGTCGAGGGAACGCGGCAGTCCCGTTCTCCTGAACTGCACTACTTGGAACGTTCCTCCCCGCTTCTCCGAAGGCCGGAGGTTCCAAAGGGCCAAGAAGACGTTGGAGTGCTGCACCAGGTAGGCCCCAACTCTCTCGTATGCTACTGCCCGCGCCGCCCCGTCGATGGGTATCTGCGGCGAGACGACGACGGTATGGGCAGCACACCCAAGCAGCGTGCGGAAGCCCTTCAGCGCACCGGGCTCCTTGAAGTCCTTCTCGAATTCGACCTTGGGGAACGGGAGCACGGCCACCAGTTCTCTCTCTCCGAGATCGGCCTTCTCAAGGAACTCCTGTGCGACGAGTGAGTCGGCTCCCTCGGCAAGCCCCGACAGCAACCACAGCGGGGAGTTTGGGAACTGAGCCCTCGTGCGACTGAGAAAACCACGGACGGCCAAGCGGACCTTCTCGACACAGTCCGGGTGGAGATCTCGATGCCCCGTGACCCCGAGAACGATCGGTATAAGTCCGGCCGGACCCGGCGCTGCCCTTGTCAAGCCAACTGGACCTTCATCCATGCCGCCAACCTCTTCAAGTGGGCTCCTCCAGTCGAGGGACCGCATGGACGCGGCAGGACGCAGGCCAACAATCCATCGCACACGACAGCAGCGAAGCTCCCTCAAGTAATCTATCGCGCACATGCCAGGCGCGCTTCAAGAACAATGGATCAGCAATTCCTGGTGAGTTATTAGACCGCGGCTGGGTTACACAATTACGAGGTGGTCGTACACCAAAGGTGTACGTAATTGTTTTCTGGCGAAATTATTGGCCCGAATTCGCGTAGTAATAACCGAAATGTTATGTCCGTCTGTCAATGGCCGAACGTATGCTATTCGGGAGGCGGCTCGTCCTCCCCGCCAGGCAGCATCACGGGCGACTCGTTCGCTCGCTTGATGGCCAGCTCGACAGCGCGGTCCGTGCTGAGCTGGGGATAGTGTCGTCGGACTATCCGCACCGCCTGCTTGTGGCCACCCCCCTGCTGCTGCCTGATGAAACGGTAGAGAGCGTTGATGACGTAGTTCTGCTCCGACTCCTGCCGGCCCAGAGTCTTGGCGTACGTGCCGAACGCAGCATAGGCCCGGACGCGGAAGAGGAGCATCAGCCGCTCCCGGACCCAAGGATACCGCTGGAGGCAGAGAAGCACGCCCGGCACCATGTCCAGCAACTCGATGAGCGGCTCGAACGCACCGGGCCCCTGGGACAGTTCCTCGGCCTTCGCCACCACCCGATCGAAGTAGTCGGCGAATCGGTTGGGTGAGGGCGACGAATCCGGAGGACCACTCACCAGTGCGGCAGGACCCTCGTCCTGTATCCCGCTGAACGGCGTGAAGTCCGTTCGCATTCGCGTGAACAGCACCTCCAGATCCGCCATCGGGGGATCAGGGATCTCCTTCACCCACGCGGGGATGTCCCGGACCCGTATCCTCCCCGCCCGGCTGGGCTCGGTCTTGCGCGTCCGCTTGCCTTGCATCCTGAACCTCCCTGCGACAAACCCCCGGGGCGCTTTTGTCGTCTATCGTGGCGATCCCAATCATCCTACGCTGGCGTCGCAGGGTCAAGCCAGACCGGCTCGGGATGGCGTGGAGGAGGCGACAGATGCAGCGGAACGCGGGGTCAAGGAGGAAGGGTCGGAAGACAGGCTTCCAATCGGTGGGGCCCAGGGGTATGCTGGGTGCGCCAGCAACCAGGGCTCCATACGGGGACAAGGGGTTGCGGCCGCTCTTTGACAATCCGGGAGAGGTAGAGAGCAACGGGCCTCCCATGTTCGACAACTGCGCCGCGCAGTCTGGCCGACCCTCGGGGAGACTCCAGTGACCCCTGACCTCGACATCCTCACGCCGGAAGAAACGGCAGCGCTCCTCAAGGTCCCCAAGAAGACAGTGACGGAGCTGTGCCGCAAGGGAGAGATCCCCGGTGCGAGGAAGTTGGGCAAACACTGGAGAATCCCACGGTGGGCGCTGGTCAGCCTGTTCGGCCAACCGAAGACAGAGGAGGTCCGACAACATGCCAATCTACAGAATGAATGCCAGAGACAGATGGCGCGTGCGCATCTGGCAGAAGGGTCGCCGCAAGGACTGGATCTTCACGGGCAGCAAGGCCGAAGCAAGGCAGTTCGAAGCCCGCATGCTGATGCAGGGGCTCCCGATGCCGGTGGAGCCTCCCAGCGCAAGCGCAGCCCCGAGCTTCTCAGACTTCTGCGTCAACCAGTACGCACCCCACGCGGTCGCCCACCTGAGGCCCAGCACGTGGAACGGCCGGAAGTACCAGGTGGCGCGCTTCATGCGGTTCTTCGAGACCCGGAGCCTGGACGGCATCAGCGCACTCGACGTCGAGAAGTACAAGGAGCAGCGCCTCCAGGAGGGCATCAGGGCGTCCGCCATCAACGATGACCTCAAGGTGCTGCGCGTGATCCTGCAGTACGCCATCGACCTGGACTTGCCAGTCACGATCCCGCGCTTCAAGAGACTCGTGGAGCGAGGGAAGAGAAGGATCGAAGCCTGGACCGAAGACGAGGTCGGCCGTCTGCTGGCCGCTTGCGCCGAGGTCAGTCCCGAGATCCTGCCCATGGTCGTGTTCCTGGCCAACACCGGGTGTCGCAAGGGTGAAGCCATCGCCCTGCACACCCGGGACATCGACCTCGAACACGGGGTGGTCCACATCCAGCCAAACCAGGACTGGTCGCCCAAGAACAACCGGCCACGGGAGGTCCCCATAAGCGACAGCCTCAGGCCGTGGCTCGAGCAGATCCCCCCAGGCAGAGAGCACGCGTTCGTCTGCCCCGACACGCGCAGGAAGTGGGCCATGTGGCCCGAACGGCCCTGGAACCGGGCCATCAAGGCCGCAGGCATCACCGGCGGCCCCCACCGGCTCAGGCACACCTACGCCAGCCACCTGGTGCGCAAGACCGGAGACCTCTTCCTGGTCTCCCGCATCCTCGGGCACTCGCACACGCGGGTCACCGAGATCTACGCCCACCTCCTGGAGGGAGCTGTCCAGGAGGCCGGGAAGGCCGTGTCCTTCCCCGCAGGCACCACTCCCTCCGTGCTCGATGCGAGACAGCGCTGGGGAATGGCCAGGTAGATCAGAACCGTACGCGGTGAAGATGGAATGAACCGACCGTACGCGGACCGTACGCGCGACCGTACGCGCACAAAACCATCCGCTGGTCGAAAACACTCAACCGGTTGATTCTATTGGAGCGGGAGACGGGACTTGAACCCGCGACGTCAACCTTGGCAAGGTTGCACTCTACCACTGAGTTACTCCCGCAGATTGTCAACGAAGGCTTTTTCTAAGGTAGAACGCGGCCGCTGTCAAGGGAAAATAGCGGCCCGAAAACGAAGGAGGGCGCCAAGCACTACTGGTACAGCTTGTCCCCGGAATCGTCGAAGCGCAACGCAAAGATGTCGTAGTCGTCCCCAGCCTGCTGCCACGACCGCCACGTCACCAGGAACTGACCCGCAGGCGTCGACGAGATCGACGGCGACTGCTGGTTGGATGCCGTGAACGTGTTCACAGGAAACTCCGTCCCGGTCGGTAGACCGTCCGCGGAAAAGACCCGGCAGTAGACGCCCGCATCCGACCCGTCCTGCCCCTTGGACTCCCAGACGATGGCAAATCCGCCCGAGGAAAGACCCGCAAGAGCAGGATACCGCTGCTCCCCCAACGTGTAGTCGTGCACTACGAACTCCGGAGTGACTGCCAGGGAGGACCCATCGAAGACACGGGCCAGGACCCCGTTGTTGCTCCCATCCTGCCCGTCGCTGTGCCACGCAATCACATAACCGCCACCCACCAGCGACCCAACCGCAGGATACGCCTGGTCCAGCTGCCAGAAGTCGTTGACCACCGATTCGGATGAGAGCGGGGCTCCGTCACTGCCGAACCGCCGGGCATAGATGCCCTGCCCATCCCCGTCCTGGAGCTGCGATTCCCACGCGGCCACGAAAGAACCGTCGGCAAGGCCCGCTACCGCAGGAGCCCGCTGATCCCACTGCGTCGTCGCATTGATCGGAAGCTGCACCCCGGACTTCACGCCGTCCGACGAGAAGACCTGGCCGTACACGCCCCCCCAATCCTCGGGCCCTACCCCGCTCCACACCACCACGAACCCGCCCCCGGCAAGCGCGGCAACGTCCGGAAGCTCCTGGTTGGACACCGTGTGCGTGTTCACCGGAAACTCCACGCCCGACTTCACCCCGTTGGCCTGGAACCGCTGCCCGAATACCCCGTCCCCGTTGCCGTCCTGCCCGAAGCCCTCCCAGACGGCAACGAACCCGCCGTCGGAAAGCGCTGCCACCGCAGGATTCTCCTGGTCGTCGGCAACCTCCATGTTCGCCTGGAACTCGACCCCCTCCAACCCGCCCCCGCCCGCCTTGATGCGGCGAAGGAAGATCCCCCACTCGTCCGTGTCCTGCTTGTCGCTCTGCCACGCCACCACGAACCGCCCGTCCGTGAGCCCCGCCACCTGCGGCCGATCCTGCATCCCCGTCAGCGTCGAGTTCACCACCAGCTCCGCGATGACCCCGTCGTTGCACCCGTCCCACGCAGCGTCGTTGCCGTCGTCGCAGTCCTTGCCCGCGGCAGGACACTTGCCATTCACGCAAATCTGCCCCGGATCACACGTGCCGCATACGCCGTTGCACCCGTCGGGTCCGCAGTCCTTGCCGTCGCACGCAGGCTGGCAGCAGGTGCTGTCACCCAAGCAGACCTCGCCCGCCATGCAGCACACCTGCCCGCAGAAGAAACCCGGGCACGCACACTTCCCCTCGTGGCAGATGACGTTTGACCCCACGCACGTTCCACACACGCCACCACACTCGTCCTCCCCACACTCCTTGCCGTCACACTTGAGCGTGCAGCACTCTCCAAGGTCCGTGCACACCTGGTTCATGCCGCAACAGCCGTCCCCACACTCGGCCCCCGCACAGCCGCACACCCCGTCCTTGCACGCGACGTTGACCCCGCTGCACGTGCCGCACGAGCCGCCACACCCGTCCGGCCCACACTCCATGTCCGTGCAGTCCGGCTTGCACACGCAGGCCCCCTCCTCGCACACGAAGCCCGCCTTGGTGCACTCCCCGCACGACCCGCCACACCCGTCCTCCCCACACTCCTTCCCGTCGCACTTCGGCGTGCACTCCTCCTTCACGCACTTGCCCTTGGTGCACTTGGAGAACTCGTCACACTCCCCGCACGAGCCCCCACACCCGTCGCTTCCACACTCCTTGCCCGCACAGTTGGCCTTCGCATCGCAGCACGCTCCCTTCACACAGACCTTCTGCGCACCGCACTCGGTGCCGTCGTCCAGCGGGCTCCACCCCTGCTGCGACGCCGCAGGCTTGCACCCCTCGCACTCGTTTGCAGGATTCACCGTCCCGGACGGCACGCACGCTCCGGCCACCAGGCAGAACATCCCCTGGAGAGCGTAGGCGCACTTCCCGCCCGAACAGCTGTCGTTGGTACAGCCCAGCCCGTCGTCGCACTCCCCGCACGAGCCGCCACACCCGTCCTCCCCACACTCAGCGATGCCGCACGCGGGAACGCACTCCCCCTCCCCGGTCTTTCCCCGGCTGGAGCACCCCGCTACCACCAGCAGCGCCACCACCGCGACATTCGTCATCTCCCGAGCACCTTGTGCGAGGGACCACGCCGTAGCCCCTCGGCGTCTTCCACCGGCCGATGCATTCCAGCAGGCGAAGGCGGGTAATGAGTGTGGCGCCATCTCGGCCCTATTCCGGCAACGGCTCTGGCTTTGGCTCATTCTTCGCCTTCCCCTTGTCCTCGGCCTTGTCCTTGCCCTTGTCCTCGGCCTTGTCCTTGCCCTTGTCCTTGCCCTTGTCCTCGACAGCTGCCTTGCCCTCGTCCTCGGCCTCGGCCTTGCCCGCACCCTCCTCCTTGCCAGGCGCTTCGAGCTTCCCGGCCGCGTCCGTGGACAGGTAGTTGAAGCCGTGGCGCAGGACGACGTACTCCTTGGAAAGGAAGCCGAGGAACACCGGCTTTTCGCCCACCAGCAGCGTGACCTCCGGACCCGCACCCTCCACCTTCACCGCGGCCACCGAGACCTCCTCCTCCCCCCTCTTCATCTTCGCGACACCACCGTCCGACAGCTTCACCTTCACCAGCTTCCCGTCGTCCAGCGTCAGGCAGTCGTACTGCCCCGCGCCCTTCGACTTCCAGAGCCCGGCCAGGTCCGCGTAGAAGTGGTACCCGAACGGGTCGTAGACATAGAACGGCTTCGGCGGAGTCAGGTCCGCCTTGTACTTCTTCGGGTTCTTGGACACGATCCGCATCTTCTTCTCGTACGGCCAGAACACGATGAGGTCCGTGTCCGCAGACCCCTGCTGCTTGCCGATCCACTTCTTGTACTTGGCCAGCGTGCCGTCCGGATCCCGCTCCACGTGGAACTGGATCTGGAGCGTGACCTTCTTGCCCGTCATCATCTCCAGCTTGGCAGAGGTGAAGATCTTGCCCGACCCGGTGGACACGGTCTTGAACCCGAACAGACCTGCGTCCTTGCCGTCCTTCAACACCGCGAACTCGAGCCAGTCGGGGTCCTTGGCATCCTTGTCCTTGTCGCCCGCCCACACAGGTGCGGCAAGTCCCGCTGCCAGGAACGCAACCGTCAGCACCATCCGGAAACGCCTTGCCATGTCACGAACCTCCGACTTCCATCGAAATCACTCGCGGCGACCGGGCCATCCGGGCAGGCACCAGGGCGCCATCGGACGGCCGGGTCCGCGGTTCCTTCACATCGAGACGTCCGGCACCTGCGTCATCGCATCGCTTGCCCCCTCCGGAACCCACAGGCGAAGCTCCGCATCCCATACGAACACCTGCTCTCCCTCCTCCCGGTTCCGCACGCAGTCCATGGGGTCCGGACACCCTTCGCCACCCTTGCAGGAAAGGGAGGACCGGTCGAAGCTCAGCACCATCTTGCGCAGCACCGCGGACTCGTCCACCACGAATTGCGGGGAGCGCGTGACCTGCCGGATCGCCTTGCTGCACGCCGCGGACATGGCCCCGTCGAAGCTCAGCGAGCCGTACCACGTCAGCCGGATCTTCTTCGACAGCTCGAACAGGTAGAGAGCCGTCCGCTTCTGGCTGCGCCCCCCCTTCTCGTCCGCGGCTTCCACCGAAAGCACCAGCAGAAGGTCCATGACACCGTCCCGCTGCAGGTCTCCGGACTGGAGCACGAGGGGCTGCGCCTTCGACACCTTGAACCCCGGCGCTTCAAGCGGCACCGCCACGGACCAGCTCCGCTCCTTGCCCGCTCCCGCGATGAAGAGCGAGCCCGGGTCCGCGGGATCCTGCACGACCCCGAAGACGGGCGTCCCCTTGTCTGCCGAGGCGTAGAAGCTCCCCGTCATCCCCGGGAAGTAGCGGTTCGTCAGAGCAGCGGAGTCCTCGAACTCGGACAGCCGCACCAGGTTGCTGGGACCGACGAACCCCTCGGAAGCGCACGACTGCGCCACAGCCGCGATCAGCAGGCACGCAGCCAGACAGGTCAATGGCTTCATCCTCAACCCTCCTCGTCCTCCGGCTGCGGCGTCTCCTCGAGCCCGGAGTACTTCTGCTGTGTGAACTCCCTGCCGCTGTGGCTCCAGAGCTCCGGCTTTCCGGCAGACACGGTCAGCACGTGGACCGGCCGCTTCCAGACCTGCGCCAGGTTCCTGAGCACTTCCCGGGCATACTTGACGTCCAGGTCCCTCTCTTCGTGCGTGTGGCGCAGCAGCAGCTCGTTGCGGTTACGGAAGTTGGAATCGGTGACGTGGATGACCGGGTGCCCGAAGTTCGTGATGGCCGTGAGCAGCGACTCCTTGACCTTCGCGAACTCGGTGGAGTCGATGATGTACTTGTCGTACTCCTCCTTGTACGTCCACGTGAACAGCTTGTGGTCCATGCAGAACTGCGGCGTGAGGAACTCGTCGATGAACGCCACGTCGTTGTAGATGCTGCGGACCTGGAAGATCTTCTCCCTGCCAAGACCGAGGCGCCGGTCCCACAGCCGCCGCTGCCTCAAGTCGGTGCACTCGTCCCACTCCTTGCCGAACCGACCCCGGTCATACCGCTCCTCGATGTCCCGGAACAGCTCCAGCCCGAGCTTGTAGGGGTTGATCTGGAAGCCGTGAACCGCCACGGCCATGCTGTGGTGATCCGCGAAGTCCACGATCTCCGATGCGGCCAGCGCCTTCTGCGTCAGGATCTTGGAGTGCCAGTACGCGGCCCACCCCTCGTTCATGATCTTGGTCTGCCCCTGGGGAGCAAAGTAGAGCGCTTCCTCCCGCACGATGGACACGATGTCCCGCTCCCACTCCTCGAGGGGAGCGTAGGCCACCAGGAAGCCGAGCACGTCCTTGACCGGCGACGCGGGCACCCGCAGCACCTTGCGCCGCTCCCGCTCCCGCTTGCGCCGGGCAGCGTCCACGTACTCCTGCGGGTACATGTAGGACTCCATGTACTCCGGAGTCTGGACCGGGAACCGGTGGTCCGCAACGCCGCGCTCCTCTCCCGCCCCCGCATCCTTCGATTCGGCCGTCGCACTCACGCCGGGGAAGTGGTAGTCGATGAGGCTGTCCAGCGACAGGCACGCGTCGATGAACCGCTCCACGCGGTCGACGCCGTAGCGGTCCACGTAGCGGCGGACCCGGGTCGCGTGGTTCGCCATCTCGTCCATCATCTTCCGGTTGGTGTGCGAGAACCACATGTTGCGCTTGAAGAAGTCGCTGTGCGCATACACGTGGGCCATCACCAGCTTGTAGTCGATGTCGCTGGACCCCTCCACCAGGTACGCGTAGCAGGGGTCGTTGTTGATGACCATCTCGTAGATCTTGTGCAGCCCGTACAGGTGGCTCTTGGCCATCCGCTCGTAGTCCATGCCGAAGCGCCAGTGCGGATACCGCACCGGAAAGCCGCCGTACGCCGCGATCTCGTTGATCTTGTCGTTGCTCACCACCTCGAAGACGACCTCGAAGAAGTCGAGCCCATACTCCTTCGCGTACCTCCGGATGTCCTCCTTGATGTTCCACAGGTAGAGAGGGAGGCTCATCGTCACTTCCCTTTCACGAAGAAGTCGCGGATGGACCCCACGATCCCATCCCGGTCCGGGATCTCCGACAGCACCATGTTCTCGCTGCCCGGGAACGCCTTGCGCAGATCCTTGATGAACTGGCCGGACCCGTACGGGCTCTTGACCTGGCCGTAGCAGAACTGGTTGGAGCGCGGCAGGATCTTCTGCACCAGGATCTCCATGCAGCGCTCGGTGTCGTCCTGGGACCAGTTGTCGCCGTCCGAGAAGTGGAACGGGTAGATGTTCCAGTCGTCGGCCGGGTACTCCTTCTCCACGATCTGCGAGCAGAGCTGGTACGCGCTGGAGATCATCGTGCCGCCGCTCTCCTTGGTCTTGAAGAAGGTCTCGCGGTCCACCTCGCGGGCCCGGGCGTCGTGGATGATGTAGCGCGACTGGATCCCCCGGTAGTTGTGCCTGAGCCACGTGTCGATCCAGAACGACTCGATGCGCACGATCTGCTTCTGCTCGTCTCCCATGGAGCCGGACACGTCCATCATGTAGATGATGACCGCGTTGGACTCCTGGCTGAACTGGTAGCGGAACGACCGGTACCTGCGGTCCTCCCGCGTGATGACGATGGACGGGTCCCCGGGGTCGTAGGTGCCCGACGCCAACTGCCTCTTGAGCGCTTCGCGGAAGCTGCGCTTGAAGTGCCGCAGCGACTCCGGACCGATGCGGGCAATGCCCGTGACCTTCTGCTTGAGAGTCTTGAGCGTCGCACTTCCCTTGGGCCGGATCCGGGGCAGTGCAAGCTCTTCGCCCAGGATCTGGGCCAGCTCGTCGACTCCCACCTCCACATCCAGCGCGTGCTCCCCTGCCTGGTCACCCGCCTTGCCCGCGCCGGATTGACCCTCCTTGCCCTCGCCCAGCACATCCCCTTCCTCGCCGTCGCCCTGCCCGACCCCGGACTGGTCCTGACCCCGGAACTTGAGCCTCGGGATCTCGATCTCCGGTATCGGGATGGAGACCGTCTTCTTCCCTTCCCGCCCGAGGATCTCGCCGTGGGAGATGTGGCGCTTGAGGTTGCGGCGCACCGCTCCCTTCACGATTTCCCTGAACCGGCCATGGTCCTTCTCGATGTTCTGTATGGCCATGAAGTCGCCCTCGGGCAGCGGTCGAAAGGCCGCTACTCCTTCTGGTCTCCCCGTGCGAAGATGCTCGCGACGTAGTTGAGCACGTCGGTCGCGGATTCCTCGTTGTAGCCGAAGCTGCGCATCAGCCGGTTCTTCACGATGTCGATCTTCTCCTGGGTCTTCTTGTCCACCACGGACGATACCAGCGACGCAAGCTTGATGGAGTCCTTCTGGTCCTCGAACAGCTTCAGCTCCAGTGCCTTGCGCAGCCGCTCGTTGGTCCGGTAGTCGAAGGTCTTCCCCTCCAGAGCGAGCGCTCCGATGAAGTTCATGATCTCCCTGCGGAAGTCGTCCTTCCGGTTTTCAGGAATACCGACCTTCTCCTCGATGGCCCGCATGAGCCTCTCGTCCGGCTCCTCGTACTGGCCCGTGTACTTGTTGCGGACCTTCTCCTTCTGGGTATAGGCCTTGACGTTGTCGATGTAGTTCGCGCAGAGACGGGCGATGGCCTCGTCGTCCGCGGAGATGGCGCGGCGCACCTCGTCCTTGATGACGTCCTCGTACTCCTCCTTCACGAGGCTCAGCCCCTCCTTGTAGCGCGTCCGCTGCTCCTCGCTGGAGATGAGGGAGTGGTGCTTGAGACCGCTCTCCAGGCGGTTCATGACGATGAACGGGTTGACCATGTTGGTGCCGTCGTCCGACGCGAGCGCCTCGGAGATCTTGTCCTGGATGTAGCGCGGGGAGATCCCCTCCATACCTTCGCGCTCCGACTCCTTGCGCAGCTCCTTGACCGTGTCCTCGGTGAACCCGGGCAGGCTCCTGCCGTCGTAGAGCTTGGCCTTCTGAAGCGGCGTGATGCCGTGCTTCTTGGGATCGGCCAGCCGCGTGAGCACGGCCCACAGGGCCGCCATCTCCAGCGAGTGGGGAGCGATGTGGAAGTCGCCGACCCTGTCGGGGTTGAAATCCTTGCGGTAGATCTTGACCTCTTCCGACACGCGGGTGATGTACGGGATGTCGATCTTGACGGTGCGGTCCCGCAGCGCTTCCATGTACTCGTTGTTCTGCAGCTTGCGGAACTCGGGCTCGTTGGTGTGCCCGATGATCACCTCGTCGATGTCCGTCTGTGCGAACTTCTTGGGCTTGATGCGGTGCTCCTGCGACGCTCCCAGCAGGTCGTAGAGGAACGCAACGTCCAGCTTGAGCACCTCGACGAACTCGATGATCCCGCGGTTGGCCACGCAGAACTCGCCGTCGAAGTTGAAAGCCCGGGGGTCGGAGTCGGTCCCGTAGACCGCAATCTTCCGGTAGTTGATGTCACCGGTAAGCTCCGTGGAGTCCTGGTTCTTCTCGTCCTTGGGCTGGAACGTGCCGATGCCGACGCGGTCCTGCTCCGAGAACACGAAGCGCTTGACCTTCACGTGGCCAATGGCCTTGCCCCAGTCCCCCTTGTAGTGCTGGAGCAGCGTCTTGTACTGGTAGCGGCACGCGGGGCACAGCTCCTTGTCCACCACGATGGGGTAGTCCACGCGCTTCATGCCCAGCTCGTCCAGCACCTTGGACCGCCAGGCCAGGGGCAGCAGGTGCAGCGGCTCCTCGTGCACCGGGCAGAGCGCCACCTCGCCGTCGGGCATGTTCCATTCCAGCGTGTAGACCGCGCCCTCCGGCGTCCGGGTGTAGTCCTCCAATCCCTTCTTCACGAGCCGGACGATGGTGGACTTGCTGCTGCCCACCGGCCCGTGCAGGAGCAGGATGCGCTTCTCCGGACCGTACCGATACGCCGCGGCCTTGATGACGTGCACGAACTTCATGAGCGACACGTCCAGGCCGAAGACCGCGTCCCGGCCGTCGTGCCGCGGATCGTCGAAGAAGTTGTAGTGGACCATCTTCTTCTTCGCCTGCGTGACCTCCTCGAATCCGTAGGACATGATCATGTCGTACGTACGCTGGAACGCAGACCGCGCGATCCGGGGGTTCTCCTTCACGAGGTTCAGGTAGTCCTCGAAGGTCCCCTCGTAGCTCAGCTCCTCGAACTCGCGCAGGTTCTGAAGTCCGGCGATCCTTCCCACAAGGCTCTTCTCCGCCATCGGTTCCTCCAGGCTCGGTTCAGGGCACCGGCACCGGCGCCCCGCTTGCACCGAAGTCTAGCGTCACTTGCGGTCAAAGTAAAACAGAAAGGGTCCGTCAGGGAGCGTTGACGGTGAAGGACTCCGGAAGCGTGTCCGGGGCCAGGGAGATCTCCAGCGGCTGCTCTTTGTCCGGGAGCTTGACGTACACCTTGTGCTTGAGGATGTCCGTGACGTAGCCCCCCTCGTTGCCCACCTTGTCGTTGAGCAGCACGACGTGGGTCTGGCCCTCCGGATCCTCCACCAGGACCTGCGGGTTGGAGACGCCGGTCATGATGATGCGGAAGGAGTACTTGTTGAGGGGCGCCTTGACCAGCGGGTCATTGACCGCCGCGGTGTCGATCTCGGGGTTCCCCGCCTTGTCGTCCGGGCCGGTGGGAGCAACGATTCCGGTGAGGATGGACTGGATCGACTTGCCCTCCTCCTCCTTCTTCTTTGCTTCCCCCGCGGCCTTCTTGGCCGCCTTGTCCAGGTCCACCAGGGCCTTGGCCTCGGTCGGCGCGGGAGGATAGAACTTCTCCAGCCGCGACGCGAACGCGTCCTTGTACTCCCACGTGACGGCCTTGGAGTGGATCTCCTCCTCGATGCGGCCGACAAACGCGCCGAAGTGGGGCACCAGCAGGTCCCACTCGGGCTTCGCCACGAAGACCACGCCGGTGGTCTTCTTGTTCTGCTTGATCTGCGCGACCTTGGACTCGACCTTTGCAGCGGCCTGCTGCTCTTCGGTTGGCCCATCCCCGCCGCAGCCCGCCCCGGTCAGAGCAGCCACGGACGTCGCCACCGCAAGCACAACGACCCGCTTCAGCACCTCGGTTTGAAGGAGCATTGGGTCACCTCTACTTCTTCTTGCCCGAGAACGGGCGGCCGGTGTAGGTGTAGCCTTCGATGAGCATCGTGGCCACCAGCTCCGATTCCGCCGACGCGACGCGACCGCTCGCGAAGGGGCTCTTGTCGTCCTTCCCCTTCTTACTCTGCTTCGTCTTCACCATCTTGATGTCCAGCGCCCTTGGAGCGACCAGCCGCTTGCCCGGCTGTGCGATGAGCTTGAAGAACCGCGCGAGCTGAAGATAGCTCCCACGCATTTCGAACTTGATGGGAATCGCCATGTAGTAGTCCCCCTCCTCCGACGCCTTCTGCTCCTTGGTCACCACGACGAGCCCCGCATCCAGAGCGTCGGTCTCGAGACCGGACATGAGCTGGGGGAGGTTATCCTTGTCCGGGATGATGGCCTTGTTCTCCTCGATGCGCTTGATGACCTGCGCGTACTTCTCGCGCATCTCCGCGATCTCCACTTCCCCGCGGAAATCCTTGAAGCCGTCCAGCTCCCGCTTGGCGGCCTGGTACTGGCTGGTCTGCTTCGCAATCTCCTCGTCCTGCCCCATGATCACCGAGTAGTAGAACAACCCCGCGACCAGGCCCAGGAAGACGATGCCGATGATCAACTTCTGCTGCGGAGGCAGTTTCTTGAACTTGTCCATGGTGCCCCCCCCTACTCCGCCTTGGCCTGTTTGGAGCCATCGTCCTTCTTGGGAGCGGGCTTCTTGTCGTCCTTCTTGCCGCCCCCCTTGTCCCCCGGACCCTTCTTCGAATCCGCGGCCTCTTCCTTGCCCACGTCAGGGTTGTAGTTCAGCACCGCCTGGATCTTGAAATCGATCACCGCGGGACCGGTCTTGTCCTTTGTAGTGGCCTTCGCGCTCACGAAACGCACGTCCTGCAGGTGGACCGTGGCCCTGAGGCGCTTCAGCACCTCGTCCGTGTCGTGGTGCGATATGGCCTGCCCGGACAGGAGGATCACGCCGTCAGCGCCCTCCTTGATGTCCGTGAACCAGGCCCGGTCCGGGTCCCACCGCGTGTCCCAGCCGATCTGCTCCTGCACCACACGCTCCGCGTGGTTGGACAACGGCGGGACGGTCAGTGCGTAGCTCAAATAGAGGATGAGGTTGGCGGGTCCCACCGTCTTGTTGCGAAGCTTGTCGAACACGCCAGCCTGCTTCTGCTCCTCTTCGATCTTCTTCTGGAGCTCGTCCCTCTGGTCCTTGAGCTTCTTGAGCTCCTGCACCTTGGCCTGCGCTTCCTGCGCGAGCGCTGTCTGCGCTGCCAGCTCGTCATCCTTGACGGTGGACCAGTAGAACAGGAGCAGCCCTTCCAGCAGCAGCACCAGCACGTAGATGGCCACCACCGGCGCTCCCGTGGGCACCGCGAGCCGCTTCTTCTTCCTTGCCGAGGATTCGAGGAGGTTTATGCGGATCATTTGTCACCTCCCCTGCGCAGCGCCAGGCCCACGACGACCCCTGCCGCAGGCGCTATCTTCTGGAGCAGGGCGATGTCGAACCGCTTGGTGTCGATGACGATGTTCTTGAACGGGTTGACCAGCTCGGCCGGCACTTCGAGGCGCTGCTCGATGAGCCGCACGAGGGCCGACATCTGGGCCGCCCCTCCGCTCAGGTACACGCGGGAGATCCGCTCGCCCACGGACGTGGCCCTGAAGAACTCCACCGAGCGCTGGATCTCGGTCACGAGGGTTCCGGCCACCCGGTCCGCCAGCTTCTGCACCTCCTTGAACACCGCGGAGCTGGACAGGCTCTCGCTTCCTCCCGTCTTGTAGTGCTCCGCTTCCTCGTAGGTGACGTTGAGCTGGCGCTGGATCTCCTCGGTCAGCAGCATGCCGCCCATGGAGATGTCACGGGTGAACTGCGTCACCCCGTTGGAGATGACGTTGATGTTGATCATCGAAGCGCCCACGTTGATGATCGCGATGGTCTCGTTGGGCGGGAAGCCGTAGTTCAGCTCGAACATGTTCTGGCCCGCGAACGTGTCCACGTCCACCACCGCGGGGTCGAGCCCCGCCTCGGTGGCGATGGTGACGTAGTCGTTGATCACGTCCTTCTTGGCCGCGACCAGCAGCACGTCCATCTGCCCCTGGCCCGCCTTGGGGTCCAGGATCTGGACGTCCACGTTCACTTCCTTGATGTCGAAGGGGATGTACTGCTCCGCCTCCCACATGATGGACGAGTCCAGCTCCTGCTGGCTCATCTCCGGCAGCGAGATCTTCTTGATGATCACCGCGTGGCCGGACACGCTCAGGGCGCACGGGCGCCCTCTCAGCTTGTTGGCCGTGACCAGGTCCCGGAGTTTGTCCTGCACGCGCGTGAAGTTCATCACCGCGCCGTCCACCACCGAGTCGGGAGGAAGCGGCGCAACATCGAACCGCTTCAGGGACAAGCCCCTGTTCCCCTCGTTGAGCAGACAGACTTTGATGGAGTGGCTTCCAATGTCCACCCCGACCGCGTTTCTCCTGCCGAGTAGCACGTTTGCCTCCGCAGCGGGACCAGTACCAGCCCGGCCTCATTCTCCGACAGCCCGGCTGCGTTGTCAAAAAAGGCACCCCGGGGGGACACCGACTCCCCGGGACCGTTCCAACGCCGGGTCCCCGCTGCGTTCAAGAAGCATGAGGAATATCTATGTTGTAGTCTCTGATCTTATAGAGCAGGGCCCTGTGGCTGATCTCCAGCAGATGGGCAGCGCGGGTCCGGTTCCCACCGGTCTTGAGCAGCGCGGCCCGGATGTAGCGCTCCTCCAGAATGCGCGCGGCCTTCTTGAGCGACAGGTCCTCGGGATCCGCCTCGGCTTCCCTGCGTCGGGACCTCGAGATGGGCTCTGACAACGACTGGCGCGTGATGATCGCACTCTCGGCCAGCACCCCGGCCCTCTCGATCGCGTTCTCCAGCTCACGGACGTTGCCCGGCCAGTCGTAGGCCAGCAGAGCGTTCATCGCGTCCTTGTCGATCCCCTCGATGGCAGTGCCCAGCCTCCGGTTGGTCTTCTCGATGAAGTGGTGCACCAGGGACGGGATGTCGGAGAGTCGCTCCCGCAGGGGAGGCAGCCGGATCTGGACGACGTTGAGCCGGTAGAAGAGATCCTCCCGGAACCTGCCCCCCTTCACCTCGGCCTCCAGGTTCTTGGTCGTCGCTGCCAGCAGGCGGACGTCAACCCGGACCGACTTGGCGCTGCCCACGCGGCGGATCTCACCGTCCTGGAGCGCGCGCAGCAGCTTGACCTGGAGGTTCAGGGGAAGCTCTCCCATTTCGTCCAGGAACAGCGTGCCGCCGTCGGCTTCCTCGAACACCCCCTTCCGGTCGGAGTAGGCGTCGGTGAACGCACCGCGTACGTGGCCGAAGAGCTCGGACTCGAGCAGGTGCGACGGGATGGCCGCGCAGTTGACCGCGACGAACGGTCCGGAAGCCCGCGCCGACTGGTCGTGCACCGCACGCGCGACCAGCTCCTTGCCCGTGCCGCTCTCCCCCATGATGAGCACCGTGGAGCGGAACTGCGAGACCTTCTTGACCAGGGTGAACACGTCCTGCATCCGGGGGCTCGTCCCGATGAGGTCGCCGACGACGTGCTCCCCGCGCAGCTTCTCTTCCAGGGTGTGGACCCGGCGCTGGAGGCTCTCGCGCTCTTCGAGCTTCCGGATGGTCAGCACGACCTCGTCGTTCCTGAACGGCTTCGTGATGTAGTCGTACGCACCGCGGCTCATGGCCTGGATGGCCACGTCAACGGACCCGTACGCGGTCATGACGATGACCGGGCACATGATGCCCAGCCGCGTCAATTCCGAGATCATGTCCAACCCGCTCATGCCGGGCATCAGGACGTCTGTCAGCACCAGGTCGAAGGACTCGGCTTGCGCCTTCTCGATGGCCACCGCGGCGGACGAGCAGGTCTGCACCTGGAAGCCGCTTGCGGCAAGCTGGCGGGCCAGGATCTCCGCGAACTCCTCTTCGTCGTCCACGATGAGAACCTTGGTGATGATTCCGGTCACGGGACCTCCTGCTAGACCATCATGGGCAGAGTCACGGTGAACGTGGCTCCCTGCCCGGGCTTGCTCTCCAGTGCGATCTCTCCCCCGTATCGCGACACGATGGTGTGGCACACGAACAGCCCGAGGCCCGTTCCCTTGCCCACCCCCTTGGTCGTGAAGAAGGGGTCGAACACCTTCAGGTAGATGTCAGCCGGGATCCCCGGCCCGTTGTCCGCGACCGAGATCTGGATGCGCCGATCGTCCTTCCTGGCCATGGTGACCACGATGCGCCCCTTGCCGGCAAGGGCGTCGGCCGCGTTGATGAGCAGGTTGAGCAACACCTGCTTGAAGCGGCTGGGCGGGATGGCAGCGGACACCCCCGGAGGCAGCGTGCCCTCGAGGCGCATCTCCAGGCAGGAAAACGCCTTCTGCGGGGCCAGCAGGTCCATCACTTCGCGCACCTCGTGAGCGATGGAGCAGAGCCCCTTCTCGTCGCCGGCCGGGTGGGAGAAGTCCATGAGGTTGCGCAGCGTCCGGTCGATGCGCTCCGTGTTCTTGCGGAGCTTGGAAAGGGTCTGCCGGACGGCATCGCCGGTGTTCTCCTTCTCCAGCAGGTCGAGGTACCCGAGGATGATGCTGATGGGGTTGCCGATCTCGTGAGCCACGCCGGCTGCCAGCTGCCCCACCGAGGCCAGCTTCTCGGTTCGGATGAGCTGCTCCTGCGCCTGCGTGAGCTCCTGGTTCACCCGGGTCAGCTCCTCCACCTGCTGCTCGATGCGCTTACGGTCCTGCCGGATACGCTCGGCCATCGTCTTGAGGGAGGTGCGCAGGACGCCGAACTCGTCCGCGTCCACGCCGTCGGCCAGAAGCTCGCGGCCGCCCGTCGCGACCGCGCCGGCTTCGGCCAGGAGCCTGTCGATGGGCCTGAGCAGCACGTGCCGCATGAGGACGGAGCCGGCCGCGATGAGCGCCAGGACCAGCACGACCCCCCACAGCATCAGCAGCGTCGTGATGCTGCTGCACCGCCGCTCGAAGGGCTCACTGGGCCGCGCAAGGAAGAGGTGCCCTCCGCCGGGCAGCGGTCTGAGCGCTGCGAAGAGCGAGCCGAGGCCGGGCGACCGCAGAGGCCCGGTCCCGTCAGTCAGCGCTTCCAGGGTCTGGAGCCGCTCCCTCCCGACCATGACTTCCGCGGGCGTGCACTCAGCGGGCGCCACGGTTTCCAGCTGGGCGTTGAGCACTTGGACCGCGGCCAGCCCGCCGGCGGCCCTCACGCTCTCCAGCGCGGCGTTGAGCTGCCCCCGGTCCTGCGGCAGGTCCATCACCAGCGGGGTCACGGTGTCCGCGGTCAGACGCAGCATGCGGAACTCCTCGTCCACGAGCACGCTGGTGATGAAGCGGGAGACCGAGAAGTAGATCGCGGCGAAGGCGAGCACCAGCGTGCCGCCCAGCACCAGCGCCAACTTCCCCTTGAGGCCCAGCCTCATCCCGCCCCCCTACAGAGCAAACCACCGCGTCAGGACGGCATTCACGTCGTCGGAGAAGAACAGCCACTCCATCCCGGCCAGCGCCAGGAAGGGCCCGAAGGGGATGCGGGCCAGCCGCAACCCCGTGCCCTGCGCCTTCATCGCGGGCCAGGAAGCCAGGGCGTACACGATCCCCTGGGCCGAGCCTGCCAGCAGGATGAAGGGGAGACTCTTCCAGCCGAGGAACGCGCCGAGCATGGCCATGAGCTTCGCATCCCCCCAGCCCATCCCCTGCCGCCGGGTCACGAGGTAGTACCCGCCGATGACCAGCGCGATGACGAGGGCTCCTGCAGCAGCCCCCACCACCGAGTCCAGCCAGCTCAGCCGGTGGTACTGCCCGAACACGGCGGAGAATGCCACGCCGACGACCACCGAGGGCAGCGAGATCACGTTGGGGATGATCAGGTGTTCCAGGTCGATGAACGTGATGGCCGTGAGCGCCAGCACGAAGAAGAACAGGAACACGAAGCTCAACACCGCTGCCTCGAGAGACGGAATGTACGGGTTGTACACCACGTGCCTCCACACGGCCAGGGCCAGGGCAGCGCAGGTCAGCTCCACCAGCGGGTAGCGGATGGAGATCGCCTCGCGGCAGCGGCCGCATCGGCCGCCCAGGAAGATGTAGCTCAGGACCGGGATGTTCTGGTACCAGGCGATGCGCGCGTTGCAGCCGGGGCAGTGCGACGGCGGGTGCAACACCGATTGCCCGCGTGGAAGCCGGTAGATCACGACGTTGAGGAAGCTGCCCCAGACCGCGCCCCAGACCACCGCCAGCACCGCAAGCAGCCCCTCGATGGACGGCATGGTCAGTTCACCTCGAACGTGCCGATGCGCACGCGGTCCGACCCGTCATGAGAGATCTTCCCCTTCTCGAACTCCTTGACCTTGAGCCGCTTGTCCGACCCCGGGGTGAAGAAGCCCATGTGGAGCTGCTGTGTGCCGGAGGGGCAGCCGAGGGGCACGTCGGTCTGGTAGTCGTCCAGCACGATGTCCCCTTCCATCCAGTGGTTCGTGCGCCAGCAGCCGACGCAGTTCTTCTCCTCGGGGTCGCTGCTCATGTTGAGCGGCCAGTGGTCGCCGTTGATGCGGTTGCTCGCACCGGTGGAATCGATGTGGATGAAGATCTTCCAGCTCGTGTTGATCTTGCCGCTGGCCTCGAAGAAGAACCGGATGCGGAGCTTGTCGTTGCGGCCGAGGTTCGTGTTCTCCATCTGGTATCCCAGCAGGCGGATCTGGTCGTCGAAGTTCACCCAGCCGCCCTTGAGCCTGCCGAACGTGCCCAGCGACTCGGGGACGCCGAGCTCGTCGTACTTCGTGCCCGCGGGAGACGCGCTCCAGGCCAGCAGGCGGTCCATGTCGTCACGGGAGAGGGTCGCCTGTGCGAACCGGTTGTGGTTCTCCTCGCCGGGCAGCAGGTGGCTGGCCGCAAGCAGGAAGTTCACGTTGCTTCCTTCCAGCACCGGGATGTGCCTGCCGCCGCTGGAGGAGCGGAACGTGAAGTTGACGCTGGAGAAGGTCTCCTGGCCGAGGATGACGTAGTTGCGCTTGCGCTCCATGGCCGAGGCCTTGTGGTCTGCGGCGTCGGCCGCATCCACGATGTATCGCATGGTCTCGGGCCGGTCCGGGTCCATGGCGGGGTTCATGGCCACGAACAGGGTCGTGGCGTCGTTCCCGGTGATGGCCACCTCCTTGCCTCTCCAGTCGAACAGCAGGGCTCCCTTCCACTGGTCCGGGGTCCAGGACTTGGTCGCGTCCACGACCTTGCCGTCCTCCGAGGCCGTGGCGATGCCTGCGTCTGCAGCGTAGTCGCGGCGGCCGTCCCCGTTGGCGTCGTTGGTCTCCGAGAAACCCCGCACCAGCACCTTGGACGGGCCCGGATGCGACGGCGAGCGCCGCACCGTCAGGAGCGCGTCCTCCTTGCTCACCAGCACACGGGTGAAGTCCTGCTGACCGTCCATGCCCGGGATGGGCGCGGTGTAGAAGTTCCGGTCCTCGCCGTCGGCCCCGGTCTTCTGCTGGTACTTGAAGATGTCGTCCCCGACGTCGGAGCGCTGCTCGGCAGCGTAGTACAGCTCCAGGATGTGCTTCTGGGAGACCTCGAGGGAGAATGCGGGCAGGAACGACGCGGCGTAGTAGGCTCCGAACCCCAGGGAGCAGGCCAGCACTGCGGCCACGAAGACCCCGCGGCGTTCCACCGCCTCGGGCCACCGTCCCGGGGCCCAGGGTCCGAGCCGGTCGAGGGTGCGGCCGCACACCGCGACGGAACGGACCATGCGGGAGATGTCCGGCACGAGTGCGTTGCCGGACACCAGCAGCACCAGCGCCACCAGTGCCCAGGTCAGGCGGCTGGCCAGGTAGAGGTCCGGCAGGAAGGGGCTCGTGCTCTGGGGATACACCACCTGCTCCACCGTGGTCCAGTGCAACGAAAGAGGCAGCACGAGGAGGAGCAGCGCGGCAACGACCAGCGACCAGGCCGCGGCGTGGAACGCGACCGGGCTCTTCACGAGCCGCGGCATCCACCACGCGACCAGCAGGCCGAACGACGCGAGCGTCAGGGCCCAGATGTCGGGCGCGGTGAAATCGGTCAGGCGGAACAGGTACGAGGCAAGCAGGTTGAAGGCCAGCGTCACCGCGGTCAGGCTGAGGGCAACCACCGTGCCCCGGGTGAGGGCCAGGGTCCGGCTCCGGCGGAACACGAGCGCCCACGCGTGCGCGGCAACGACTCCGACCGCCGCTCCCACGAGAATGACAACCGCGGCAGGGGCAGACAGGGCAGCACCCACACCGACGTCCGGGTAGTCGAACGTGACCAGCATGTCCACCAGCACGGCCAGGGACAGCAGGCCTGCGGCGGCCAGGGCAAAGAAGGACGCGGTGCAGAAGCGGAATGCGGCCGCCACCCAGCGCCCCGGAAGCGACAGCCAGGACAGCAGCGAGTCAGCCCGCGCACCCAGCCGCGTGAAACGCAGGAGCGCAACCAGGGCAAAGAGCAGCACCCCTGCAAAGAGCATCAACGTCTCGGGCCGGTAGAACAGCTCGAAGTAGAACGCCTGCTCGTAGGGCGTCAGCTTGTTGGCGGCAGGGCTTCTCAGCGCGACGAAGTACCGGTCGCCGAGCCCTGCGGCAAGCCGGACGGCCAGCAGCACCGCCAGCACCCAGAGAGCGGACCAGAAGGGCACGGGACGGCGCAGGAAGGCCGCCACCTCCCGCAGGACCGTGCCCCCGCGGCCGTAGTAGGCCAGCATCACCAGCAGGCTTGCCGCAAGCAGCACCTTGCCCGCCGCGGTCACGTCGAAGTCCGTGGGAAACGCCTGCCCCCCCTTGCCCCCGAAGTGCGGGTCCGCGGTGAGGAACGAGAGGATGTGCTCCGGCGACTCGAACAGGCTGTTGAGCACCACCGCGGCAATGCCGAAGATCGCTACCGCGTGGAAACGGTTGACCGTGCCCTCCCGCGCGTGGCTGCGCCACAGCAGGGCGATGGCCACCGCGATGGCTCCGCACGCGGGGAACACGGTCTGCGTGAACCCGGGCAGGAGCGCGGTGTGCACCGCGAACGGAATGCAGAACCAGAGGAAGACGATGAGCCCGAACCGCGAGTCCGAGTTGTCCGCCTGCTCGTCCGCCCCGGCGGGAAGCAGCCTGGCCATGGCCGAGGGAAGCAGGAACGTCCACGGCAGCGCCACGAAGGCCAGCTGGCGGACGAAGTAGTCGAACGTCTGGAGGTCGGCACGCAGCGGCCCGGTAAACGTCCGGTTCATGAACTTGAAGTGGGTGAAGAAGGTCCACTCGTCGGGCCACTGGACCAGCAGCGTCAGAAGGAGGAACAGTGCGGTCAGGAGCGCGGTGGGCAGGACGATCTCCCTGACCCTCAGGTCCCTGGCAAGCACGATGTAGCCCACCATCACCAGCAGCAGCACCAGCAAGCCGAACAGCCCCTTGGCCAGGAACAGCAGCAGAGCCGCGGCCAGGAAGCCCGCCAGCCGGGACCAGCGGAACCCATCCTTGGCCATCAACGCGACGGCCAGCACGGCCAGCGCGAGAAACAGCGCGTAGGACACCTCCCCGGCCATGTTCTTGGACTGGCCGAGGAACAGCGGTATCGATGCGAGCACCGCGGTGGCCAGCCCCGCGGTGTCACTGTCCACCAGCCTCCTCACGGCAAGCCCAACGGCCAGCAGCAGGAGCAGCCCCATGACCATGAACGGCAGGCGGGAGCTCGTCTCGGAGAAGCCGAAGGCCTTGTACGACAATGCGGTCAGCCAGTGGTCGAGGGGCGGCACCGACTGCGTCACGAGGGACGTTGCGGTAGCGCCCTCGGCCTTCTGCCCCTGCCCCTTGAACTGGATGCGGAGCCAGCGCTGAGCAGACACGGGGGCCAGCGCCGCGCTCAGCCCTTCCGCATCGCGCACCGCGCACGGAGCGGTTGCCGCGAACGGATACGCCCCCGCCCGCGAGTCCACCAGGGAAGAGACGTCCGTGTCCTCGGGGATGAGCTGCCAGGTCGTCTTGAGCGCCATGGCCCCCTCCTCGACCATGGCCCTGCCGAGCAGGTCCAGCGCTGCGTTGCAGGCCTCCCGGCTCTCCGCTGCGATCACCGCAGGCGTGCCCGGAGCGTCCTGCGCCAGCCCGTCGAGAAAGTCCACTCCCTTCAGCGGATTGGCCACCAGCAGCGCGGCATCCACCAGGATTCCGTGGTAGATCGTGGACCTCAGCTTCGCTTCGGCCTTCTTCAGCACGCGGCCCTCTGCCGCCACGGTCTTTGCCGCGGCGTCGGGAAGGCGATCCCGCTCCAGCGAGTCGACATACAGGTCGAGGCCTGCGGCTTGAACCTCCCGTGCCAGAGCCTCCCCGGACTCCACCACCAGCAGCTTGGGCTGCCCGGCTATCTGCTGCGCTACCGCAGCCCGGTTCATCTCGAAGGGGTCCCATATCCCGGAGTTGCTCTTGACAGCCAGAACCGCGAACGCCAGCAGCAGCACTGCCGGAATGGCCAGTCTCTTGACCCACAGCATCGTCGACACCGCCTCCCGTGGGCGCACGCGCGGGAACGGCGTGCGCACGTCAGGTGCAAAACTGCCGAGAAGTTATATTATTTCACCGGGTAGATCAACGGTTATGCAGCACAGGCCTTCTTGCACTCGTCCAGCGTCTTGTAGATCTTGCCGCAGTCCGCGCCGCATCCGCACCCGCTCACGCCCACGCACTTGGTGCCATCGAAGCCGAACCCCATGAACATCTCGCACATGCCGTACGCAAAGGGATCGATCTTCTGGCAGCAGCTCGACTTCGCGACGTTCTCGCACGCGCCGTTGTGGCAGTAGTCACCCGTGCACGGGTCGCCGTCGTCGCAGTCCGCATCCGAAAGGCAGCCGCCCGAGGGCACGCACTTGCCCACCGCCTTGCACGGCATCATGCACGGGGGGTCCATGTACGTGCACGGCGGGCACTCCGCGGTCACCTCGCAGATGAAGCCCGCAGGGCACTCGGAGTCGGCAAAGCACTGGGTCGGAAGGGACTGGACGCACTGGCCGCACGGGACGCAGACCGCGGGGCAGATCATGCCGGGGAGGCACCCCTCCGGAGCGCAGCAGTCGTTGGTGATCTCGCACGTCTCGCCCGCCGCGCAGTCGTCGTTGGCGTAGCAGGCGGACGGCTGGCCGTAGTCGCACTTGCCCGGCTGGCTGGCCGCGAAGCACATGGCGCCGCAGGGGCAGGTGATGGCCCCGACGCACTTTCCTCCCTCGCCACAGTCCGCATCGGCCCAGCACATGCCGGCCGGAGGCACCTTCTCGCACACTCCGGCCACGCACACCAGGCCCATGGCACAAGCCTTGTCCGCTCCGCAGCAGCCGGGCTCGATGTCCACGCACACGCCGCACTCGGCGCACACCGCGCACATGGGGCAGTTGGGATCCGGGCAACAGCCGTCCGTGATCTGGCAGATCTGCCCGGCCGCGCAGTCCTTGTCCGAGTAGCATGACGGCTCGTCCAGGGCCTTGCAGACGCCGCACGCCACGCACACGGCAGGGCACGGCATGCCGGGCATGCACCCCTGGGGCGGACAGCATTCGTTGGTGAACTCGCAGTAGAACCCTTCGCCGCAGTCCGTGTCCACGTAGCACGCGGCCGGCTCAGGCTCCTTGCACTCGTAGCTGCACAGGCCCGTCACGCACGACCACTGGCCGTCACACGGCTCGTGCGGAAGCCCCTCGCAGTCCTTGGCGGCCGCACAGACCGGCTCTTCGGGCGCTGCCGGCACGCAGGTCACCTTGTTCACCCCCGCAAGCACAGTGAGAAGGCCGATGAAGGCCACTGCTGCGAGCACGACCTTGAGCGCTTTCATGGTGCCCCTCCCCAGTAGATACCGGAACCATCATTACACAGTTCAAGATAGGAAGTCTATATTTGAGATCCGGCTGGGTGTGATCGGCGCCGTGGCAGATAGGCAGGAGCCGCTCTGCTTCCGGGGCAGCCGGGGGGACTGCGGCTCAGAGCCGGTTCCCCCCGCTCCCCTCCACGCGGGCTCCTGCCACACGCTGGTTCACACCCACCGACGGGTCGCGAGCCGACAGGCGGTTCGAGCGTGAAACCGACGTCTAGGGGACCGAGGCCCACATGGCGAAGAACTTGCGGTTGGTGCTCCCGATGAACAGCTTCTTGCCCACCAGCAGCGGCGTGCCGTGGATGGAGTCCCCGACAGAGTAGCTCCAATTGATCTGGCCGTTGTCGGGATTCAGAGAGAACACCTTGCCCGCGGTCGTGCCCACGTAGATGCGCCCGTCCTCGCCTTCCACCGGGGAGGAGTACGACAGCCCCTCGGTCTTTGTGGTCCAGAGCTGGTTGCCGGAAGCGGCCTCCAGCTTGGTCACGTACTTCGAGGTGGAGGCCACGTACACGTTGCCGTCGCTTCCCACCAGCGGCTTGCCCCAGATCTGGCCCTTGACCTCCTCGACCCACTTGGGTGAGCCGTCGGGCTTGGTCGCGTAGACCCACCCGTCATTGGAGCCGAAGTAGATGGTCTGGTCCGGTCCCAGCGTGGGAGACGACCACACCTCGTCCCCGGTGGGCACCGACCACTGGATGCTGCCGCCGGACACCGCGTACAGAGAGTGGTCCTGGCAGCCCACGTACACCGTTCCGTCCGTTGCCACGTCCGGAGTAGACGAGATGTAGTCCGGCAGCTGCCCCTGCCACTGCACCCCGCCGCTGCCTTCGGACAAAGCCAGGACCTTGCCCGAGTACGACGTGACGTACACCGTGCCGTTGCGGTAGACCAGCCCGCCGCCGGGAGGGGAGTCCAGGTTCATGGACCAGGCCTGGCCGCCGCCCGGATTGCGGGCATACACGTTGCCGTCCAGCGCTCCGTAGAACACCATCCCGTTGGCCGGGTTCACGGCCATGCTCACGGTGACGGACCCGGACGTGTTGGTCTCCTGCACCAGGCTTCCCTCCTGGGTCAGCTCGATGACCTTGTTGTTCAGGTTGCCGAACACGATGTTGCCATTGGGCAGGGCCACTCCCGGCGCCCAGATCTCTCCCAGCGTCTCATAGCTCCACAGGAGCCGCTTGAGCACCGTGACGTTGGCCGACGCGCTGCTCATCTGGCCGAGATAGTCGGTCACTTCGAACTGGACGTAGATGTTCTTGGGCAGGCTGTCGATGGTCACGAACAGCTGGTCGTACGAGACCTGGGCGATGAAGGGCGGCTGGAAGAACTGCGCCACGAGGAGCCCGTTGGCCCGGAACGTCGCGTTCTTGATGGATGTCGGGTCGTCGACCTCCAGCTTGAGGTTGAGTGGCCCGTCCTCGAAGAAGACCTTGTCCCCCTCTGCCGGAATATTCGAGAGCAGCTTGGGCGGCGTGTTGTCGAAAGTGATCTGCTTGGAGTCCGACGCAGTCTGGCCGTACTGGTCCGCAGTGAAGACCGACAGCAGGTGATACCCGTCCTTGAAGTCCGTTGTGTTCACGCTGGTGTTGAAGGGGGGGATGAAGTCGGTGTCCATGCGCACGTTGTCCACGTAGAACTCGACCCCCATGACCGCCTTGCCGCCGGTCACGATCGCGCCGATTGTCGCGATGCCACTCAGGATCGCGTCGTCCACCGCGATCTTGACCTCGAGCTTGGGAACCGGCGTCTCGCCGGTGTCCTCGGGCTCTACGACTTCCTCTGGAGGCTCTGCGGTGTCTTCCTGCTCGATCACTTCCTCGACCTGGCAGGGAGGCGGCTCCGTGATCTCCGCGAACGGGCACGTGACGTCCGGGAAGTCGGGGACGTCGCAGGTGGGATTCACCGGGCATGCCTTGGTCCCGCAATCGTTCTCTATGTAGACGGTCTTGGTCTCGGTAGCGCCCGAGCACGCGGCAAGCAGGAAGACAGCAGCCGACAACGCCAACAGGTTGAGGATCTTCATATGTAGTGTCTCCTCCACAGGACTGGAAGCATTATAGGTGAATCCTTGGAAGTCGTCTAATTCGGGTAGTTGTCTGGATCAACCGGCACCGCACGGGGCAAGGGCCGGAGGGACGAAGCTACCGGGGAAGACGGGCGTACGGAGCGGTGCGCAGGAACGCGTCGCCGACGGTCATGGAGAAGCCCTCGCCGCTCGCGACCGACACCTTGGGCACCTCGCGGGAGTTGTTGGCCACCGCGTTCAGGCTCACGGAGCGGATGCCGAGCGCGTGGGCCGGCACGACCTCTTCACGAGCAGACACGCCGTCGCCGTTCACGTCCTTCCACACCACCAGGCTCGAGAACGCCGGGTCCGCGGGGGTGATGGCTCCGTCGCGGTTCGCATCCAGGGTGCCCAGGTGTGCGAAACCGTCGGCGAAGCGCAGATCGAGATTCCCGAACAGCTCTGCCCCGCCGCTGACCAGGCCGTCGTTGTTCGTGTCGATGGCCAGGAAGCCGTCGTCCGAGCGCACCCACGCAACCGCCTGCTTGCCGGTGCCGTACAGGTCGAAGTTCACGCCCTTGTGCACCGGGAGCAGCTCGATGCCATCCCCGTCCAGGTCGATGACCAGCGGGTCGGACACGTTGCACGGCACAACCTTGAACACCTTGACCGCGGCCAGGGCGAACTCGTCCTCCACGCCCTGCTTGATGGCCTTGCGGTAGTCGATCTCGGCCATGGCCCACTGCTGCATGCCTTCCTGGGTCGGCGGCACGTAGTCGTCCTCACACAGCTTCACCGTGTTGGCCTCGGCTTCCACACCCTGCAGCGCCTTGGTCTTGGACGGGTTGAGCATGGACACGTTCGCGGCGCACACCTGGATAGGCTTGGACATGATCGGGTAATCCGCGACATAGCCATTGGCAGCAAGCCAACCGTTGATCTCCTTCTGGAACAGCTGGCGGCCCACCAGGTTGCCCTTCACCACCGAGCTCTCCTTGGGGGTGGGCTTGACGTTGCACAGCTTGCGCTCCGCCATGTCGACGCGCACCACGACCCGCTCTTCCTCGAGGCCGCTGACCGCACCCTGCTCATACCAGAACAGCGCTTCCTCGAAATCCGGGGACGTCTGCACCTCGGCCGGCAGCTGGTAGTCGTCCAGGATGTTGGCCAGCTCGGAGTAGACCTCCACCTTGGCCATGTCCGCCAGGTAATCGCAGGCAAAGCCGCTGGGCGTGAACCCGTTGTCGTAGTACTTCGCGAACGGGCACTCCTCGGGCACCTGCTCCAGGCCGTACGGCCCTTCCGCCACCTGCGTCTCGTAGTCGGGCGCAATGCCGTTCTTCTGCAGCGAGAGCGAGATCGCTTCCAGGTACTGCACGCGGCCGACATCCAGGCCGAACTCGATGGACGTGCGCAGCGTCTCCACCGTCGCAAGCTCCTCCGGGCTCAGGTCTTCGATGGTCACGCCCTCGTCCACCGGCGGCTCGAAGGTCGTGCCATACGGGTTGCCCACGATGTTGTGCGAATGGTGCATGGGAGGCGCCGAAGGCTGCACCAGAGCCACAGACACCAGCTCGACGGGGTCATCGACGGGATCATCGACGGGATCATCGACCGGATCGTCGACCGGATCGTCGACGGGGTCATCGATGGGAATCCCGTTGTCATCGAACGTCACGCCGGGATCCAGCTCGCAGCCGGAGCCCACGCACGACTCGTCGACATCGGACTCGAAGCAGCCCGCGGTCGTCAATGCCACCAGCATCACAGCAGCCACTGCCAGATAGCCGAGTTTCTTCATCCCGTCTCCTCCTCATCGGTTGTATTCATTACGCCCGAGGGCGATCCATTTCACGATGCGATCGTAGGTCACCCTGTTACAAGGTCAAACATATTTTTTCACCTCTTCACGCGGGCGCATCGCTGCACGGGGCAGTCTGCGCCACAAAGTCACAGATCCTATCCGATCGTGTCACACCCCGCCTTCCCGCCATCTGCGTGGTTAGAGTCTTGTGTCCTGAGCGGCAACGTGGATAATGAGCCGCTGGCGGAGGTCCGAATGCTGTTCCGGCCCCTGGTTTCGGCCGTCTTGCTGCTCCTGTTGTCCTGTTCGGGTGCGGGAGGGGACCCGGACGCCGC
>Ga0233425_10003326_pt1 | contig 29433 bp, 24 predicted proteins | sample Watercolumn_Towu_2_FD_181712 | JGI IMG/M metagenome (GOLD analysis project Ga0233425, IMG submission 181712) | Freshwater microbial communities from Lake Towuti, South Sulawesi, Indonesia - Watercolumn_Towuti2014_140_MG | ecosystem: Environmental > Aquatic > Freshwater > Lake | place...
ACCAGCCATCGGGACCTCCAGGGGAAAGGGATTGGAAATCAAACCAACCCCCTCAGCCTAACCGGCCCGTCAAGATTGGTTCTGGGAGGCGCTCACCCGTGTATTACAAGCATGGTCGCGGATTCGTCCACGGTCGTGATTGGATTGCGTACATTTGCTCCCACAATCAGCTACCGCGTCGCGACTTTGACGAGACCAACACACAAACTCAGTGTCCGTTTTCCAACTAGAACCAGGAGGTGAATGATGAGTTCGCAGAAGTCTCCTAAGATGACGAAGACACAGGTAACCTATTCTGAAGTGGCTCGGCTGATTGAGCCGACTGACCAGCCCGAGCCTCGCTCTGGCAATATACCGTTCGCTCTGAACGGTCGAGTGGCCGCCTGGATTGTGGCCCACTGTCTCAACGGTGAGTCCTTCTCCATCGCCAGGCTGTTGCAGGACTTGGCTCTGCATAACGTGGAACCAAGCTACTGCATAACCGTGGTGAATCTGTGTGGCAAGGACGACGACGGTCTGAACCTTTGGAGATGCAACGGTCTCTACTTGCCATGTCGCGAAAACGCAGCGAAGGCGGTGATTCCCTTAGCTGCGTGGTTCCTGAAGGGGATCGCCGAGGGCTTCGGCTTCCAGAATGTTCCAGCCTTGGTCGAGGCCATCAACGCCCTGCCGTCCGGGCTCGAAGTGATTGCTCGTGATCGTCAACCCGATACCGCCGAGTAGGCGGTTGCAACCGTCTTACTCTCTTTCAAACCAGTACTAGACGAGGAGATCTGAAATGAAACCCGGTATCCTGCGAATTGGTGCTCCACTCAACGGCCTTATTGAGCCGACTGATCAGCCTGAAGAGCAATCTCGCCCGAAGAAGATTCCGGCGATGAGGCTTGATTCTTCAGTCGCCCTTCCCTGGACGATCGTGCTGCATTGCCTGAATGGCAAGAAGTTCTCCCTGGCGTCCGTGTATGAACATGCAGAACTTGTAGACGAGGGTTTTCGGGGATGGGAGTATGCGGCCCGTGCGTGTGGCAAACAGGAGGGCGGTATGCAGCTGTGGATTCTGGACGGGTGCTTCCTGCCGTGCCGCGAGAACGCAGCCAAGGCCCTCATGCGAATCCCAGAGTTGTTCCTGGAGGCCCTTGCAGAATCGGCGGGCTTTGTCGATCTTCGGGAACTCGTGAATGCCGTGAACAGCTTGCCGAGCGGTTCCGATAGCGAGAACTTCGTGGATCGGTCCCACAGTTGACCGTCACCGTCCCTATTCTGGATGAAGAGGGGATGGTGCCATGCGAGAAATCGAAGTCAAGGTGACGAAGTACGCGGATCGCAAGAACTACGTGATGTACTACGTCGATCCCGTTACGGAGAAGATGGTCACCAAATCGACGGGGAAGCATTCTCGTCGTGGAGCAGAGCGGGCCGCCGCACTGTGGGAGCAGAAGCTCCGGTCGGGTCGCCCAGAGGGTGATCCCCGGATGACCTGGAAGGCATTCCGGGAGAAGTATGAGACTGAAAAGCTGGCGAGCATGTCCCCCCGGACGTTGGAGGCGACGGATACCGCCTTCAATCACCTGGAGAACCTGCTGAATCCGGCGAGGCTGAGGAGTTTGACGGAGAACACCATCAGTCTGTTTCAAGCCAAGCTGCGGGCACGGAAGGTCAAGGAGACCTCGATTTCCAGCTACCTACGTCACCTCAAGGCAGCGTTGAATTGGGCCGTTTCGATGGCATTGCTCCCCAGTGCCCCCAAGATCCACATGCCCAAGCGGGGCAAGGGGCAGAAGATCATGCGGGGACGTCCGATTACCGCGGAGGAGTACGAGAGGATGCTAGCGGACGTGCCCAAGGTGCGGTCCAAGGATGCGGCCTCTTGGCAGCATTACCTGAAAGGGCTCTGGTTGTCCGGGCTGCGGCTAGAGGAGTCCTTGGTCTTGGCCTGGGATGAGGACTCCCCGATTTCGGTGGATCTATCGGGGAGGCGTCCTAGGCTGCGGATCTACGCTGAGGCCGAGAAGGGGCACCGGAACCGGCTGCTGCCCATCACTCCCGACTTCGCGGAGTATCTCTTGGCTACGCCAGAGGACCAGAGGGAGGGCAAGGTATTCAAGGTGGACGGACTCTTCACCGGAAGGCCGATGACGCTGAAGAGGGTCGGTCGGGTAATCTCGGCGATAGGGAAGAAGGCCAAGGTGGTCGTTGACAAAGGGACGAAGAAGTACGCCAGTGCCCACGACTTCCGGAGGGCATTTGGGACCAGGTGGGCCAAGAAGGTCATGCCGATGGTTTTGCAGAAGCTGATGCGGCACGACTCGATCGAAACCACGATGCGGTACTACGTGGACCTGGATGCTGACGAGATGGCGGAGGAGCTTTGGAAGACCGAAACGAAGGTTATCAACACTTTTATCAACAACCCCTCCCCAGCGGGCAAGAAAACAGAAGAGGAGCCCGACAATGACTCTGCCGAAACTCCTTTATCTGAATAGACTTATGTCAGCGGAGGGCAAGGGATTCGAACCCTCAACCGGTTTCCCGGCACCTGATTTCGAGTCAGGCCGCTAACCATTCGCTTACCCTCCGGCCGCGTCTGTGTCTAATGTAGCGGAGTCTCCCTGTTCAGGCAAGCGCCTCTTTGAATTCGGGCGTGGCCTTGCAGGCCCTACGGCAGGCAGGTTCGGCAAAACCGTTTGCGGCGGTCGTGCTAGGTCCGCAGATTCGGTGCAAACGGACAGAGGGACGGGGCGGTCTTAGCGAGGGTGGCTGCGGTAGGCGATATGCCGATTCTTGCAGTTGCCATCGCTGTGTCGGCCGCCACGGAAAGCTTCGGCTTGGCGGCGCCTGGGTGCCGATACCGGGGGTAGGTTTCCGCTCCCACGGGATTCTCATAGTCTCTCCCAAGATACCGACGCACACGAGGAATCAGCCCGATGAAAGACACCTTCCGAGTGGTCACGCGCGGGGCAGACGGACAGATTCGCATCCGCGACTACGATACGTCGGAGGCCCTTCTGAAGCGCCACCCGCAGATCGGCGTGGACGATTGCAGCACGGACCTGGATCTTCGCGGTCTGCCGGTGTTCCGCGGCCTGATCGGCCCGATGCCCGAAGGGAAGAATGTTATCCGCTACGAATCGCCGGAGGTCTTTGAGACACTGACCAAGGACTGGAGTACGTCGAAGCCCACACGGCGGCGACGCACGCGGACGCACGCCGCGCACTGAGCCGAATGTCGGGTCGGTTATCCACCGACTTGAAGGCAGGGCCGGTCTTCAGCCGGCCCATTTCATTGGACGACTTGAAAAGCCGTCCTACAGCCTGCGACACCGGACGACTTGCAGAGCCTTCCTACTTCAAGTGTCGCAGGATGTCCCAGTACGCCCCGCGGGCGCCGGCGGCGATGGCGTCGCAGAGTGCGCGATTCTCGCTGTAATTGTGGTCAGACGAAGCGGCGGCAGTCGTCTGGCCGGCCGCGTCGGCGTCCGGCTCGTCTTGGGGCGGGAAGAACCGCTCGTCGCCCGCGATCAATTCCCGTACCAGGCGGGCCGGTTGCGGTCCCAGGGCCGACGAGACGTAGAAGGTCGGCTGCACGAGATCGACCGGCCCGCGGTAGTGGCGACGGATGCTGGGGTTGTCGTTCCACGGCCGTTCGGCCGCGATCAGCCGGGCGATGTGCGTGTTGGGGTAAATGCGCACGCCCAAGGCCGCTCCGAAGCAGTCGGCTTCCAACTGGCGGAAGAAGCCAATGCTCTCGGCCAGGGTCTCCGGGGTTTCGCCCGGGCCGCCGAGCAACATATCGAGCATTACGGCGATGCCGTTTTGGCGGCAGAGTTGCACGGCCCGCGTCAGATCGTCCGCGTGGTGCGGCTGGCGATAGACGGCTAGCATCGTGGGGCTGGCGGCGTCGCTGGTGAAGTTGATGCCCACGCAGCCGGCCCGCGCCATGCCTTCGGCCAGTTCGGCGTCGAAGGGCGTGACCGCCAGGTAAGCGTACCATCGCAGGCTCTGCCCGAGGCCGCGGAGGATCAACTCGTCGCAGACGGCCTTGGCGTGATACAGGGGGATGTTGAATTCGGCGTCGCAGAGGTGCAGTACGTCGATTTCCTGCGCCAAGAGGGCGACGCACTCGTCGGCCACTTCGGTGGGCGTGCGGAGCCGCGTGGCCTCGCCCTTGGCGATGGGGTCGGCGCAGTAGGCACACGGCCGCGGGCAGCCACGCTTGGTCTCGACGCCGATCTGCCCGCCGCGCGCGAAGTATGCGCGGTTGTCGACGGCGTCGCGCTGCGTCGGCACGTCGAGCTGCTCCGGCCAGGCGGGCGGATTGCACTGCAAGCCGTCCCGCGTGGGCCAGATCAGCCCGGGCACGCGCTCCCACTGCTGGTCGCCGCGGAGTTCCTCGATCAATCGCACAATGGCCTGTTCGCCGTCCCCGCGGATGCCGAACTCGGCGCGGCAGCGGGCGACGATCTCGGCGGCGAAGATCGAGAAACCCCCCCCGCCGATCGCCAGCGGCGCATCGCCGGCCGCGCGGATTCCGGCGATCGTCTCTTGCAGTTGCGGCAGGAACGACGCCCCGCTGGGCCAGAAGCAGTCGTCGACGTTGCGCAGCGAAACGCCGATCAGTTCTGGCTCGTGTGAAGCGAAATACGCGACCAAGGCGTCGTGCGGGTTGTCGACCATACACAGGTCGAGCAATTCGACTTCGATGCCCGCTCGGCGAGCGGTGCCGGCCACGTAGTCGAGTCCAACCGGCGCAATCGGCGGCAACATGCGGTTCGCGTTGATGAGCGTGAGCATGGAGGAAAGAACCGGTTACAGGCCAAATCGGCTACAACGGCAAACAGTAGATGCGGTTGCGTATATCATCGGGGTCTGCCACTTGGGCGATCAATTGCAAATCCTTGACGGCCTGCCGGCCAATTTTCAATTTGCAGTCGTCCGCGCACGCAAACGCCGCGCCGGCAACTTCATGCCGGCGCGGCGGGAATAAGCGGCGCAACACGCTACCAGGCGAAGTGGGCGAAGGCCTTGTTGGCTTCGGCCATGCGGTGGACGTTTTCGCGGCGGGTGACGGCCGCGCCTTCACGGTTGTAGGCGGCCAGCAATTCGGCGGCCAGCTTCTCGCTCATCGGCTTGCCCTTCTTCTCGCGGCAGGCCATGAGAATCCAGCGGATGGCCAACGACTGCTGACGCACGCGGTTCACCTGCATCGGCACCTGATACGAGGCGCCGCCGACGCGCTTCGAGCGGACTTCGATGTTCGGCTTCACGTTCTCCACGGCCTGCGTGAAGACCTCGATCGGCTCGGTGTCGGGAATCTTCTTGTGGATGATGTCCAGGGCATCGTAGAAGACCGTCTGCACGACGCTCTTCTTGCCGCTCCACATCATCGAGTTCATGAACTTGCTGGCCAAGAGCGATCCGAACTTGGGATCGGGGGCGAGCGATTTCCGGCTGGCTGTCAAGCGGCCCATAGTGTGCTATCCCTTCTTGGCTCCATACCGGCTGCGGGCCTGCTTGCGGCCATCGACGCCGAGGGTGTCGAGCGCGCCGCGGATGACTTGGTAGCGGACGCCGGGCAGGTCGCGGACGCGGCCGCCGCGGATCAACACGATCGAGTGCTCCTGCAGGCTGTGCCCCTCGCCGGGGATGTAGACCGTGACCTCTTTGCCGTTGGAGAGCCGCACGCGCGTGATCTTGCGGAGGGCCGAGTTGGGCTTCTTGGGGGTCATGGTCTTGACTTGCAAACATACCCCCCGTTTTTGCGGGCAGCGTTCCAGGACGGCAGCCTTGCTGACCCGCCGCTGGACCCGGCGTTGCTTGCGGACAAGTTGATTGATCGTAGGCATTCGCGCTCTCAAATCGTGGGGTAACTGTTTGCCGTTTGTGGCGAACCTCTTATTGTGCCGCATTTCGGCCGGCTGTCAAGCGGGGCCGGATCGCGACGATGCAACTCTTTCCGATCATCCATCGGCCGATTGGAGCCCGACGCGCCAGCGAGGGAAGGGCGATTTGCATTCCCCGCCCGCCTCCCTCGCTGGCGCGTCGGGCTTCAATACCTATCCACTATGCATTACCCACCCCACTACCTAGTCCTTAGGTGGGGCATCTTCGATGCCACCCAGCAGTTCGTCCAGCGAACCGGCGGCCGGGGCTTCGGCGGTCTCGACCGCGGCTTCGGCCGGTGCAGTTTCGGCGGCCCCTTCCAGCAGCGGGAAGTGCCGGGCGAGCACGTCTTCCTTTACGGCCTTGAGGGCCTCGAGCGCCTGCGGACGGATGCGGACTTCGCCCTGCTGGTAGGTGCGGAAGCCCGTGCCGGCCGGGATCAGGTGGCCGAGGATCACGTTTTCCTTGAGGCCCACCAGGCGGTCGACCTTGCCGGCCAGCGCCGCCTCGGTGAGCACCTTGGTGGTTTCCTGGAAGCTGGCGGCCGAGATGAAGCTCGAGCTTTGCACGGCGGCCTTGGTGATGCCCAGCAATTGCGTGCTGGCGGTGGCCGGCTTGGGCTTGGTGCCCTTGGCCGGGTCGCCGCCCAGGGCCTCGATCTGGGCGTTGACCTGTTCGAGCGTTTCGATGGGCACGATCGCCCCGACCTCGAAGTCGCTGTCGCCCTTGTGGCTGATCTTCAGGCACTTGATCAACTCGTCGTTGACCGCGCGGAACTCGAACTTGTCCATCACCGAGCCGGGCAGCAGGCTGGTGTCGCCGATGGTCTCCACGTAGACCTTGCGGAGCATCTGCGAGACGATGATCTCGATGTGCTTGTCGTTGATTTCCACGCGCTGGCTGCGGTAGACGTTCTGGATTTCGCGCGTCAGGTAGTGCTGCACGGCCTCTTCGCCGGAGATGCGGAGGATATCGTGCGGCACCAGCGGACCGTCGACCAGGGCCTCGCCGGCGCGGACGAATGTGCCGGCGTGGACGCGCAAGTGCTTGCCGTGGGAGACGAGGTGTTCGCGTTCGATGCCCGACTCGCTGCGAACGATGATCGTCCGCTTGCCGCGGCGTTTCTCGCCCAGGAGTTCCACGGTGCCGTCGATTTCGGCGATGACGGCGGGATCCTTGGGTTTACGGGCCTCGAAGATTTCCGTCACTCGCGGCAGACCGCCGGTGATGTCCTGGGTGCCCGACACCTCGCGCGGCGTCTTGGCCAGCAACGTACCGGCCGAGATCTGCTTTCCTTCGGGGGCTTCGATGTTCGCCTTCTCGGGCAGGTAGTAGAAGTCGAGGATCTTGCCGCTGGGGTCTTCGATCACGATTTGCGGGTGCAGGTCGCCCTTGTGTTCCATGACCAACTGCCGCACGTGGCCGCTGGGATCTTTCTCCAGGCGCATCGTCTCGCCTTCGATCACGTCTTCGTAGCGGACCTTGCCGCTGACTTCGGCCAGGATCGGAATGGCGTGCGGATCCCACTGGCAGAGGACGGCGCCCGACGAGACGTCCTGGTTCTCGTCGACCAGCAGATTGGCGCCGGCCGGGACTTCGTAGCGTTCCAGTTCGCGCTCCTTGGGGTCGAGAATCAGGATTTCACCGTTGCGCGTGAGCACGACCTGCTGTCCTTCGTCGTTGCGCACGACCTTCATGCGCGTGAACTGGATCTTGCCGGCCTTCTTGGCGCGGATTTCGCTTTCTTCGACGGCGCGGGCCGCGGTGCCGCCGATGTGGAAGGTGCGCATCGTCAACTGCGTGCCCGGCTCGCCGATGCTCTGCGCGCCGATGATGCCCACGGCCATCCCCTGCTCGACCAGCGCGCCGGCCGAGAGGTCCATGCCGTAGCACAACGCGCAAACGCCCAACGAGGCGTCGCAGGTCATCGGGCTGCGGACCTGGATCTTCTCCAGGCCCATGGCTTCGATCTTGCGGCCGATGGCCGGTGTGATCAGTTCGTTTTCGCGGACGATCACTTCGTCGGTGATGGGGTTGACGATATTCGCGCGGCTGACGCGGCCGCGGATCGAGTCGGCCAGGCTCACCTCGACCTTTTCGCCGCGGTAGATCACGCCCTTGGTGATGCCCTGTGTCGTGCCGCAGTCGTGCATCGTGACGACCACGTTTTGCGCCACGTCGGCCAGCTTGCGCGTGAGGTAGCCCGAGTCGGCCGTCTTCAAGGCCGTATCGGCCAGACCCTTGCGGGCGCCGTGCGTGGAACTGAAGTATTCCAGCACGCTGAGGCCTTCGCGGAAGTTAGCCTTGATGGGCGTTTCGATGATCTTGCCGGAGGGCTTGGCCATCAAACCGCGCATGCCGGCCAACTGGCGGATCTGCTCGACGCCGCCGCGGGCGCCAGAGTGCGCCATCAGGTAGATCGGGTTCACGTAACCGGGCGCGCGGCGGTCGTTCTCCAATTCGACCATCATTTCGCTGGTGATCTGTTCGCGGGCGTGGGTCCAGGCGTCGAGCACTTGGTTGTAGCGCTCGCCCTCGGTGATGATGCCCCGCTGGTAGAGCTTCATGATCCGCAGCACGCCCTTCTCGGCGTTGGCGATGATCTTCGACTTGTTGGGCGGGGTGATAAGATCGTCGGTGGCGAAGCTCAGCCCGGAAAGCGTGCTCTCGCGGAAGCCCAGGCGGTTCATCGAGTCCAACAAGTCGATCGTCTTGCGGCGTCCCAGCAATTCGTAGCAGTCGGAGATCACGCCCGCCAGGTCGGAAGACCGCAGTGCGGTGTTGTAGTACAACATGCCTTCGGGCAGCATCGTGTTGAACATCACACGGCCGACGGTGGTTTTGACCAATCCGCCAGGCTTGCCGGTGGGATCGCCCTTGACGCGGCGGGCGGCCGGGAGGCGGACCTTGATCGCGGTGTGCGTCTCGACCACGCCCAGCGAGTAGGCCAGTTGCACCTCGTCGATCGACGAGAACGTCATGCCCTCGCCCTTGCAGTCGGGGAGCCCGGCGGTCATGTAGTAGCAGCCCATCACCACGTCCTGCGACGGGCTGATGATCGGCGCGCCGTTGGCCGGGCTGAAGATGTTGTTCGTCGACATCAACAACGTGTGGGCCTCGACCTGGGCCTCGATCGACAGCGGCAGATGCACGGCCATCTGGTCGCCGTCGAAGTCGGCGTTGAACCCCTTGCAGACCAGCGGATGCAGCTTGATGGCGTTGCCTTCGACCAGCACCGGCTCGAAGGCCTGGATGCCCATGCGGTGCAACGTGGGGGCGCGGTTCAAGAGCACGGGATGGTTCTGGATCACCTCTTCCAGGATGTCCCACACCTCCTCGTCCTTGCGCTCCAGCATCTTCTTGGCGCTCTTGATGGTGTCGGCGTGGCCCAACTCCTTCAAGCGGCGGATGATGAACGGCTGGTACAATTCGAGCGCGATCTTCTTGGGCAGGCCGCACTGGTGCAGGCGCAACGTCGGGCCGACGACGATCACGCTGCGGGCCGAGTAATCGACGCGCTTGCCCAGCAGATTCTCGCGGAAGCGGCCCTGCTTGCCCTTGATCATGTCGGTCAGCGACTTCAGCGGGCGGTTGCTCGACCCGAGCACGGGCCGTTTGCAGCGGTTGTTGTCGAACAGCGCGTCAACCGACTGCTGCAGCATGCGCTTTTCGTTGCGGATGATGACTTCCGGCGCGTTCAGATCGACCAGCTTCTTTAAGCGGTTGTTGCGGTTGATGATGCGGCGGTAGAGGTCGTTCAAGTCGCTGGTGGCGAAATTGCCCGAGTCCAGGAGCACCAGCGGGCGGAGGTCGGGGGGGATCACCGGGATCACGTCCAGCACCATCCATTCCGGCCGGTTGTCGCTGTCGCGGATCGCCTCGACGATCTTCAGGCGGTTGATCAGATCCTTCTTCTTCTGCTTCGAGTTGGTCTCGGTCAGTTCCACGCGGAGTTCGACCGAGAGCTTCACCATGTCCAGTTCCATCAGCAGCTTGCGGATGGCCTCGGCGCCCATGTCGGCCTCGAAGGCCGTCTCGCCGTACTGCTGCCGCGCGGTGCGGTACTCCTCTTCGGTCAACAACTGCTGCGGCTTCAGCGGCGTGTCACCCGACTTGGTCACCACGTAGTCCTGGAAGTAGATCACCTTCTCCAGGCTGGTGGTCTTCATGTTCAAGAGCGCGCCCAAGCGGCTGGGCATGGCCTTGAAGAACCAGATGTGGACCACGGGCGCGGCCAGTTCGATGTGCCCCATGCGCTTGCGGCGCACGCGGCTGTGCGTGATCTTCACGCCGCAGCGATCGCAGATCATGCCCTTGTACTTCATGCCGCGGTACTTGCCGCACGAGCACTCCCAGTCCTTCTCCGGGCCGAAAATCCGCTCGCAGAACAGGCCGTCCTTCTCGGGACGGTAAGTGCGGTAGTTGATCGTCTCCGGCTTCTTCACTTCGCCGAAGGACCAACTGCGGATGTCGTGCGGCCGGGCAAGACTGATCTTGACCGAAGCGTAGTCGTTAATGCGGTCGTAGGTGGTTTCACCGATACTCATGGCGGCACTCCTTCTCGATAAGCTGTTAGCGATTAGCCGTCAGCGTTCAGCGATCCGCTACACGCGCGCCTTTTCCAACTGCATGTTCAGGGCCAAGCCGCGGATTTCGTTGGTCAAGACGTCGAAGCTGGCGGGCGTACCGGCCTCGAGCGTGTTCTCGCCCTTGACCATCGACTCGTAAATCTTCGTGCGGCCTTCCACGTCGTCGCTCTTGACGGTCAGCAGTTCCTGGAGGATGTAGGCCGCGCCGTAGGCCTCCAGGGCCCAGACTTCCATTTCCCCGAAGCGCTGGCCGCCGAAGCGGGCCTTGCCGCCCAACGGCTGCTGCGTGATCAGCGAGTAGGGGCCGGTGGAGCGGGCGTGGACCTTGTCGTCGACCAAGTGGTGCAGCTTCATCATGTAGATGTAACCCACCGTGGAACGCTGCCCGAAGGACTGGCCCGTGCGGCCGTCGTAGAGCTGCGTCTTGCCGGTGGCGGGCAGCCCCGCTTCCTGCAAGGCCTTGCGGAGCGCGGGTTCGTCGGCGCCGTCGAAGATGGGCGTGATCGCCTGGAAACCCAGCGCCGCCGCCGCCCAACCGAGGTGCGTCTCGAGAATCTGGCCCACGTTCATACGGCTGGGCACACCCAGCGGGTTCAAGAGGATTTGCACGGGCGTGCCGTCGGCCAGGAAGGGCATGTCTTCCTTGGGCAGGATCTTGGCGATCACGCCCTTGTTGCCGTGCCGGCCGGCCATCTTGTCGCCCACCGAAATCACCCGCTTCGCCGCCACGTAGACCTTCACCATTTGCAGCACGCCGCTCCGCAGCTCGTCGCCGCGCTTCATCGAGTTGAGTTGCCGGTCGCGGGCGTCGATGGCCGCCTCGACGATCGGCCAGGTTTCCTTGCAGACCTTTTCGACCTCGGCCTTGCGCTGCGGGCTGCGAATGTCCAACGACTCGACGTTGAACCGCGCCGCCTGCTCGGCCACGTAGCGGTGCTCCTTGTCCTGGATCAGCGGCGTGCCGTCCTCGTCGGTGATCTTCTTCTTCAGCACTTCTTCGATCTGCGCGATCAGTTCGCCGAAGGCCGCGGCGATCTTTGCGTTGCCTTCGGTCTCGGCCTCCTTCAGGGCCTTCTCGAATTCCTTGCGCTCGTCTTCCGAGAGGCTCATGCGGCGGGAGAACTTCTGCGTATCGATGACGATGCCTTCCACGCCGGAGGGCACCTCGAGCGAGTCGTTCTTCACGTCTTCGCCGGCCCGGCCGAAGATGGCGTGCAGCAGCTTCTCTTCGGGCGTCAGCTCGGTCTTCGACTTGGGCGAGACCTTGCCCACCAATACGTCGCCCGGACGCACGTACGTGCCCACGCGCACGATGCCGTTCTCGTCCAGGTTGCGGAGCATCTTCTCGCTGACGTTGGGGATGTCGCGGGTGAACTCTTCGCGGCCCAGCTTGGTTTCGCGGATCTCGATGTCGAACTCTTCGATATGGATCGAGGTGTACGTGTCGTTCTGCACCAGCTCTTCGCTGATGATGATGGCGTCCTCGAAGTTGAAGCCTTCCCAGGCCATGAAGGCCACCAGCACGTTGCGGCCCAGGGCCAGTTCGCCCTTGTGGGTGGCGGCGCCGTCGGCGATCACCTGCCCCTTTTCGATCTTGTCGCCCACGGCCACGATCGGCCTCTGGTTTTGGCAGGTCCGCTCGTTGAGGCCCACGAACTTCCGCAGTTTGTAGACGTCGTTGCCGATCTCGATTTGCTGCGCGTCGACCTTCGTGACCGTGCCCTTGTGGCGGGCGCGGACCAACATGCTGGAGTTGTGGGCAGCCTCGACTTCCAGGCCCGTGCCGACCAGCGGCGGCTCGGTGACCAGCAGGGGCACGGCCTGCCGTTGCATGTTGGAACCCATCAAGGCGCGGTTGGCGTCGTCGTGCTCGAGGAAGGGGATCAGTCCGGCGGAAACGCCCACCATCTGCGCGGGGGCCACGTCGATATACTGCACCGAGGTGGCGGGCACCATCTCGAAATCGCCGTAGTGCCGGGCGATGATCGTGTCGCCCACCAGTTGGCCGTTCTCGATCCGCGCGTCGGCCGGCGCCAGGAACGCCTCGTGCTCCTGGTCGGCCCGCAGCCATTCGATGTCGGCGGTCAACTTGCCGTTCTTGACTTTCTGATAGGGCGTGACCAGGAAGCCGTATTCGTCCACGCCGGCGTAAATGCCGAGGCTGGAAATCAGGCCGATGTTGGTGCCTTCAGGGGTCTCGATGGGGCAGATGCGGCCGTAGTGGGAGATATGCACGTCGCGGACTTCAAAACCCGCGCGCTTGCGGTTCAGACCGCCGGGGCCCAGGGCCGAGAGCCGCCGCTCGTGCGTGAGCATCGACAGCGGATTCGTCTGGTCGACCACTTGCGAGAGTTCGCCGCGGCCGAAGAAATACTCGATCGCCGCGGAGATGCTCTTGGGGTTCACCAGGCTGCGGGGCGTCATGTCCTGGATGTCCTTAAGGCTCATCCGCTCCTGCACGGTGCGGCGGAGTTTCAGGAAACCCTTGCGAAGTTCGTCGCAGGCCAGTTCGTCGATGGTCCGCAGGCGGCGGTTGCCCAAGTGGTCGATGTCGTCGATCTCGGCGCCCGGATCGTTCGCCCGCAGCCGCACCAGGTAGTTGATGGCGGCGATCAAGTCGTCGGGCCGCAGCGTCATCTCGTTTTCGTCGATCTTCAGCCCGAGCTTGCGGTTGATGCGGAACCGTCCCACGCGTCCCAGCCGGTAGCGGTTGGTGTCGTAGAACTTCTCGTGGAACAACGCGCGGGCCTTTTCCAGTTGCGGCGGATTGCCGGGGCGCAACCGCTGGTAGATCCGCAACAGGGCCTCTTCGTGGCTGGCCGTGCCGTCGTCGGCCAGGGCGTTCAGCAGCAAGGGGTTCTTCGGGTCCACCATGACCTCGACCGAAGTCAACCCCGAGGTGCAGATCGTTTCGGCCACGTTCTTGGTGATCTTCTGCCCGCACTCGACGATGATCTCGCCGGCCCGCGGACTGTCGGCCGGGTAGATCACGTCGCCGACCGCCAGCTTGCCTTCGACCTTCACGGCGCTGCGGCCGTCGACGATCTTCTCGGTATGCGTCTCGTAAAACACGCGCAACAGCGCGGCGTTGTCGCTGTACTTCGGATCCATCGCCCGCAGCAGCGTCATGATCGAGAACTTGCCGCTCTGGTCGATGCGGACGGAGAGGGCCTCTTTGCGCGTGACGTTCAGTTCGATCCAGCTTCCGCGTTCGGGGATGATGCGGCAACTGTGCAGGCGGCGCTCGCCGGCGCCTTCGATTTCCATCACGAAGTCCACGCCCGGGCTGCGGTGGAGCTGGCTGACGACCACGCGCTCGGCCCCGTTGATGATGAACTCGCCGCCGCCGAGCATGATGGGGATGTCGCCCAGGTAGACCTCTTCCTCGACCGCCTGTTCCTTGGTCAGGCGCAGCCAAACCTTGAAGGGGCGACCGTAGGTCAGGCGCAACTGGCGGCACTCGTCGGGCTCGTACCGCGGCTTGCCCAACTCGTAGCGCAGATACTCGACGCGCAGGGTCTTGTCGTAGCTCTCGATCGGGAAGATCTCGCGGAGCACGCCCTCGATCCCCTGGTCTTTGCGCTTCTGCGCGGGGATTTCGTATTGCAGGAAGCGGTCGTAACTGCGGGTCTGAATTTCGGTCAGATCGGGGATGCTCAACGGGGGACGGAGGCTGCCGAAGCGACGGATTTCCTTGGGTTGAAGGCGTCGTTGGGCCGTGGTAGCCATAGAACTTCACCCTCCTCGGGAGAAAAACTGGACGACATGGAGCCTAGGGATGCTGTGATACTGCCCGCGCGCGACATCAACCAGCCCTCGGCGAGGGTGGTTGTTGTCGGGAGAGATACGTTTCGGGAACCGGCCGGCATTACTTGATGACCACGGTGCCGCCGGCTTCCTCCAGTTCTTTCTTGAGCTTCTCGGCATCCGCCTTGGAAAGCCCTTCCTTGATTTTCGCGGGGAGAGCCTCGACCAGATCCTTGGCCTCTTTCAGGCCCAAGCTGGTCGCAGCGCGCACCACCTTGATCACGCCGATCTTCTTGTCGCCGTATCCTTCCAACACGACGCTGAACTCGGTCTGCTCTTCCTTGACGGCCGGGCCGGCGGCGTCGCTCGGCGCGGCGGCCATCATCACGGCCCCGCCCGCCGCCGGCTTAATGCCATGCACGTTCTCCAGGTAGTCGCTGAGTTCCTTCGCTTGCTTGAGGGTCAAGCCCACGATCTTCTCGCCCAGTTCCTGGGTCAGTGCGGAAAACTCGCGGGTTGCTTCTGCTGTGGCCATGACGATTCGGATCCTTTCTCACGGGAACGTTGCGGCACGCGGCTCACGTCGGCCAGGCCGCCAAAATGGAAAACTGGTAATCTACACTGATTCGTAAGGCGGGCAAAAGCCCGCCGAATTTCTTACGCGGGAGCGGCCTCCGGGCCGGCGGCTTCGGTCGGGGCAGCGGCTTCCGGCGCCGCGGCAGCCGGTGAAGCTTCTTCCTCAGCGCCTTCGCCACGCTGCTCGATCTGGCTGGCCAGCGCGCCGCCCACGCTGCCAAGCTGACTGACCAAGTTGGCGCCTGGGCTGAGGATCTGCCCCAGCAGGAGGCTCAGTTGCTCGGCGCGGCTGGGCCACTTGGCGACATCGGCCACCTCGCGGTCGCTGATCCTCTGGCCGTCGACCACGCCGCCCCGCGGCACGAACGCCTTGAATTGCTCGTCCTTGGCCAGGCGCGTGATTTCCTTTGCCAGGCTGACGATGTCCTCGGCGCCCCAGCAAATCGCCGCCGTGCCGGTCAGTCCTTCAAACATCGGCGCCAGCGCAGTGCCGGCCGTGGCTCGGGCGGCCAAGCTGTTCTTGACCACCTCCAGGCGGATGTTCTTGCGGCCCAACTCCGTGCGGAGCCGGTAGTTCGTGTTGGCGTTCAGGCCGATCACGTTGACCAGCAGCGCGTCTTGGACGCCGCCAAGTTGCTGGCGGAGGTGTTCGGTAATCAGGTTCTTTACGTATTTGCTCATGACGGCGCTCTACGCGACTTGGATTCGTACGCTGGGGCTCATCGTCGCGCTGATGGCCACTCCCTTGATGTATTGACCCTTGACGGCGGCCGGCTTCAGGCCCACGACCAGATTGATGAACGTGCGGATGTTGTCGACCAGTTTCGGGGCGTCGAAACTGAGCTTGCCGACCACGGCCTGCACGTTGCCGCCGGCGTCGTTGCGGAACTCGACCTTGCCCGCCTTGTATTCCTTGACCACGCGGCCCACGTCGGGCGTGACGGTGCCGGCCCGCGGCGAGGGCATCAAACCGCGGGGGCCGAGAACCTTGCCCAGCGGACCGACCACGCCCATCATGTCGGGCGCGGCGATGCACACGTCGAACTCGGTCCAGCCGCCCTTGATCTTCTCGGCCAATTCCGGGCCGCCAACCTCGTCGGCGCCGGCGGCGCGGGCTTCGTCGATCTTGTCGCCCTTGGCGAACACGATCACGCGCAGCGTGCGGCCGATGCCGTGCGGCAGCACGACCGACCCGCGCACCAGTTGCTCGGCCTGCTTGGCGTCCACGCCCAGCCGCATGGCGATTTCCACCGACTGATCGAACTTCGTGGTGTTGAAGCCCTTGAGGATGGAAACGGCCTCTTCCAGCGGCAGGGCTTTGCTGCCGGGAACCTTCGCCGTCATGGCCTTCATGCGTTTCGTTTCTTTCGCCATCTTACTTCTCAACCTCCAGGCCCATACTCCGCGCGGTGCCGCGGATCAGATTCCGGGCGTGTTCCAGGTCGCGCGCGTTGAGGTCGGCCGATTTCAGCTTCACGATTTCGTCGATCTGGGCGACCGTCACCTTGCCCACCTTCTCTTTGTTCGGCACGCCCGAACCTTTGGCGATGCCGGCGGCCTGCTTCAACAGGGCGGCCGCGGGCGGGCTCTTCGTGATGAAGTCGAAGCTCCGGTCGTTGTACACGCGCACCACCACCGGAATCGGCATGCCGCCGGCCTCTTTCGTCCGCTCGTTGAACTGCTGGACGAATTGCCCGAGGTTGATGCCGTACTTGCCCAGCGAAGTGCCCACGGGCGGGGCCGGAGTGGCCTGGCCGCCGGGAATCTGGAACTTCGCTTCGCCCACCAACTGCTTTGCCATGACTACACCGCACCTATTTGCCAGTATTCCAATTCGACCGGCGTGGAACGGCCGAAGATGTTGATCATCACGGTTACGCGGCCGTTCGTCTGGTCGATGCTCTCGACTTCACCCTCGAAGTTCTCGAAGGTTCCTTCGTTGATCTTCACCTGGTCGCCCGGGCGGAAGCCGATCTTCAGCTTGGGCGCCTTTTCGCTCTTTTCCTCTTGTTTGGCGACGATGCGGCTGACCTCGTGCGGCAGCATGGGGGCCGGGCGGCCCGCCGCGCCCGTGAAATCGCCGATGCCCGGCGTCTCGCGGACAAGGAACCACGTATCGTCGTTGATCTCCATGTGGACGACCAGGTAGCCCGGGTAGAGCTTGCGCTTGGTCACCCGTTTCTTGCCCCCCTTGAACTCCGTCACTTTCTCGGTGGGCACAATCACTTCGCCGAAGAAACGCTCCAGCCCTTCGATCCGCACGCGCCGCAACAGCCCCTCGCGGATCGATTCCTCGCGGTTGCTCTGCACCTTGAGGATGTACCAATCCATGTTCTCCGACTTGGGTTCTTCTTCCTTCGCTGGTTCGGCAACCGGCTGTTCCACGGCCGCCACAGGGGCCGGGACTTCCGCGGCAACTGCTTCGGCCGCCGGCGCGGGCTCCGCCGCCACCGGTTCCGCTGGTGCGGGTGCGACCTGGGGTTCGACCACCTCGGGCGCCGCGACCGCTTCGGCCGGCGGCAGGGGCGCAGGCTCCTGCGGCACGCCGGCAGGCTGCTCCGGCACTTGCTCGTTCACATTGTTGAACTCGTCGGTCACGGCGGACTTCCCGTCAGGTCCAGCTACCGCTACTACTGCTACATGAGTCGCAAAATGTCCCGAAAGACGAAGGCCCAGAACAAGTCGAAAAGGGCCAGGACGGCCGCCAACACAAAGATCGTAATCAACACCACGATCGACGAGCGAATCAACTCGCTGCGCGACGGCCAGGACACCTTGTTCACTTCGGCCTCGACGGCGATCAGGAAGTCGGCGAACCCGGGGATATTGACCAGCCGGTACGAGACCCAGACGCCGCACGCCAGCAGCAGGGCCGGCACCCCGTAGCTCAACAGGCCCAGGACCGTGGCGTCGTAGTTCCAGGTACTCAGCGTGGCGTGCAACCTCCAGCACCCCAACGCCAAGCCAATCGCCAGCGCCGCAAACGTGACCTGGCGCGTGATCCGCCCCTGGCTGCGTTTGTAAATGCTCGCGTGCGTCAATTCGCGGATGAGGGTACCCACGGGAGTGGTCGTCTCCTGTACAATCCGTCCGCCGGGCAGACGGAACGATCGATTTCCTTACGCGGGGCGTCGGTTCTTCTCGTTCACTGGTTCACAGGCAGGGGCGGAGGGATTTGAACTCTCAACCGCTGGTTTTGGAGACCAGTGCTCTACCAATTGAGCTACACCCCTGCAACGCGGTTTGTGGCCCGCGGCGCCCGGACGGCGGTGCGGCGCCCGGGATGGGACGGAGCCGAGCGGCGCGCCGGGGTGCCGCCGTGCGCCCGCGCCCGGCCCGCTACTTGATCACCTTGGTCACCACGCCGGAACCGACCGTGCGCCCACCCTCGCGGATGGCGAAACGCACGTTCGCGTCCATGGCGATCGGAGAGACCAGTTCGACGTTCAACTTGACGTTGTCGCCGGGCATGCACATTTCGGCGCCGCCCATCAAGTTGGCCGTACCCGTCACGTCGGTCGTGCGGAAATAGAACTGGGGCCGGTAGCCGCTGAAGAACGGCGTGTGCCGCCCGCCTTCTTCCTTCGACAGGACGTAGACTTCGGCCTCGAACTGCGTGTGCGGCGTGATGGAACCGGGCTTGGACAGCACCTGGCCGCGCTCGATTTCCTCGCGCTTGATGCCGCGCAACAGGCAGCCGACGTTGTCGCCGGCCTGCCCTTGGTCCAGCGTCTTGTTGAACATTTCCACGCCGGTGCAAACGGTCTTCCGCGATTCGGGGGCGAAACCCACGATCTCGACTTCCTCGCCCACCTTGACCAAGCCGCGCTCGATACGGCCGGTAGCCACGGTGCCGCGGCCTTCGATCGAGAACACGTCTTCGATGGCCATCAGGAAGGGCTTATCGACCTCGCGCTGCGGCTCGGGGATGTACTTGTCGATGGCATCCATCAGATCCTGGATGCACTTGGTCTTCTCGGGGTCGGTGGGATTGTTGTAGGCCGTCAACGACGCGCCGCGGATGATCGGGATCTCGTCACCCGGGAAGCCGTAGTTGTTCAGCAGTTCGCGGAGTTCCAACTCGACCAATTCGAGCAGTTCGGGGTCGTCGACCAGGTCGACCTTGTTGAGGAACACGACCAACGCGGGCACGTTCACCTGGCGGGCCAGGAGCACGTGTTCGCGGGTTTGCGGCATGGGGCCGTCGGCCGCGGAGACCACCAGGATCGCCCCGTCCATCTGGGCGGCGCCGGTGATCATGTTCTTGATGAAGTCGGCGTGGCCCGGGCAGTCGATGTGGGCGTAGTGCCGCGTGTCGCTCTCGTACTCGACGTGGGCCACGGCGATGGTCACGGTCTTCGTGGCGTCGCGGACCGTACCGCCCTTGGCGATTTCGGCGTAGGCCTTGCCCTTGGCCAAGCCCTTCTTCTCCTGGACGGCCAAGATGGCGCCGGTCAACGTGGTCTTGCCGTGGTCAATGTGGCCGATGGTGCCCACATTGACGTGGGGTTTCGTGCGTTTGAAGGTTTCCTTGGCCATTCTATCTCCCTGCGTTGAATCGAAACGGATAGTGTGGGATGAACTGGACGGACCGAATTGTGGACGGGACGATTCGACCGGCCGACACGAGAGCTGCTGATGGGATTCGGACCCATGACCTCGTCCTTACCAAGGACGCGCTCTACCGACTGAGCTACAGCAGCCGGCCTCCTGCACGCTGGGCCGAACTCCGCAAATCCTCTTTCTGTTCCTCGTTTGTTTCGTAGGCTCCGATCGCCCGGCAGAGCGGGTGAAGGGAGTCGAACCCTCGTAAATAGCTTGGAAGGCTATGGCTCTACCGTTGAGCTACACCCGCGTCGCTCTCTTCTGGCCTTGGTGTGCCAATGGGGGGTACAGGATTCGAACCTGTGAAGGCATTGCCATCAGATTTACAGTCTGACCCCTTTGACCGCTCGGGAAACCCCCCTTTATTCCTCGTGTTTCGCTGACGTTGCTGGCGGGCCGCCAGACGTTCCGGCCGCCCCAACCGCCACACGTATTGGGCCGCTGATCCGGGCGAATTCCCTGGGGTTTCCGTTACGAGCTAGCGGTGGGACTTGAACCCACAACCTGTTGATTACAAATCAACTGCTCTGCCGATTGAGCTACGCTAGCCGGTCAAGCCCACCACGCGAACCTCTTAATATAACCAACCGCCCAACGCACGCAAGGCGGGTAGGCGGAAAAAAAACGAGCATCCGCAATGCCCCATTGCGGGGGGTAGTAAACATAGAGACCGCCGGGTTGCAGCCAGCCCGACGGTCTCGCTGTGATTTCTTGGGTTTCGGCGGCCCTACGCCGGAAAATCAATCTTTTCCTCTTCGACCGCCTTCCGCAACTTGCTCAGGGCCCGGGCCTCGATTTGCCGAATCCGCTCCTTCGTCACTCCCAACTCGGCCCCGACCTCCTTGAGGGTCAAGGGTTCCTCGCCGCGCCGCAGGCCAAACCGTCTGATGATAATCTTCTGCTCCCGCTCGTCAAGCCGCTCGAGGATCCGCTCGACTTGGGACTCCCGCTGAATCTGGGCCGTCTCCTGCCCCAATTGGTCGGATCGGTCGTCCTCCGTTGTGGTAAACATCTCGGTATTGCTCGTGCGGAAGCGGTCGCGGTGCTTGTGCTCGTCGGGGATCGTCCGCGCGAAGTTCTTCATGATCGCCCAACTGGCGTAGGTGCTGAACTTGTTGCCGCGGGCGAAATCGAACTTCTCCACCGCGCGCATCAGCGACATGTTCCCGTCGCTGACCAACTCGAAGAAGTTCTCCGCGGGCCCGACGTGCCGCTTGGCGATCGACACCACCAGCCGCAAGTTGGCGCGGATGATTTGGTTCTTCGTGGCCACGGCGTCGTCGTAGCACCGCTCGACGACATCCATCAGACCGGCCTTGGGCCGCGCCGGATCGAGTTTCGACCGCAACTTGGCGGCCTTGAACTTCAGGTAGTTCATCTTGCGGAACAGGTGGGCCTCCTGGGCGCGGCTCAGCAGCGGCACCTCATACAGGCTCGCCAGGTACGGCGGCAATCCGCTGGGCAGCCGCGCCTTCTTCACGGCCTGATCGCCGGGCGGCGGCGGGCCCAACACCCGCTTCTCCCGCTTCTGCGACTTTACGCGCGCGAAGTTGTCGTTGGGCACGAAGTCCAACGGCAACTCCATGATCCGTGCGGCGCGCATCTCGGCGATGATCCGGTAGATACTCGCTCGGGTGCGGCAGAACCGCTTGGCCAGCGAATCGGCCGACTCGCCGCGATGATGCAGTTGATAGATCTTGCGCTTCGTTTCCAGGCGCAACGGCCCGTGATTGTCGGGGAAGATCGCCAGGTCGGGGTGTTCTTGATCGAACTGCTTGAGCGTGTAACGGATGGTCTCGGGGCTGCGGCCCGTACGGCGAGCGAGCCGCTTGGTGACCTCGGCCGGGCAACCGCCCGCCTGGGCCAGGCGGCGGGCGCGCTCGATGATCGCGTTGCGCTCCCCGTCGCTAAGTTGACTGAACTGCGCCCCGCGGCGGACGCGCGCGGCGTTCCGCGACACGAATCGATCCACGGAACTCCGCAGAAATCCCACCCGCTTGCGGCCGTCCATCACAAACCGCCGGCTGACCAGCCCCTGCTGCCGCCAGCGGGCGATGGTCTTGGTCGAGACGTTGAACTCGCGGGCCAATTCCTCGACCGTCAAGACGCGCTGGCCGGCCGCTTGCGCGGGCAGGTCGGCGGCGTCGGAAACGTCCTCCACGAACAACTGCAGGTCGTGCTTGGCCTCTTCGCCAGAAAACCGCAGGCCCGAATGATCCTCGGGGCGGTAATTCGTAATGCGGTAGCAAACGTACTCGTACGTATAGGTTCGGTTGGGATCGAGTTCGCCCAGAAGTTGCTCGGCCTGCTCGGCCTGCTCGATCTTCTTCTCGCGCGGTGCGAAGCGGACCTGCTGATCGCGAAGCTCGCGCAGGGCCGGATTCAAGTAATCGGTATGCATGACAACATTCTCCATCGTTTGCGGGCGTCTGGGAAGCCGCTCCAGCAAGTCGCGGGCTGCCCCAAGCCCACGGGTTTCGGTCGATCGGCCCTTCTCGGCCGGCCGTCGATCAGACTCAGAACAGCCCTTACTATAGCCGCTCCGCCCGACTTTTAACAGCCCAAGGTTGCAAAATTATGGCGTATTTGACTCCCCACCATTATAGGCATTCAGACCGCCGCCTGAGTCTCGCCGCACCTATCCTCGTTTCGCCTATCCCTCTCTACGTATAGAAGTGACATTGGTTCCCCCGGAAGTTCGCCTCGGGTTTGAAACACATCCGCACGAAAGCGCCACGCGACCGCCCGCAGGACCGAGTATCACACTGTCTTCTCCGCGACGAAGTGGTACTCCGTGCTGCGGGCTGGCATTTTAGACGCGCTCTTGTGTAAAAAGGTTACACCAATAGGCGGCCCCTGCCTATCAGGGAATTCCCTATCTGCGCCGCCTCTCCATTTTACCGGCAGGCCCTGCCCCATTTCGCAAGTCGTCGCTTTCGCTTGAACTTTCCCAACCGGTCGAGTCGATCTAGCGACAGCGATTCGCCCCACTCTACCTCCACTCCCACTGCCATGAAGAAGCCGTATTGCCGCCCGATTGTTGCCGCGATTACCGTTTTGTGCCTCGGGATACAGGTCTCACAGGCCGCGAAGCCCCCGCAGACCTTCTCGTTCGTCACCGTCCGCAAGCCAGGAACCCTCGACCGCGTGGTCGTGCGGCTGGAGGTCGGCGGCGAACTCAAGGAGCAGGAGCGCTTGGGCGCGAAGATCACGTCGACGCCGTTCAGCGCGGAGTGCGACATTACCTACGACGAACGGACCCTGGAGATTCCGGCGGCCGCGGCCGGCCGCTGGCGATCGGTGCGGTCTTACGAGAAGGCGGCGGCAAAGATCAAGCGGGGCGACGAGATCGCGCCCGCCTTGCGCGCGCAGCGGTCGCTCATCGCCGTGCAAGTCGATGCGCAGGCGGCCACGCTCTTCTCGCCCCGCGGGCCGCTTACCCGCGAGGAACTCGAAGTGACCGACGTCCTGGCCAACAGCCTGCTGCTGGAGCAGTTCCTGCCGAACAAACCGCTGGCCGTCGGGCAGTCGTGGAAGCACGGCGAGAAACTGATGGCCATGTTCCTCGGGCTCGATGCCGTTACCCAGTGCGACGTGCAGAGCACGCTCAAGGAAGTGACCGACACGGTTGCGCGTTTTGAGGTGTCGGGCACGGTGGACGGGACGCGCCTCGATGTGGCGACCAAGATCGGCCTGAAGGGCAAGTACCGCTTCGACCTGCGGCTGAAACGCATCGACTGGTTCGGCGTCGTCGTCAACGAGCAGAAGCCGATCGGCAAAGTGGAACGCGGGCTGGACGCGCAGGCCACGGTCCAAGTCCGCATTACGCCCAAAGATAGCTGCCCCGCGCTCGACGACGCCGCGTTGAAAGGGCTGGCGCTCGAATCCGACGCCGCGCTGAAGCAATTGCAGTACGAGCCCCGCGACGGCCAGTGGCAGGTCTTGCACGAGCGCCGTTGGCAGACGGCGGGCGACCGGCCCGATCTGGCCGTGTGGCGTTTCGTCGACCGCGGCGACTATATCGCGCACTGCAGGGCCGCGGTGGCGCCGCAGCGGCGGGCCGACAAACCCATGTCGCTCGACGAGTTCAAGGACGACGTCCGCCGCACGCTCGGCAAGAACTTGAGCGAGATCGTCGAGGCGAAGGAGTTGTCCGACACGGGCGACCGCCGCGTCTACCGGGTCGTGGCCAAAGGCGAACCCAACGAGGTGCCCATGCAGTGGCACTACTACCTCGTGGCCGATCCGCAAGGCCGCGCGGTGGCGCTGGCCTTCCTGGTCGAACAGAAGCTGGCCGACCGTTTGGCCGATGAGGATGCGAAGTTCGTCGCAGGCATCCGGTTCATCGAGCCGAAGACGGCCGGCGGCAAGAAGTAGGTGGGCGGCGCGAGTTGGAACACTAATTCCCGCTAATTGCCACTAATCTCACTCATTAGCGGAGATTAGTGGCAATTAGTGTTCCTTGCAAAGATCCTCTTGCGCGTGAACGAAAAAAGCCGCCGCATCGTCCCTTTCGGACGCGCGGCGGCTTGGAATCGGACCTCCCGCCGATTGCGACTGGATGCGTCGCTGCGAGACGAGCGGGGATCGGGCGTGCTACAGCACCAGCCGTGGGTGATCCCGGCTCACGCTAATGGGTTGGCACCTCCGTCGGAATTACACGCGGGAGGCTCGATTCCCTCAATGGGCTTCTATTGACCAAACTATCGGCAGTTTCCGCACGCCGGGTACAGTCGATTCACACGTTACCGGGCCCGTCGCCGCGGAAAAACTCGCCGTTTCACACGTCTAGTGCATTATACGTCGGGAACGCTTGGCGGGCCACCCGGGGCCGACGCCCCACATGGCCCAGTGCAGTTCGTAAGAATGGGATGTTTGTTGGGGTGGCAGTTGTACTGCCACCCCGAGGAATCGTGGACCATTGAGGAGTAGCAGTACGACTGCCACCCCAACGTCGCGGAGAACTGATCGGCCCCGCGATGCCCCGAGCTGTCCGTATGGAGTTTCCTGCGGAAAGCACTTGGGAACGGCGCCGTGACCACGCTTGCCGTGGGCATGAGGCATTTCTCCGCATTTGCGACATGCCCACGGCAAGCGTGGGCATGGCATCAGGCGAGAGCTCTGCCTCATACCGTCTCGACCGCCTCGCGCGGGCGGTCGATGAGCACCACGCCCAACGCGGTCAAGCCGACCCCCAGCATCAGCCACGGGTTGCGCGGCTCGTTGAAGAGCATGATGCCGGCCATGGCCGCCAGCGCCACTTGCGAGGCGTTCAGCACGTTGGCATGAACCACCGTGGTCAGTTGCAGCCCCTTGGTGATGGCCACAAAGCCGAGCAGATTGAAGAAGCCGGCGGCGTACATCCACGCGTACTGTTCCGGCGGCGTTTGCAGCAATTCCTCTACACCCAATTGATGAACGCTGATCGGCCCGAGGCTCAGCACGCCCATCACGGTGACGGAGAAGATCACCACGCTAATGCGCGTGTCCCGCGTGACATTGTGGCGAATGGCGATGCTCAGCAGGGCGTAGATGACCCCGGCAAAGCACGGGCCGGCCACGGCCGCGGCGATGATCCAGGGGCTGCTTTCGGGCGAGATCTGCCGGCCGGCCGCCTCGGCCCCCAACACCAGCAAGCCGAGCGAAGCCAGTAACAGGGCAATGGCGACGATCGATCGCCGCGACACCCGTTCGCCGAGGAACAGCCACCCCATCGCGGCGCTGGCCGCGAGCATGGTGCCCACGTTGGCCGCAATCACGATCGCCATGCCTACGATGCCGTAGGACCATTGCGAGGGGAGATTGCCCAGCAACTGCACGGCCAATCCGAGCAGGAGCAAGATGCCCACAGTGGGCCACGAGGGCAACACCCGGCGACCGCGCAAGACCTCGCACAGCAACCACGCCCCGGCCACCGTGGCGGAGACGAATTCCTTGTTGCAGGCGGCCCACGACGGCGGGCACTCGGTCGACAGCCGGCGCATGCAGATGCTGGCCATCGTGTAGGACAACGCCGATACGGCGCAACACAACATTCCGGCCACGGCCGGACTGAGGCCCAGGGGACGGGGGAGCGTACTGACGGCGGGACGGTGCATGCGGTCCATTGTAACCGCGCCCCCGCGCATGCGTCCAGGGCGGCGCGAATGTCGCCTTTCGCTCTGCGAAAGTTGCGCTACTTTCGCGGAGCGAAAGGCGACCCTCGTCGCGGCGCACGGCACTTTCGGCTTGCAAAGCGGCGCCCGCTGGCCGACAATAAACTGTTGCACGGTCGGCAGCGGCCTCTTCCCGCAAGGTCTTTGCCTACAACGCCAGGAGTCCCCCGTGCTGTTCCTACTCGAAATCGGGCTGGCCGCCGCGTTGGCCTATGCCGCGGTGAATGCCTATCGCCGCCGGCGACTCTGGTTGGCGCTGGGGGCGCTGCTGATGCTGGCCTCGATCGCCGTGTTGGCCACGGGACTGACTTCGGTCGACGGCTCCGTGGGTTTTCTCCCGCCGCGGCCTTTGGTTCTGGCGTTCGTGCTGACGGGCTGCGGCGTCTCGCTGGGCATCGGCGTGGTGAGCCTCTGCCGACGCCGGTGGCGGGCTGCGCTCGTGGCCGGCACCGTGTTGCTGGGCTTTGCCAACCTGTTGTTTGCGGCCGGCAACCGGATCCATCCGCTGGTGCGTCTGCGGCAGGCCCACGCGCAGATGGTCCGCGTGGTGGTCTACGACGGGGCGACCGAGGAGCCGATCCGCAACGCCGAGGTCCGCGTCTTTCATCCGTGCGTCGATCCGACGGCGCTGCCCACGCGGACCGACGCCGGCGGGAACGCAGTGGTCGTCTTCCATATCCTCAGCCACGCGCACGCCTTCAAGGGGCATGCGTGGCAGGAGTGCATTCTGGCGCAACACGCGCTCGAAGTCCGCGCCGCGGACTACCGGCCGGTCAACTCGAACCTGGCAGCCTACATGGACGCCGACTCTTGGCGCGTCGACCAGTCCCCGCTGCCGGCCTTAACGCGAAGCGTCGGCCTGCAACCGCTTTCGGCGGCCGTAGCGGACGATGACCCGCCCGAAACGCCGCGGCCGCCGGAGGATCGTCCGCGAAGTGCCCCGGCGGATGAAGATCGCCAGAGGGAGAAGGACAGCCTCCTCTGGCTCGTTCCCTCGCGCGAGATCGTCGTTGCCTGGGACATGGCGGTCTTCTTGACGGTCATCGGCCTTTCGCGTTGGCCGCGGGCGTGGCTGCTCTGCGCGGTGGCGATCGCGTGGTTGTTCCTGCTGCTGCCGTTTCCGCTGTTCCTGTGGTTGGAGTGAACCCCTCACTTTCGGAGATCGACGATGAGCCCGCCTGAACGAACCGACGACTCCTGCCATTGTTCGCGGCGCGGTTTTTTGGGGCGCGGCGGCGCAGCGGTGGCGGCGGCCGTCGCCGCACGACCGTTGTTCGCGGCCGACACGGCGCCGAAGAAGATTCGCCTCGGCGTCGTGGGCGGCGGTTTCGGATGCAGCTTTCAGTGGCACGAGCATCCCGACTGCATCGTGGCGGCCGTCAGCGACCTGCGGCCCGAGCGGCGGCAAGCCCTGATGAAGACTTACCGCTGCGAGAAATCCTACGAATCGCTGGAGAAACTGGTGCTCGACAAAGAAATCGACGCCGTGGCCGTCTTCACCGACGGCCCGCTGCATGTCGAGCATACGGCCGAGGCCATGCGGCACGGCAAGCATGTGATTTCGGCCGTGCCCGCGGCCTGGGCCACGCTCGATCAGTGCTTCCTGCTCCGCGACACGGTCCGCAAACACGGCCTGACCTACATGATGGCCGAGACGAGCTACTATCAGCAATTCACGATTTCCGCGCGCAAGTTCTTCCGGGAGGGCCGCTTCGGAGAACTGTTCTACTGCGAGTCGGAGTATCAGCACGCGGGCTTGGAAAGCCTCTATTTCGAGGGAGGCAAGCGGACGTGGCGCTACGGCGTCGCGCCCATGCACTATCCCACGCACTGCACGGCGCACCTGGTGAGCGTCACCGGCCGGCGGCTGACCGAAGTCGTCTGCCACGGCTGGGGCGACGACGATCCGATCCTCAAGGACAATGCCTACAAGAACCCGTTCTGGAACCAATCGGCGATGTTCAAGGCCGGGCCGCCGCGTGCGGAAACGGGGACAGGCACCTCGCCGGCCGCCGCTACACACGTGCAGCCAGGCAGGGGCTCGGAGCCAGTCCCCGTTTCCTCGCTCGGCTTCCGCGTGAATATCTGGTGGAAGGGCGCGCACCGCGGTACGGAGCGGGCGCAGTGGATCGGCAACAAGATGAGCTTCTACGCCCCGCACCCCAACGGCACCGGGGCGCTGATCCTCCGTACCGGCGGCCAGACCGAAAAGGACAGCGGCGGGTTCGTGCGTCAACTGCCGCAGTTCGAGCAGTACGCGCAGCAGCAGTGGTGGAAGACCGACATGCTGCCCGAGCCGCTGCGGCACGACAGCGGCCACGAAGGCTCGCACACCTTCCTCACGCACGAGTTCATCGACGCGCTGGTCCACAACCGAAAGCCCACGGTCGACGTGGCGGAGGCCCTCTCGTATACTGCACCCGGCATCGTCGCCCACCAATCGGCGCTCAAGGGAGGCGAGTTGTTGAAGATTCCGCAGTTCGACGCGACGGCATAGGATTCTGCGTTGTGCGACAACGGCTCGCACAGGGAAAACCACCATGCTCCAGTTGTTCTGCCCGTGTTGCGGTCGAGAGAGCAATGTTTCCGAGGAACTTGCCGGCCTGTCCGGGAGGTGCGGCCAATGCGGCGAACAAGTGCGGTATCCCGATGCGCCGCCGAACGATGCTTTCGGGCTCCCGGCCTCCGGTGCGTTCCAGCGGCAACAGGAGTTCGAGAAAAAGCGGCGCGAGAAGGAACGCAAACGGCGGGCCGGCGTCCGTTGGATGGCCGCCGGCGTGATCGCCATCGGCTTGGGCGCTGCGGGCGGAGCGGCGATCGACGACGTATGGTTCGCCGCCGCCGGCGTCCTGCTGTGGGAGCGGGTCGTGGGGGCGTTGGGGGGCGCGGTCGTCGGCGGCGCGATGGGGTTCATCTACACCGCGTCTGTGCTGTACGGCCAGCGGAGGAATCGGGCCTCATTCGAAGGCGATTGGCAGCCGACGCTCGGCTCGCGCATCCGCAATCCCTGGCCGATCTTTTGCACCGTCATTCTGCTGCTTGCCGCCGCCTTGGCCGCGTATCTGGCGGCCGGCCGCGGCAAGCAAACGTTCCAATCATGGTGCCTCGTGATTGTCGGCGAGGCTGCTGCGCTCGGCCTCATCGCCTTGGCTCGCGGCTGGTCGAGGAATACGGCTAATACATAGGAGCGAGGCGGCGGTGTTCAGTGCGGCCGCAAAGGCCAGAGAATCGCGTAGACTCACCGCCGAATCGGATTGACCGCCCTGGAGGTGGATCGTGGCCAGTTTCGACCCTTACCACAAATGGCTCGGCAACTCGGTTACGAACCGTAGCCGCAAGGCCCTGCCGACAAAAGCGCGCCACGGCAAGTGACGCTTGCTGAGTCGGCTCTTCTCCCGTGTGACGAAAGCCTCGCACGCGGCGGCGTAACTGACTGTCGCGCAATAGGTTACGACGGCCCCCGCCCAGTCCTGCATTGACTCCGCCCGTGCGCCGCGGGGCTTCAGGCAATTCGGGCTAGGATTTTTCGGCCGTCGCCACTATACTCCGCCGCCCATTCATAGGTTCCGTGGGGCCGTTCCGCCATGAGTCTCGCGTTGCACCAGCCCGATGCGCCGTCGCCCGCTGGGCTGGCGTCTCGCCGTGTTGGGGTGGCAGTTGCACTGCCACCCCGCAGACGCAACTTAGAGGGGCGGCAGTGCAACTGCCGCCCCAACGAGCGAGACAACTGCCGCCCCAACGAGCGAGACAACTACCGCCCCAACGAGCGAGACAACTGCCGCCCCAACGCACGGACGGCCGTCGCTTGGCTCGTGGCGGTGATTGCGGTGTCGATGTGCGCCGGTGGGTGCGTGCAGCGGCGGATGATGATCCGCAGCAAT
>Ga0233425_10003327_pt1 | contig 29431 bp, 33 predicted proteins | sample Watercolumn_Towu_2_FD_181712 | JGI IMG/M metagenome (GOLD analysis project Ga0233425, IMG submission 181712) | Freshwater microbial communities from Lake Towuti, South Sulawesi, Indonesia - Watercolumn_Towuti2014_140_MG | ecosystem: Environmental > Aquatic > Freshwater > Lake | place...
GTTGAAATCCACTTCTTCACGCAGAACGCCACCGCAAATTCAGTCATCGATTGCATCCGCGAAACCGAAACCATCATCCGCAAGGTCGATCCGGACATTCTCATTACCGAAATGAATTCAGCCGTGCCAACCGTTCTCTACGAGAAGCGCATCGCCAAGATTCAAATCTTCTACCAGTTGGGGTTGCCCTATTGGCCTCTCGCCAATCTCGACGCGATACTCAACTCCTGGGGGGTCGATCCGGGCAAGCTCGAGATGGTCGCGGAGCGTTGCTTCTCTCTCCCGACGCCATTCAATTTGCCGGAATATGTCAAGGAGATCGATCCCGCGCTGATCCAATCGGAAAGGGACAAATTTCCGCCCGGCAGGCTGATTGGATCATACGGGCGCATCAGCAAAGTCACGCCGGACTATATTCGTACGGCAGCGGCCATCATCGATGGGATCGAGGGCGTCACGGTACTCATTGGCGGTCCTGGCGACGCCGGTCCGGTACGACGTGCGGTCGAAGAGACGGGCCTTGCGGATCGCTTCGTCATTGTTGGGGGTTTCGTCGACGGACAGCTCTGGGGCAATCTACTCGACTTCTTCCTCGATACCTATCCCCAGCCAGGCGGCTTGACGGTGATGGAAATGACCGCGAAGGGCAAGCCCACCGTCTATAGGGAGGATCCCCTCGTGCCCAATTTTACCGCGTTCAAGGTCGAGGAACTGACCGCACGCGATACAGAGACCTACGTGCGCATTGCGCGCCGTCTACTCACCGACGACGATTATTGCGAAAAGATGCGCGCCGCGACTCGTTCGCTCTCCACCGATCGGCCAAACGAAGCCGATTACGCGGAAGCGATGGCGCATGCGCTTACCGCCAGCATTCGTCGTTATAAACAGGAGCGAATGGGCCTTGGTTAGCAGCTAGATTCAGGCGCCGCCGATTGGACCCGGCTCGCAGAATACACTATAGCTGCAGCCCTAAACGAGCCCTAAACGTAAGATCTCGACGCGAGGATTTTTGACCCCACGTCCACATATCCCATTTTATCGTCACGACCTCGGCGAAGCGGAATTGGCGAGCGTTAGAGAGGTTCTCGCGCAGCCGATTCTCACCACCGGCGCCTTTGTCGAGGCCTTCGAACGTCGCATGGCCAACTATCTTGGAGTCGAGCGCGTTTTAGCGGTGACGAGTTGCACCGGCGCGTTGCATATGGCGCTTTTGGCGCTGGGCGTAGGCCCGGGCGACGAGGTTATCACGACGCCGATGACCTTCATCGCTACTGCGACAGCGATCATCGAAGCTGGAGCGACGCCGATATTCGTCGACGTCGAGCCCCACACTGGCAATCTTGACGCGAGCAAGGTGGAGGCGGCCATTACCCCGCGCACCAAGGCTATTCTGCCGGTGCATCTCTACGGCCTTATGGCCGACATGGCGGCGCTGAGGGCGATCGCCGATCGCCATGGCCTCGCGATCGTCGAGGACGCTGCACATTGCGTCGAAGGCGAGCGCGACGGAATAAGACCCGGCGCGCTCAGCGAGGCCGCCTGCTTCAGCTTTTACGCGACGAAAAACCTTACTTGCGGCGAAGGCGGAGCCGTGGTCACCAACGACCCCGTCCTCTTTGAAAGAATGCGCCTGCTGCGCCTGCACGGCATGACTAAGACCGCCAACGATCGCGCCCGCGAAGGATACGTCCATTGGGACATGCCGGTCTTCGGCTGGAAATATAATATGAGTAACATCGAGGCAGCGCTTCTTCTGCCTCAATTCGACCGACTCCATGACAAGCTCGCTTCGCGCCAGCAGATCGCCGACCTCTATTGCCGACGTCTCGAGGGGCTACCCGACATCATTATTCCAGCCCAGACCGCTGGGTCGAGCAGCACCCATGCGCATCATGTCTTCCCGATCTGGGTCGGGAGTGGCCGGCGCGATGAACTCATGAGCCATCTGCAGGCGAATGGAATCGAAGTGGTCGTGAATTATCGCGCCATTCATCTACTGACTTATTTTCGCGCGCGTTTCGAGTTCCGGGAAGATGCTTTCCCGGTCGCGGAAAGAATTGGCGGCGCCGCCATTTCGCTGCCTTTTTTTCCTGCCATGCCGTTAAATTGGGTAAACATTGTCGTTGATTCCGTAGAGAAAGCGTTGTCAGAGCCGCTGAATTCCTGACGAATGCATGTATTTGCGAAGGCCAAAGGATCCGGCAACCGCTAGGATCTATTGGAACGGAGGAAGTGCGGATGGTCGATTTTTCAAAAAGACCCAAGCATATTGAAGACGACATCCGTCGCAGCGAACTGCTGAGCATAGAAAAAAATCTAAAGGAACACGCATTTCCACCTCAGCTCGTTGTGGAAAACACCTCAATCTGCAATCTGACCTGCATACATTGCAGTCACCGCGAATTGAAGCGAGTCAAGCGGCACATGCCGCGTGCGCTTTGGAACAAGATCGTCGAGGAAGTCGGGCGCGAGGGGCCGGACACGGAAATCTGGCCGACCTTCTATGGCGAGGCCTTGATCATGGGCCATAAGAACGAACTTTGGGATCGGCTGGATTACGCAGATAGCGTAGGCTGCCGCAATCTCGTGCTGAATTCTAACGGCACGCTGCTGGAACGTTGGAGCAATATCGATCGCGTCCTCGCCTCGCCGCTCAAGCGCTTCATCCTCTCGCTTGACGGGCTCTCGAAGGAAACGTTCGAATTGGTTCGCGAAAAAGCGAAATGGGACGTCGTCTATCCGGCGGTCGAGCGACTGTGCGAAGAGCGCGAAAAGCGCAATCAGAAATATCCAATCATCGTTGCTCAGTTTTCGGTCATGCCGCAAAATGTGCATGAGGTCGAGGGATACCGCGCCTATTGGAGCGCCCGCGGCGCGGAAGTAAAAATCCGCCCGATGCTCGAGTGGACGGCGACGGGAACGGTGAGAACTGACACAATCGTCCATGAGACGCCGTTTCGCATCGCCTGTCCTTGGGGCAACAACACAATGGCCATCCATCAGGACGGAAGCGTTGTCGCTTGCGCGGTGGATTACGAGGGCCGCGGCAAGATTGGCAACGTAAAGGACATTTCGATCAAGGAGGCATGGGCGCGTCTCTACGAGGCTCTGCGCCGGCCCCATCGCGAACACCGCTGGAACGACATTCCCGAAGTGTGCAAGGGATGCGGAGACTGGCAGGTCGCTGGCGCGCAATATGAAGAAGAGCAGGTCGAGGGCACACGCCCGTTCTGGTATTATGAAAAAAATGACACCGAGACTGCGGACGCTTGCTGATCTCCTATTCATTCGAGGGCCAATGAGATGCTGAAAGAAAAGGCGATCGTGCATACCCAGGAGGATTATGGACTGCGCGCGGGCGCGCGTGAATTTCCAATGATGCTCGTTTTGTCCTTCGTCTACCCTTGCAACGCTCTGTGCCCTCACTGCCCCTACACCAATTCAAACATCAGAAAAGAATATCGCGACGCGCCGTTCATGTCGGCGAAGATATTCAAGAAGATCGCCGATGAATCTGGCCCACACCAAGCCTTTTTGCGTATTTCGGGCGGCGGCGAGCCCATGTTGCATCCAGAGGCTACTGAACTTCTGGTCTATGCGAAAGAACAAGGATGTAGAATCGGCTTGATCACAAATGGCTCGCTTTTCAATGAAGAGAACTCGCGCGCCCTGCTCTCGGCAGGCGTGGACATGATCGAATTCTCCGTCGACGCCTGCGAGCCGGAAAGCTATTCCGTTGTGCGGGCGGGGCTAGAGTGGAACACGCTCATAGAGAATTTCGAGCGGATGGTCGCATTACGATCAGAAATGAAAAGCGCGTCAAAAATTGTCTGTTCGGCCGTGCATCAACAGGGCATTGACATCGACGCCGTGGAGAAATTCTGGGTCGAAGGAAAAGGCGCCGACTACATGATCAAGCGTAAGTTCCTGACCTGGGGGAACAACACCACGCTCGATGATGCTCGCTCGGCGGATCCCACAGCCTATCTCGAGTCTGAGAATGTACCCTGTCCATTCATTTTCGAACGTCTTAATATCGACAGCCGCGGCAATGTGATGGTATGCGGGTACGATATCTCGGCCAACACAAGCATGGGCAACGTCGCAACCGAATCCGTTCGCGATATATGGCATGGTCCCGGTTTCGAGTTCTACCGCCAAAAACATTTGGAGGGGAAAGGCGCGGACATCCCGCTTTGCAGTGGTTGCCCCGATTGGAAATACAGATCATGGAAGCATAATTACTGGAAAGCGGTTTCCGAAGCAGAAAGGAGACATCATCAGAAATTTGCATCGCTGAGTCTGCACGAAGATCACCAGTCTGCGGTCGAAAACTGAGAAAATTGAATGGGACTAACAATCGGGAACCATCTTTTCTATGGTCCCTTTCCTGTAGAGAAGGTGACCATCCGCAAGAACCATCATCCGGCCGTTTTTGCGGTCGTGTCTCGCTCCGGCGAGCCTTGGAACCCAACGTTCCGCTTGCTGGACGTTGGATACAGCGGCCCCGACGGAATGGTTGCCGCTGAGCATCCTCATCTGCCAGGATGGCTCGAAGAGAATGATGGATCACTGCAAATCTACCTCTACGATATGGATTCGAAGACTGACGATTCCGTGCGCCGCGCAACGCACATTGTTGATGAATTGATCGCGCTTTATTCCCCCCCGCGAGGCATAATTTCGATCGGAAGATAGGTTTTTAGCTCCACCAGTATCAATCCGTATCGCTCTGGTGGCGTAAACGTCGCGATATCTTGAGAAGATTCGCATCAACCGCTCGCGGCGTGAGCTCGTCGAGCAGAGCGCCGATCCTGGCGTCGACGGTTCGCTCGGTCTTTCGCAGCAGCGCCTTGAGTTTTGAGAAGGCGTTTTCGATCGGGTTGAAGTCCCGACTATAGCGCGGCAAGCAAAGCAGCGTTACGCCGGCGGCCTCGGTCGCTTTGCGAACACCGCCGCCCCTGTAGCTGCCGAGATTGTCCCCAGACACCGCCGAGGGTGGAAGGATGACGAAAAATGTCGTATCGGGGCGCAGAACAGCGCGGTCTCGGCGCGCCCTTAAGCGCAAATAAGATGTTCGCAGCTCGAGATATTAGATTCGCCGTGGCGCCGATGATGGATTGGACGGATCGGCACTGCCGATACTTCCATCGCCTCTTGTCGCGCCGCGCGCGGCTCTACACGGAGATGCTGACGACGGGCGCCGTGATCCACGGCGATCGGGCGCGGCTGATGGCCTTCGATCCTTTCGAGCAACCCGTCGCCATGCAGCTTGGGGGCGCGGAGCCCGCGGAGTTGGCCAAGGCTGCGAGCGTTGCCGAAGAATCCGGCTACGCTGAGGTCAATCTCAACGTCGGCTGCCCGTCAGATCGCGTGCAGAACGGCGCGTTCGGCGCCTGTCTGATGCGCGAGCCTGCGCTCGTCGGCGACTGCGTCAAGGCGATGAAGAACGCGATCGCCATTCCGGTGACGGTGAAATGCCGCATCGGCGTCGATGACCAGGAGCCGGAGCAGGCTTTGTTCGCGCTCGCAGAGGCTTGCGTTGCAAACGGCGCCGACGCGCTTTTCATTCATGCGCGAAAAGCTTGGCTCATGGGACTGTCGCCAAAGGAAAACAGAGACGTGCCGCCCCTGGATTACGCCCTGGTGCATCGTCTCAAGCGCGCGTTGCCGGACGTGCCGATCGCGATCAACGGCGGACTGACGCGCATGTCGCACATTCAGGAACAACTGCAATTCGTCGACGGCGTGATGATCGGACGCGCCGCCTATCACAATCCGGCATTGCTCCTCGATGTCGATCCGCAATTGTTCGGCGAGCCCGCGCCTTTCGCGAACCTATTCGATGCCGTCGACGCCTTTCTTCCCTATATCGAGCAACAGTTGGCGAAGGGCGAGAGGCTCGCCGCCATAACGCGTCATCTTCTCGGACTTTTCGCTGGAATGCCGGGCGCGCGATCGTTCCGCCGAAGGCTGGCGCTTGAGGCCGTCAAACCCGGCGCCGGAGTGGAAACGTTGATCGAGGCCGTCGATGAAGTGCGCGCCGCCATGGCGCGTTTCGCCGGAGCTGCGAAACCCGCCGAGCTGGCGGAAATCGATTGATGGATCACACGACGGACAGCGCCGCGAGAATGGCGACTTCCGTGAGCTGCTGCGCCGCGCCGAGCACGTCGCCCGTGTAGCCGCCAATCTGTCTTTTTGCGATCCTCGCGACAAGCGCCGCCACGGCGAAGGCGACGATTATTGCAAGCGCGATCTGACTCATGCCGGCTCCCGCAAACCAAGGCGCAAGACCAATGACGGCGGCGGCGAGCCAGGCGCGAATCCAGATCTCGTGCGAAGGCGACGCGACGGTCGCGCCCAATCCATCGGGGCGCGCGGGCGGAAGCCACATGATTGGCGCCAATCCGGCGACGCGCGACAAAGCTCCAGCAAAGATGAGCGCGGCCGCCGCAAGCAAGACGCCTCGCTCAAAGATCGACGCGATCGCGGCGACTCGTAGTAGGACAGAGAAGCACAGCGCCAGAACGCCATAGGTCCCGATCCGGCTGTCGCGCATGATGGCGAGTTTTGCTTCTCGCGTCGCGCCGCCGCCAAAACCGTCGGCGACATCCGCGAGCCCGTCTTCGTGCAGTGCGCCAGTCGCGAGCACGAGAACCGCGACCGCGATGACTGCGCCTGCGAACGCAGGAAGATGGCATATGCGCGCCACGATCAGACCCGCCGCGCCTGTGGCGCCGATCAGGGCGCCGGCAATCGGCAGCGCCAGCGCCATACGCGCGAAGTCAAGCGGCGCATGCGCGTGGCCTCCGATTGGGAGACGCGAATAGAACCGCAGAAAGTTCAATATGTCGGCGGGAAGCAAGCGCTGCATCGGCGCCATTGTCGACTCCTCCTTCGACATGTCGAGAAGCGTCGAACCTTCGCTCGCAGCGTCCGCGACTTCAGATCGTCTGGTTGTAAGCGCCGACCTCGGGGTTCTCGCGCAGCACGCCGTCGATCGCCGTAAACATTTCTTTCATGCGCGACTGCGACACGGGGCTTTCCACCACGACGACAAGTTCTGGCTTGTTGGATGACGCGCGCACGAGCCCCCAAGTCCCGTCAGCCGCCGTTACACGCACGCCGTTGATGGTGACCACATCGCGGATCGGCTGGCCGATGATCTTTTCGCCGCGCGCATGCATCGCCTCGATGCGCGCCGTCACTTTTTCAATGACGCCATATTTTTTTTCGTCGTCGCAATGCGGCGACATCGTCGGCGAGCCCCAGGTCTTCGGCAGCTCGGCGTAGAGCTCAGCCATCGACTTCGTCGGATTGCGGTCGAGCATTTCGAGGACATGCACGGCGGTGAGCAGCCCGTCATCATAGCCGCGTCCGATCGGCTCGTTGAAGAAGAAATGCCCAGATTTTTCGAAGCCGGCGAGCGCGTTACGCTCGCTGACGCGGCGCTTAATATAGGAATGGCCGGTCTTCCAATATTCGGTGACGACGCCGCGCGCGACAAGCTCAGGATCCGTCGCAAAAAGGCCGGTCGACTTCACGTCGACGACGAACGACGCGTTCGGATGAACCTTGGAGAGATCACGCGCGAGCATGACGCCAATCTTATCGGCGAAAATCTCTTCGCCATTGTTGTCAACGACGCCGCAACGATCGCCGTCGCCGTCGAATCCAAGACCGACATCGGCGCCGGTCTCGCGCACCTTGTCGGCGATGGCGTGCAACATGTGCAAATCTTCTGGATTGGGATTGTAGCGCGGGAAGGTGTAATCCGGCGTCACGTCGAGCGGGATCACTTCGCAGCCAAGGCGCTCCAGCATCTGCGGCGCGAAGGCGCCGGCGGTGCCATTGCCGCAGGCGGCGACGACTTTCATCTTGCGCGTGAACGGAGGACGGCGCGTGAGATCGTCGATGTAACGCGCGCCGAAATTTTCAATGTAGCGGTAAGAGCCGCCTTCGGCTTCGTGAAATTCGCCGGCGAGAACGATCTCCTTCAGGCGGCTCATTTCCTCAGGCCCGAAAGTCACGGGCCGGCGCGCGCCCATTTTCACGCCGGTCCAGCCATTGTCGTTATGCGAGGCCGTCACCATCGCAACAGCGGCGACATCGAGATCGAACTGCGCGAAATAGGCCATCGGCGACAGAGCGAGACCGATGTCGCGCACGCGCACGCCGGCAGCCATGAGACCGCTCACCAGCGCCAATTTGATCGACGAGGAATAGCTGCGGTAATCATGGCCGACGACAATTTCAGGCGCGACACCCATTTCGCGCAACAGCGCGCCAAGTCCCATGCCCAGCGCCTGGACGCCCATCAAATTGAGCTCGGCGCCAAACAGCCAGCGCGCGTCATATTCGCGAAAGCCGGTCGATTTGATAAGCGGCGCCTCTTCATATTCGAAAGTGTTCGGGCGCAAATTCGGAACGGGCTTGGGAAACATCAATGGTCCTTCGCTTGACGAATGTCGCCTTGGCATAAGGGAAAATCCCTGGCGAGCCAAATCCGCTTGGGAATACTCATGCGCCGCAAACGTAGTTGTTCAGGGAAGAAAAATCTGATGGCTCCCCGGCCTCAGCCACGAGCGCTACGCGCCTCGCGGCTTGGCGCGGGTCGTCGGCTGAGCGGCCGCCGGATCGTCGGGCCAGAGATGACGCGGATAGCGCCCTCTCATCTCCTTCTTCACCTCATTCCAGGAGCCTTTCCAAAAGCTCGGAAGGTCGCGCGTCGTCTGGATCGGCCGATGCGCCGGCGAGAGCAGTTCGAGCGTCAGCGGCGCGCGCCCGCGCGCAAGAGTCGGGTGGTGCGAAAGGCCGTAAAGCTCCTGCACGCGCACCGCGAGGATCGGACCATTCTCGGCGGAGTAATCGAGCGCGTGACGCGCGCCGGCGGGCGTCTCGAAAAAAGCGGGCGCTTCCGCGTCGAGCCTGCGTGACAAGTCGTGTGGGAGAAGCTGAGCGATAGCCGCCTCGAGATCGTCGGCCGTGATGTCGGCAAGCGATACGCGCCCATGAATGAAAGGCGCGAGCCAGTCTTCGGCGCTCTCGGTCAGCGCGGCGTCCGAAAGATCCGGCCATTCGTCGCGCTCGGCGCGGCGCAGGAATTCGACGCGGTCGCGCCGCTGCATCTGCGACTTCGTCCACGGCAGACGCGCCACGCCGAGTGCGCAGACGCCGCGCGCCAGCGTCCGCGCGTTTTGCTCGGACGCTTCGACCGCAAGATTGCGCTCCGAGAGTCGTATCGCGCCGAGACGCCGGAAGGCGCGCCGCCGCAGGCTGGCGCTCGCCACATCGAAGATAGTTTCATCACGAGTCTCGATCCGGTCGGCGGCGATCGCATCGACCTCTTCAGCGGAGAGCGCACAGGCTGCGAGAACGCGCGCCTGGGCCGCTCGTCCGGTTATTTCGGCGACTGCGAGAAAGGGCGCGCCCGACAAAGGGTCTTCAACAGGCAACATTGCGGCGCGGCCGTTCGCCATCAGGAACTCGCCGCGCGCGCCGCGCGATTTCGCAATCCGATCAGGATAGGCGAGAGCGATCAGCGCGCCGTCGGAGAGCCCCCTCCCCGACCCTCCCCCGCTGCGCTGCGCTTGCGAGAGAGGGGATGCTAACGACCGCCGATGCGCGACTTGAAACGCCGGGTTCGCTCCCTCTCCCGCCGAAGCGGGGGAGGGCTGGGGTGGGGGCATTGCGGAGGCCGCCGCCATCGCCTGGCGCGCCCATTGCCCGGCGAGTCGTAACGCATCGCGCGCGCGCTTCGAATTTTCGTCGCGCAGGCGTTCGAGCCGATGCGAAAGGTCAGCGTCGGCGCCGCCGAGACCGCGCTCGGAAAGCAGCATCGCAAGTTCCGCCGCGCGACGAGCCTCGCCGTGATGCGCGGCCTCAACCACCATGCGCGCCAGTCGCGGCGCGAGCGCCAATGCGCGCATGGCGCGGCCCGTGTCCGTAAGCCTGCCGTCGTCATCGAGGGCGCCGAGATCGCGGTCGAGCGCGACCGCCTCCTTCCAGGCGGGCGCCGGCGGCGGATCGAGCCATTTGAGCCGTCCCGGATCGCTCAGCCCCCAGGCGGCAAGATCAAGCGCAAGTCCGGAGAGATCGGCGTCGAGGATTTCGGGAGCCGCGAACGCGGGAAGCGACGCCGTCTGCGGCTCGTCCCACAAGCGATAGCAGACGCCGGGCTCGGTGCGTCCGGCGCGGCCGCGGCGCTGATCGACGCTGGCGCGCGAGGCGCGCACGGTTTCGAGCCGCGACAATCCGAGATCAGGCTCGAAGCGCTGCACGCGCGCGAGGCCGCTATCGATGACAATGCGCACGCCTTCGATCGTCAGCGAGGTTTCGGCGATCGATGTGGCGAGCACGATCTTTCGACGGCCCGGAGGCGCCGGCGCGATGGCCAGGTCCTGCTCGCCGCGGTCGAGCGCGCCATAGAGCGGCGCAATATCGACGCCATCTGGCAGTTGGGACTCGGCGAGGCGCGACGCGACCCGCGCGATCTCTCCCTGCCCCGGCAGAAAGGCGAGGATCGAACCCCGTTCTTCACGCAGCGCGCGCATGATCGCGCGCGTCATCTCCTCTTCGATGCGCGCGTTGGCGTCTCGGCCGAGATAACGCGTATCGACGTCGAATGCGCGCCCCTCGCTTTCGATCGTCTCGGCGTCCATCAGCGCCGCGACGCGCGCGCCATCGAGCGTGGCTGACATGGCGATGAGCCGGATATCCTCACGCAACCCCGCCTGCGCGTCGAGCGCCAACGCGAGACCGAGATCGGCGTCGAGCGAGCGCTCGTGATATTCGTCGAACAGCACGCCGGCGACGCCTTCGAGCGCCGGATCGTCGAGAATCATCCGCGCGAATACGCCTTCGGTGACGACTTCGACGCGCGTTCGCGCCGAGACCTTCGACTCCAGGCGCATGCGCAGGCCGATCGTTTCGCCGACGGTTTCGCCGAGCGTCGCCGCCATACGGTTCGCGGCGGCGCGGGCGGCGAGACGTCGCGGCTCCAGCAGAATGAGCTTGCGGCCCTTGGCCCAGTCGGCGTCGAGCAGCGCGAGAGGAACGCGCGTGGTCTTGCCTGCGCCCGGAGGCGCGACGATGACGAGATTGCATGACGCCGCGAGCGCCGCGCGGATCGCCGGCAGCGCATCGTCGATCGGCAGCGCCGAAAGCTCATTCGTCATGGGAAGCGCGCTTCAAAGTTTTTGGATTCTACAGCGCAACGCGCATTGCGGACGTCAATAAAAGCGTCAAGCGGCTGCGCCGCGCCCCATGAAAAAGCCCCTCCCTTGCGGGGAGGGGCGAGAGATCGCGGCGAATGCGGGACTTAAGCCGCCTGTTGGATCGCCGACAGCTTCCATTCCTTCGAGCCGGAGCCAGTAGGCCGACGGAAGGTCCAGGCTTCAGTCGTCTCCGTTTCGCCGGGCGAGCCCGGCGCAGGCTTACCGGTTGCCCGATCTAGGATCTCGTCGTTCAGTGCGAAACGCATGGCGACGGTGGCGTATTCGTCCATCCCTTCCCGCCACGCCTCCGACAAATCGCCCTGCAACAATTTCACCTCGGAGACGCGATTCATCACGCCCTTGCGCCGATTGTCCTCCAGCTCGTCGTCGAAATAGGAGGCCATTTCCGGCGTCGACATCGCGCGCAGCGCGCCGAGGTCCTCGCGGCTGTACGCCGCCTGGGTTTCGCCAAGCAGGCGCTCGAAGGCGTTGAAGTCCTCAGCCGCGAGCTTGATCGGCTTCGCCATCGCCGCTTCCGGCGAGGCGCCTGAGCCGAACCCCGCCGCGCCGAAAGGCGCGCGCGCCGTAAAGGGCGAGGCAAAGCCGGGGCTCGGACGGTAGCCGGCGCCGGCCATCGCATTGGCGTTGCGGCGCATGAACCAGTTGAAGGCCAACCGCGCCAAAAAGACGAGCAAAGCGATCTGCAGCAGCAGGCCGATGACCGAGGCGAAGCCCATCATGCCGCCGAACAGGCCATTGCCCGTCAGCAGCCCGAAGAGACCGGCGCCGAGCAGGCCGCCGGCGAGTCCGCCAAGAAGGCCGCGGCCAAAGGAGCCGCTAAAAGCCCCGCCAGGTTGCGCCATCGGGCCAGCCATGCCCGGCGAAGGCCGCGGGGTGACGCTGCGCTCGAAGGGCGACGCCGTTCCCGGCATGGTGCGGGTCGGGGGCGGCGCTGACCAGCTGCGCGAGCCGCGGCTGCCGAAGCTGCCGCCGCCGCCCATGCGCGCTTCGGCGATGGCGGGCGCGAGCGCCAGCAGCGCCGCAAGCGCAAGAGAAATCAGCGATCCACGCTTAAACGCGAAGAAACGCGACATTGTCTTTTATCCCCCAATATGCGGAGAGCGACGCTCCCCTCGCCGCGGATATATAGGAGCGCCGTGACGCCCGCGCAAAGACTTGGCCGTGGAAATCGGATGTGTGGGCCGTCCCGCAATCGTCCCTTTGCTTCGGATGCCGGGCTGGGAGTATGGGTTAACGCCCAACCTTCCGCCCAAAACTGAACCGGCGACATGCGTCAATATCTCGACCTGCTCGATAAAGTCCTGCGCGAGGGCGCGCGCAAGGACGATCGCACCGGCACCGGAACGCTATCGCTGTTCGGCCATCAGATGCGCTTCGACCTTTCGCAAGGCTTCCCGCTGGTGACGACGAAGCGCGTGCATCTGAAATCGGTGATCCACGAGCTTTTGTGGTTCCTAAGAGGGGAGACCAACGTCAACTCTCTGCGCGAGAACGGCGTCACCATCTGGGACGAATGGGCGGACGAAGACGGCGAACTCGGTCCCGTATACGGCGCTCAGTGGCGCCGTTGGCCTACTGACGGCGGAGAGATCGATCAGCTCGCGAATGTCGTCGAAGAGATCAAGCGCGATCCTTTCTCGCGGCGGCTGATCGTCTCGGCCTGGAATCCGGCGCAAGTCGACAAGATGGCGCTGCCCCCGTGTCATTGCCTGTTTCAGTTTCACGTGGCGGAGGTCGGCGGCGAGAAGCGGCTCTCCTGCCAGCTCTATCAGCGCTCGGCGGACGTGTTTCTTGGCGTGCCCTTCAACATCGCGAGCTATGCGCTGCTGACGCATATGGTCGCGCAGGTCACGGGTTGTGCGCCCGGCGATTTCATCCACAGCTTCGGCGACGTCCATCTCTATCTCAATCACGTCGAGCAGGCGCGGCTTCAGCTTTCGCGCGAACCGAAGCCCCTGCCCCGCCTGAAGCTCAATCCCGCGGCGCGCTCGCTCTTCGATTTCAAATACGAGGACGTGAGCGTCGAAAACTACGACTCCTGGCCGGCGATCGCCGCGCCAATCGCGGTATAAGCGATAATGCAGCCCAAGATCGTCGCCGTCGTCGCGCGCGGACGCAACGGCGTTATCGGCGTCGCCAACGGCCTCCCTTGGCGGCTCTCGAGCGATCTCAAGCGCTACAAGGCGCGCACTTGGGGCAGGCCGATGATCATGGGGCGGCGCACCTTCGAATCGATCGGGCGGCCGCTGCCAGGGCGCGAAAGCGTCGTTCTCACCCGCGATCCCCATTTCAGGGCCGAGGGCGCGCATGTCGCGGCGAATCCGCCCGAGGCTTTGGCGACGGCGCGCCGTCTGGCGGCTTTGCTCGGCGCCGATGAGATCATCATTGCCGGCGGCGAGGAAATTTATCGCGCCTTTCTCGATCTCACCGACGTCATCGAACTGACCGAGGTCGCGCTCGACATCGCCGGCGACGCGCATTTCCCAACGCTAGACCACAGAGACTGGCGCGAGATCGCGCGCGAAGCCCCGGCCCGCGGCCCAAAGGACGAGGCGGACTTCGCCTATGTCACGCTAGAGCGGGTCCGTCGCTAAAGCCGGGAAAGCAGTTGCGGCGCAATCCGGCTCTGGCTATAAAACGGCCCGAAAGCGGCTTTCGGTCCTTTCAGTCGGAGTGTAGCGCAGCCTGGTAGCGCACCTCGTTCGGGACGAGGGGGTCGGAGGTTCGAATCCTCTCACTCCGACCAAAGTTCTCAATAACTTAAGAGATTGGAACGCTTCCGCTGCCACTGTAATAGCCACTAAAACGGCGAGCTCTCTCAGCTCGCAGGTTGCTAAGGACATTGTGCTCGACCACAAATGCCCTTACGGGCGTGACGGGGGTTGACGAGGCTTCGCCCCCTATGGACCAGCAGCGAACAAGAAACTCTGTGTAGACCTTTAATTGCCCAGGGCAGTGGAACGCGTTACCACAACGCGCTCTTTCGCTGATGTAACATGCAGCTCCACGAATGGCGCTCAAACGTGCCAGTGCAAGTCTAAATGCTCTCACTCGCATACCGAGTGCCGGTGCGAAGATTGAAGTAAGGCCGAGGCCGGTTGGGCGCTCGCGTCGCGAGTACCCAACCTTCGCGGTTAGTTGTCTTTATCCAACTTGTCGAGCATTTTCGATTGATTGTCGTTACCTGTATTGTTTTTATATCCACGCTCTACGTAGCCAGTTCTCCCTCCCGACTGACTGCTCGTCGCGGTACCGGTGCTGGTTCCAACACTTGTGCTTGTGCTCGTATTTGATCCTGTATCTCCCGCAACAGCCGATACCGGTGATAGGGTCAAAGAAAACAATACTATTGCCACTAAACCTTTCATGGTATCCTCCTATTATCCCACTTTTGGCCCACATAGCTTACAGTGTTTAGTATTCGTCCGTATAGCGCCCTGGGGTTTGACGCTCCACCGCATTGATTTCATAAGAGGGAAGCTCCTCTCTCACTCCGACCATTTTTCTCAACACATTAGACTGACGACGTCGGCGGCCGCTGAAAAAGGCCGATTTACTCGCGGCCATAGCGGGCTTCGCACGGCATGAGCAGGACGCCGGAGCGGCGACTGCCGATTTTCAGCCTCGACGAGGCGCGCCAAAAGTGCGAGCCTGACGGGCGTCCACATAGTCCATCGATCGTAGACGCCGAGAGAGACTGATCGGCTCCGGTAACGTGGCTTGTCGCCCGCGCCGATTGACTAGAATTTTCTGGCAGAACTAGCAGCATTTGACGAAGGCTCGGGCCGTCCATCACCGCAGTATCCGATCGCGCAAGCGGACAGGCTAGAAGCTGCTGTAGTCTATACTATGCACAACTTGCAATCACGTCACATGTATACCCATTTGGAGAGCATTTATGACCCTCACCACTTGCACAAATCCTCAACCAGTGATCCCTAGGGACTCTTCTCAACAGACTTTCAAGACATGTACGTTCCTTGTGAACGTGCTCAGTCATATGTACGATCAATGGTTACAGGCCGGGTCGCCTCCGCCTCCAAACTTTAATTGGAAGCCAGCTAACGCTTGCCCGATCACGAATGATTTCAAAGTGGAAGACTATAGTTTCGGTCAGCTCATCTGGAGCACATTCACTCCAGAGGTAAAAAAGACTCCAGTCACCGAACCCTTCGGATGCCTCGTTAAGTCCAACGCCGACGGCAAATTTTATCTTGTCTTCCGAGGCAGCAAGAGCCTCGACGACTTCCTTGTAGATGCTGAATTCAAACCCGTGCCGTACAGCGCGCCAACGCCAAATCCGCCTCCCGGCCTTCTCGTCGCACGCGGGTGGTACGCAGTGTACACCGGGCTTGTCAAAGCGTTGGATGCCCAGCTCAAAACGATTGGCAGTAAACCTCTTACGGTCACTGGCCACAGTCTCGGCTCCGCGCTTGCCACACTTGCCACGCCACTGGCGGTTTCAAACAATATCGCGGCGCTGCACTATAATTCAGCAAGTCCAATGATTGGACTTAAGCCCTTCCGAGATTATTACGAAAGCTTGAAGGTCAAAACCTTCCGTCTTGTGAATACGGCGGACACTGTACCGAAACTCCCGCCAAAACGGAGCGGTGATTATCAACACGTCGGCACTGAAGTCGCGTTCAACGCGGATTATGGCGCTGAGAAGAAAACGCACAACCCATGTTGCAGCTACGCCTATGCAATCTACAGTCCGACAGCGCCCTGCAATAAAGACTTTGACAAGTGCACCCCTACCCTCGGGCAAACCGACGAATAAGCCGACATGCGCTCGCCGATCTTCGCGCGGAGCGCCTTCACCCTGGTAAATTAATGAGGGGCGATTGCAGGGATTTTGGTCAAGGCATTGGCTTGGAGGCCGCCGCGGACTATTGATGAGGTCCCTTTCGCAGGGAAAGTAGGGAGGATCGAATGGTGCGCCTTAAGAAGATTGGGTTGATATTTGGCCTAATGCTCGGCTCCGCTATCATTGCTCAAGCAGCGAAAGCCGAAGATCCGATTTCAGCGCTTGGCGCTGGCGTGAATCGCGTGGGGGCCGAGGCGGGTATGGCCGTTACAGGCGTGTTGAACAAAGTGACGGGGAACACCACGGCTGCCCCTATCAGCCCCTCGCCAGCTCCAGCAACAGCGAACTCGGCTGGCGAAGTCCACCATCACCATCACCACCACCATCATCGCCATCATTCGTGAATTTGGGCGGCGGGGTTCTTAGCCCCGCCGTTTCCATGCAGGAAACCCGCCGCATCGCAGCGCGTTGCTCGCTAGATCGCGATTGCGTGGAAGCCTCGCACAGCGGGCCAAATGTTTCTCTGTCGAGGCTATTTTCTTAGCGGCGCCTCGGCAAGCGACGTCGTTACCACACTTCCCCGACCTATGACCCGTCAGTGTCCATCGTTGGAAAAGTGCTGGTAGTCGATGCTTCTTTTCCAATGTCCGCCCCAGCGCCAGCCTTGTCGCGCAAAGGCCCTGGTCACGACGTCGCCGTCGACGATGATCCCGACAATATCTCTCCTGCGCTTATAAGGCTCGTCGTAGGCGCGCCCTGCTTCAGGCTCGGTTAGGCCTCCTTCCCGATAGGGATTTTGAACGGGGTTGATATCCACGGCCATTCCATATGCGTGTCGCGACATGGCGCCACGATCCGTCGTTCGGCAGTTGAAGGCGCTCGTATTATTCGCCGCCATCGACCGTGCGTCGTCGCCGCCGAATTCATCGATAAGGGACATTCGATAGATTCGAAATTTCCGACTGTCGTAAATTTCCTGGAAGACCGCCGCCACCGCTTTTGCGACGCTTCTTGCGACAATCAGAGAGCCGGTTTGCGAGTTGCCGTCGAAATCGAGGTAAGGGACCCTCAAGAGAACAAGCTGGTCCCGTCCCGGACATGGAAGCTCCGCGCGCCACGACCTTCCCTGCATATACGCCCATATAGCGTCGGGAATTGGCCCAGCCGTCACCTTGGCGCCTTGCGCTTCTGCTTCCGCGCCAGCGACGAGCGAAAGCAGAAACGCAACCGCCCGTAAGCAGTGAATTTGACGCTTTCGAAATTTCGATAAAACGGTGGGCATGCGCGCCTCTGGCGTTGTTCGCATGTCGAGCGGCCGCCTCATTCCCCAGAACACCGCCGAATATGCGCGCGACGATTGGCAGACGAAATCTCCCGCTGATATCCGCGGACCTGGCTGATGGATTTTTTAGGCGAGCCGTTCATGGGCGATCGCCGCTGGACAACCGCCAATTTAATTATCGGCTAGGCGGCGGCGGTGGCGGCGGCGAAGACGGACAGCATTGGTCACCGCATGGGTGATATCCATTAGGACAGTACATGTCTTTAACGCATGTGCTGCCGCTGCAATGGGTCCCTGCGGGACAGTATTTTCCGCTTCCTGGAGGACATTGGTCCGCATGCGCAGTGGCCACGCACGTCGTTCCTAAGGCAAAAATGGCGATCGCAATCTTGACGCTTATTCTCATTGCCATCCTCCTCATCAGAGACTACGTCATGCGCACTTGAACGGACGCCCTTTAGTACTTAGGCTAATGATAACTGCAAACTGTGACTAGCTATTTTTTTTGAGGCAAACTCTCATGCGAAAACTTTTTCTTTTATTTGCACTCTTTTTTTCTACCACTGCGTTCGGAGAGGAGCCGGTTAATCGGCCTCCTAAACAATGGCAGGCCCCTCAAAAAATTGTACCCGTAGCCTCGTTTTCATGCCAGGGCTCGCACTGCGAGATCGCGTGTTATCCCGGGGGCAATGTGCGAAAATTCACCAACTTAAGTTGGGCAGTCGTATACAAAAATCCCAATTCCGAACGGCTTTGGCTATACGCGGGCGGGCCTAACGACCAGTTCTTAATCGACGGCATTTTTTGTGACTTCTCAAAAATACTGAAGGATTGGCCTCTAGATTAAGTTTGTAGATTCTCGTGACAAATAGCCGAACACAGCCGCGAATAAGCGCAATCAGCGCCGCTGGGCCCAGATGCTCGAGAATAATTCGGCCCTCACCCCTCTGATAATCAGAAGGGTGCGATAGAGGCGACTGAGCGACGCGCGGTAACACGCAGGCCAGCAATGCGCTAGGAGCTGCCGGATGCAGGGTCGATTTGTGTTATCGTTCGCTTAGCGCGACTTCGAGAAATGCGGCGCCATTCGGCTAAGAGTGCGATCGCGAAAAACGAAGTGATGGATCAACGCCGAGCCGGCATGGATCGCGGCGAGGATGATAAGTCCGTTCGCGAGAGCCTCATGAATTTCCTTCATGTCGTGCGCAAAGCTTTTGTCCTTGATCCAAGGCGACGCAATATCGACAATACCAAGTAAGGAAAGCGCGTCTCCATCGGCGAATTGCGTCGCGACGCCGAAGGCGACGACAACCGCCAGCAGCGCGTATAGCGTTAGATGGACGATCTTGGCGGCCAAGTCGCCCAAGCTTCCCAACGGCGTCGGTTCCGGAGGCGGCGGCGGATCGAAGAGACGCCAGCCGACACGAACGATCAATAGGATGGCGATCAACTCGCCTGCAGAAACATGGATGGATTCTCCAAGATCACGGGCGCTCCCACGAGGCAAGTCTTCGCGCACAGTCCCGAGGACCCAAGCGATGGCCACAAGAAGCACAGAAAGCCAATGAACCAGTTGCGCGGCCGCGCCGTAGCCTCGCTGAGAATTGCGCCATTGCATTGAGGGCCTCCCCGTATCGTTCCGCAGACCTTTATGAAGCGACTTGGTCGTCACCTTGGCAAATTTGAGTCGAACGCCGATAATCGATGCAGCAAATTGTCGGCAGACGCGCGCAATTCGCGAACGGCAGGCGCGCTGTTAATAGGCCATGAGACGCATCAGCCTGATTTTCCGCAAAGCGCTGGGAGCGGCGTGACCGCCAGAAAAATTGAATCCACGACCAATTATCGGATCGCTGGCGCAATCATTGCGATCGAACGCTCCTGAACGCGCGCCTTGAGAAACAAAGTCGCCGCTGTCATCGCGTCTAGACGGCGAAAATTGCCCCACTCTGCAACCAGTGAACTTCGCATCCTCAATATCTCGCCTCGAAACAGCGCGCATGCGCGCCACTTCTCATGTCCTTCAAATCAGCCGTCACGCGCCAACCGTTAGCGAGACGAAGGCTGACGATATTGTTGTAAAATCCGAAGCGGTAATCGGTCTTCATCGGATATGACCGGCCGCCGGCAATGTAGAAGCAGTAGGAACTATATTCGGGATTGGGCCTGAGAGAAATCGAACAATGTATTGAGTATTTCGCCGGCGAACATCGCAACGCAACGTCTTTTGACGGAATCCCGAAATTATTGGCGCTCATCGCCCCTGCACAGGCGGTATCGCAAGCCAAACCCAACGCCGCGGAGATCGTCGACGCGAACAATTTTCTCATAAATCAGCTCTCCAGCCGATAGTATCGTTCAATTGGGCGTGTGCGGATGACCGCCGGCGCAATGATGGCAACGCGTTGATCGTCAGCGCTGCGATGCAGATAAATTCGCCGACTCCATCCGCGATCACCATGTCGCCGATTGTGAATATCGCAAGTCCCTTGCAAATTTCCGAGACGGCAAAAATGGCGTTTGACTTCGCCAGGCAGGCCAACTTGAGCAGAAGGTTGTCCGGCCGAGCAGCGATTGGATTCGCCCATATCCGGGCGATCTCTTTTTTTCCGATCGACAGCGGGACAGATGTTGGCGCCCGTGGAAATCCCATGCCTAGCCTTCAAGGATGGAGGTCTGTCTCCTCTACCTTGAATTGCGACCGTCATTATGTCCGACATGCGGCCCCACCTAGGCGTGGGCCAATCTCGGTCTAAAGTTATGCTCGTTAGGCCATCAACATGCAGTGCGCCGCTGCGGCAGGCTTTCCCTGACGTTGAAAACGCCCCGACTCCGGAGGCGGCAGCAGGGCGTTTTCTGGCGTCAACGACGCGCGTCGTTTCTCAGCACGACCATACCCATTGGCCGAGACGGCCATCCCATTGCCAGCAAACGCCGGGGTTAAGAGGCCGCCAGGGCGTGCTCCAATCCCTCTTCTGATAGCGCCAGAGGCCGCCATATGACTGGGTGTTGCCGTCATAAGGATACCACCGCTGCGCTTCAGCCGACGAAGCCAAAGCAAGGAGCGCCGCGATTGTCAGCAGCGTGAGTTTGCGCATTTTTTCCTCCCGAGTGATTGGCGTTAGCCAATCCAACTGGGATGAGCACAAGATGATTCAACCTGCGCCGGCTGGCTCTACGCAGTTAGACGTATTTGACTGCGCGTAAACTCCTCAGGATGACTGTCCAGATGAGCGTAGTTGCAAAGACTAACGCTTCGCGAGACGCTCTATGGCGTCGATAAACGCTTCCGGCGACGCCGCGATGCGGCGAACGATATGGATCGGCAATTTGACGAGCATCCGAACCGTCGAGATAGCGGCGACGGTCGAGGAGGATACAAAACGCGGCATTTGTGTCTCCATTAGGAAGCGCGCGCCATGCGCGGCCCCTCGTCCCCACGGGACGGCGTGCGGCGCAGCGCAGGCTCGTGGTTTCGTGAGGCTGCATATTGAACATACAAACGTTTCGATGAGGTTGCCGCAGTATTGCCGGTCGGTTTCGCTTTTGAGGCAATTTTGCGCGCCGCCGCACGCCTGCGATCATTCGCCGAGAATTTCCGCTCGTAGCCGATCGGCGACGATGCCGACCGCGGCCGCGACCGCCGGCGACAGCGGCGCCCCGATGTCAAAGGTCCCGCCTTCGATTGCATAAACAACGCAGCGCCGGGGCATCGCGCCAAGCGTGCGGGCAAGCTCCATAGCTTCGGCGAGGCCGAAGCCATGCGTCGAGGCGGCGAACCCCGCCGGCGGCAACTGGCCCGCGTTGATATCAAAGCGGCGGATGTCGCCCGCGCTCGCCCCGGAAACGCTGGCGTCGACGATATAAGCGGCGTCTGCGCCTTCGAGCCGCGACAGAAGTCTCGTCGCCTCCCCCTCCTCCTCGATGATTTCGACCTCACCGAGCGATGCGCCCAGCGCCTCGGCGACCCTGCGGCCCGCCGCGTCGTCGCCGCGCTGAGGATTGCCGACGCAGAGCACGATGACACGCCGGCCTTCGTGCGCTCTATCCGCCACGATCGATCTCGAGCCGCAGAAAATGCGTCGCGCAGGAAATGCAGGGGTCGTGATTGCGAATTGCTTGCTCGCAGCGGTGACGCAGAGCGTCGTCGGGCAAATCGAGCCATGTGGTCGCGAAGGTCTTTAGATCTTCTTCGATGCTTGGCTGATTTTGCGACGTCGGCGGAATAATACGAGCGTCGGCGATCTTTCCATCCGCGTTGAGCTGATAGCGGTGATACAGCATGCCGCGCGGCGCCTCGGTCGCGGCGTAGCCGGTTGCGGCGCGCACGTCGAGATCGACGGCCGATCGTTCCGGCTCTTCGTAGTCGTCGATAATCCGCAGCGCCTCGTCGCAGGCGTAGAGAACTTCGACGGCGCGAACGATAATGCTGCGGAAGGGATTGGCGCAGACCGTTCCAAGTCCGGCTTCCCGCGCCGCTTCCCGCGCGAGTGGCGAAAGAGACGCGGCGTTCAGCGCGTAGCGCGCCAATGGACCTGTAAGATAGGGTCCGCGCGCCTTGATGTGCGCATGCAGTGCAGTCGAATGTTCGACATGCGTCTCTTCGAAATGCTCGTCATATTCAGCGGCGCTGATGTCGAGTCCGCGGCTTGAGGCGATGCGGCCCTGGCTGAAGGGATATTCGCCGTCGCCGCGCAACGCGACGAATTCATAGTCGCGCTCCACGTCGGGGAAATCGAATCCTGCAGTCCAGCGCACGGTCGCCAGGGCCCAATCCCGCGCGCGCTTCAATTCCTCGGCGAGCGGTTGAAGCTCGCGCCGGCGCGGCGCACGATAAAAACCGCCGACGCGGACATTGATCGGATGGATTTCGCGGCCGCCGAGAAGCGCGACGATGGAATTGCCGGCTCTTTTGAGATCGAGCCCGCGCCGAACGATGTCGGCGTGATCGCGCGCCATGTCGATAGCGCCCGCATAGCCGAGGAAATCCGGGGCATGCAGCATGTAGATATGGAGCGTGTGGCTTTCAATCCACTCGCCGCAATAGATCAGCCGTCGCAATTCCCGTAGCGGTCCGTCGACAGCGACGCCGAGCGCGTTCTCCATCGCATGAACCGCGCTCATCTGATAGGCGACCGGACAGATGCCGCAAATGCGCGCGGTGATATCCGGCGCCTCCGTATACATCCGGTCGCGTAGGAAGGCTTCAAAGAAGCGCGGCGGCTCGAAGATGTTGAGCTCCGCCGATTGCACGACGCCGTCGCGCGCGACGACCTTGAGCGCGCCCTCGCCCTCCACGCGCGCCAGCTGGTCGACCTTGATCGTCTTAACGTTCATGTCGCTCGCTTTCCTTTCGGAAGGCGTCGGCATTGGCGTTGAAGGTCCGGTAAATGCGCTTAAGCGCGTCGTCGTCCATGCCGAGCTTGCCCAGCCAGACCGACAGCGACGGCGCATTGGGCGTCTCCATCGGGCCGTAGCAGCCATAGCAGCCGCGATTATAAGAGGGACAGAGCGCGCCGCAGCCCGCATGAGTGACAGGACCCAGGCACGGCGTTCCATGGCCGACCATCACGCACAGATTTCCGGCGATCTTGCATTCGACGCAGACGCTATGCGGCGGCGTCTGCGGCTTGCGCCCGGCGAGAAATGCCGAAATCACTTCGACGAGCTGCCTAGTGCTGATCGGGCAGCCACGCAGTTCGAAATCGACCTTCACATGGTCGCAGATCGCGGTCGATGTCGCGAGCGTTTGAATATAATCGGGCCGCGCATAGACGATCGCCGTATATTCGCGCACATCGGCAAAATTGCGCAACGCCTGAATGCCGCCCGCAGTGGCGCAGGCGCCGATCGTCACGAGAAAGCGCGACTGCTTGCGGATCTCCTGAATGCGCGCCGCGTCATGCGCCGTCGTCACCGAACCTTCGACGAGGGAGAGATCGTAGGGCCCGTCGATCGTCGCCCGCGTCGCTTCGAGAAAATGCGCAATCTCAATCTCGCCGGCGATTTCCAGCAGTTCATCTTCGCAATCGAGCAGGCTCAACTGGCAGCCGTCGCAAGACGCGAATTTCCAAACGGCAAGTTTTGGTCGACGGGCGCGCTCCACATCAAAGCTCCCGATAAGAGAGGAGACTGCGCACGCGGTCGTAAGGATGGACTGGTCCATCCTTACAGATGAAATGCGGACCGAACTGGCAGTGGCCGCAATGGCCGATCGCGCACTTCATGTTGCGCTCCATGGAAACAAAGATCCGCGAGTCCGCAATGCCCGCGTCTTTAAGCGCGAGCGCCGTTGCTCGGAACATCACTTCCGGCCCGCAGATCATAGCGACAGTTTCCGCAGGATCGAAGCGGAGCTTGGAGAGCAAAGGCGTCACATAGCCGACGTCCCCGGCCCATTCAGGTCCGGCGCGCTCCACCGCCACGCGCAACTGGAAGTCGGGCGTCCGCCGCCATTCTTCAAGTTCGCCGCGGAAGATGAGGTCGTCAGGCGTGCGCGCGCCATAGAGAACGCCAATGCGGCCGTAGGCGGCGCGATGGCGCAACAGCCAGTAGATAACGGGACGAAGAGGCGCAAGCCCAATGCCGCCAGCGATCAGCAAGACATCGAAGCCTTTATATTCCTCGATCGGCCAGCCGACCCCGAAAGGACCGCGCAGACCGACGCGATCGCCAGCCTTCAATTTGCCGAGCGCGGCGCTCACCGGCCCGACGGCGCGGATCGTATGCGTGAGCCGCTCGGGCGCCTGCGAGTCGCCGCTGATGCTGATCGGTATTTCGCCTACGCCGAAGGCGTAGAGCATATTGAATTGCCCCGGCATGAACGGCGTGGCGCGTTCGGGAGCGAGATCGAAAGTGAACACCTCTTCCGACTCGCGAATGAAGCGCGTCACCGGCGTCATGATCGGCGCCATTGGATGGGGCAGCGTCGCGCAGGCTTTAAGCGTTTGCGGCATCATACATCCCGAGCGCCTGCATGCGCGCCGATTGCAAACGTCTGAGGAGCGGCGGAATGAACCGCTTCATCATTTCATAGCCGACGCGAGGATCGGCCTCGCACTTGTCGCGCAGGCACTTGCCGTCGAAAGAAATGGCGCGAGTCAGTTCGATCGCGCGCGCGTCGAATGACGAGCGATAGGGGGAATGAGCCAGTCCGCGCCGAGAATTTCTCCGGTCTTGACGGTCAGAAAGGTGAATGTCCCTCGCCCCGGCACGAAAGCTTCGAGCGCTACCGCGCCATGTCGCACGAGATAAAAGGAATCAGCGGCGGCGCCTTCACGAAAAAAATAATCTCCCGGCTGCCGGACGACGTTCTTGGCGCACCCTGCGATAAGCGCCATCGTGTCTTCATCCAGCCCTTCAGCGAAGGGATGATGACGAAGCAGATCGGCAATGTCCTTCATCGCGGCTCCTCTACGGAGGCGTCACAGCCCCGCATGGCGCGCACCTCCTCGGTAATGTCGATGCCCACCGGACACCAAGTGATGCAACGGCCGCAGCCGACGCAACCCGACGAACCAAACTGGTCGATCCAGGTCGCAAGCTTGTGGGTCATCCATTGGCGGTAGCGCGATTTCGCGCTCGCGCGCACGCTCCCGCCGTGAATGTAGGAAAAATCCATCGTGAAACAGGAATCCCACCGGCGCCAGCGTTCGGCGCGCTCGCCCGTTAGATCGGAGGCGTCTTCAACCGACGTGCAGAAACAGGTCGGACAGACCAGGGTGCAGTTCGTACAGGTCAGACAGCGCTTCGCCACCTCATCCCAACGCGGATGTTCGAGATTGCTCGTCAGCAATTCGTTGAGGTCGTCCGAACGCATTTCCCGGCCCATGAAGGACGCTGTGCGTTCAATCATGGCGTCGCCCGCTTCGACCTCGTAGTTCGAGGCCGGACGATGCGGAACCTGCTCCAATAAGGCGCGTCCTTCGTCGCTGCCGGTCTCGACGAGAAAGACATGTTCGGTTCCGTCGAGAAGCTCTGTCAAAGCGATGTCGTATCCATGTCTTACGCGGGGTCCAGCATTCATCGAGACGCAAAAGCACGTGCCTCCCGCCTTTCCGCAGTTGAGGGCGACGATCAGCGCTCCCTCACGTCTCGCCTTGTAGTGCGGATCGACATAGAGATCGCTGACGAGAACCCTGTCCTGAATTTCAATCGCGCGAATTTCGCACGCCCGCACGCCGATGAAGGCGAGACGATCGCTGGGCGGCGCTTCGGGCGTGACGCTTACATCCTCGCCGCGACGTTCGCCCGTCCAAAGCCGCAGCCTCGGCGCATGCAGAAATTTTTTCCACGATTGCGGACCGACGGAATAGCCAAAGAGCGCCTCGTCCTCGCGACGCGTTAATCTGTAACGGCCGCCGTCCTGCTCATCCGTCCATCCCCGGGGCAGATCCTCGATCGATTCAATATCGTCATATACTATCGCCTGATTTTGCAATGTCGGTCCGATAACGCGATAGCCGCGCGCCCGGATCGCCCGCAACAGGTCTTGCAGGCCCTCGACCGTTATAACCGCCGCTGCTTCATCAGCTTTGGCCACTGCGCGCTCCTAGGGTCCCTCTTCGTCGCCGACAACAAATCGTCAGGCGTCGGATGTATTGTCTGCGTTAAATGTAGCTTTTGCCAGCGCTCTTATGGCGCAGCCATGACATTTGGTTGATGTCGCGTAGGGCCGCCTATGTTACCACCAGCAGCGCGCCCGCGCTCTATTCGCCCCTCGCCGGTTGCTCGGCTCCCTCGCCCGAACTATCTTGGCCTTGTATTTCGGCCGACGGGCGTAAGGGACGAGTCAAGAAAGTCCTTGCGTCGCTCGCCCCCAGAACTCAACGAGGATTGCTCATGTCCAATAGCTCCGACCCGGCCGAACCCAATGCGTCCGAAACATCGCCGCAGTCGGAGAACTGGGCGACGACGCTTGAGCACGGCATCGAAGAGATCAGGACCCAGCCGGCCGAGGTTCTCTTCCTCGACGTCCTAAAAATCGACCTGCCTTATATTGTGATGCTATCGACGGCCGTGCTCGGCATCGGCATCGTCACTTTCACGGGACAGCCGGTCGCCTATTATTGGGAGTTTCTGACGCCCGTCTACTGCGCGATCTGCATATATGTCGGGTGGCGCCATACGGAAACGACGCATGAACGCACGCGGCTCGTCTGGACCCAAATTCTGCACTGGGCGGCGTTTCTCTTCGGCATGTGGCTGATCTACTCGCCGCCGCTGCGCCAACTCGTCGACGTCAACGCCGCTGGCCTCAACCTCATGGTGCTGCTCGCCGTGGCGACCTTCGTTGCGGGCGTTCACGCCGCTGCGTGGCAGATCTGCGTCGTGGGGATTCTCCTCGGGCTCTTCGTCCCCTTGGTGGCGATTATCCAGCGCTCGTCGCTGTTCATTATCGTTTCCATTCTCGGCTTGGCGTTCATCGTCGCCAGCATCTACGTCACGCTGCACGCGCATCGCCGAAAAGCGCGCGAGACGGAGGAAATCGTTTGAGCGATTGCGCGCCGAAGATCCGTTCGGCGCGCAGTTCTGTCAGGCGGAAGCTGGCTGCGCTGTGAGCGCGGCGCGGATCGCGTCTTCCTTGGACTTGTCGAAAGACGTCCGAAGCACCACGCCGCCGACTCCTTTGAGCCCTTCGAGAACCTTGTCGGTCGTCATCTTGCGCACGAGCAGGAACAATGCGGCGCCGCCAGGCGGAATCGCACTCGCCACGTCCTTCATGAATTTGTCGTCGATACCGAAGTCGGTCAGTGCGCCGGATACCGCGCCGGCCCCGGCGCCAATCGCGGCTCCCGCGAGCGGCATCATGAAGATCAGCCCGATCAGAGCGCCCCAGAAGGCGCCGGAGACCCCGCCTAGCGCCGTAGTGCTGAAAAGCTGATTGAGCTTTACGGCGCCGTCTGGCGTTTTTACGGCCACGACTGCGTCGCCCAGCTCAATCAAATATTCCTTTTGCATCGTGAAGAGCTTCTGCCGAACTTCTTCGGCCTTTTCTTCCGAGGAAAATGCAATCACGAGAAGATCATTCATGGGCCTCTCCTATCCGCGCGCGATCTCGGCGCGTCGCCATTGACGATCTAGTTCAGTGAAAAAGGCAAGACAATGCGTCGGCGCCGCTATCGAATCAGGGACTTTGCGAGAGGGCAGACAAAAAACCCCGCCAGCGCCGCCTCGCGGCGAGCTGGCGGGCCGCCTTTCACAACAAATCAGTCTCGGCGCAAGACTTCGCAGCGGACGCGCCGCGGAACGCGACGCGGCGCAGCATAGAGGAAACAGAGCGGCGAGAGCGCCGCAGCCAACAGCAGCATGGCGACAACCATAGAACCTCCCCGAATTTCCATTTTTAAGACGCCGCCCGCCTCAAAGCGGGCGGCGCAAGTCTCGATCACTTGGCCTCGATTACTCGGTCAGGAGGGCCACGCCTTCCTTGCCGATCAGGCGCTGAACGTTCATCAGCAGCTGAAGCACGACGCCGAACACGCCGAGCGCCATCCAGCCGAAGAACACAAAGCCCCAATGCAGCGGCGCAACGAACAGCTCTTCCATGAACCAGAACGTGTGGCCCCACTCATTCAGGCCGACGTTCGGGATGATCATGAAAGGCCCAATCGCCACGATCAGATAGGCGACCGAATAGCCCTTCGCAAAATACGGAAGACGCGTCTTCGCATAGAAGAAGCCGCCAACCGCGATCACCGAATAAATCGGGTAGCTCATGTAGAACTCGATGATGTGCGACGGCGTGAAGTCCGTGTCGCGAATCACCGTCATGTGCCAGGTGCCGTCCTGCTCGGTGAAGAACGACGCGCCCCAGTAAATGGCGACGCCGTAAACCACCAGCCACTGCACCTCGACAACCAGGCGGCGCATCTCTTCGCGCGCCGTCAGGGTCGAGAAGTCGCGCGTGCGCGTCTTCCAAAGAAAGCCCGCAAGGCCAATGCCAGAGATCAGCTCAAGCGGAATCTCGGTCCAAAGGATCGACATCCAATACGTCTGGAACTCCGGCGCAAACGAGTCCAGGCCAGCGCGCCAGCCAAAAATCTGCTCGTAAATCCGAACGACCAGATAGAACCCGTTCAGAACGGCCAGGCCGATCCACATGCCCTTAAGGTCTACTACAGCTTGCGTGCCAGCAGCAGCCCGGGCCGCTGTGTCAGTCGTCGAGCTCATACCTTTCTCCTCCAATGATTTTTGTCTCGAAGACACTTTTCTTCGAGCCTGACGCATCTTGCGCGTTACGGCGCGAGGCGATAGCGACTTTGTCGCCAAACAACGCCGCAACAAAAAAGCCCGGCGCAAAACGCCGGGCCTTTCTTTACATCGCTGGAGCTTAGACCGGTTGCGGCTCCATGCCGCCGACATCGGGCTCGGGCTTCTGCCCAGTGGATGGCACCGCCGATCCGCGCGGTGGAGAAGTCGGCGCCGACTCATCCCGCACAGGCCGCTTGCCGGCGAGCAGGCCCTTCATCTCTTCACCAGTCAGCGTCTCGAATTCGAGCAGCGCATTGGCGAGCGTGTCGAGCTGGCTGCGCTTTTCGGTCAGAACGCGCTTCGCCTCGTCATAGGCTTCCTGCACCAGCCGGCGCACCTCCGCGTCGATCGTGCGCTGCGTCGCCTCGGAAAGGGTCTGCTGACGCCCGATGGAATAGCCGAGGAACTGCTCTTGTTCGGGATTGGCGTAGGCGACCGTGCCGAGCTTGTCCGAGAATCCAAGCTGAGTGACCATCGCGCGCGCCACACGAGTGCATTGCTGAATGTCCGAGGCGGCGCCCGACGTCACCTTGTCATGGCCAAAGACCATCTCCTCGGCGACGCGGCCGCCCATGGCGATGGCGAGCATGGCGATCAGCTGCTCGTAGGTCTGCGAGATCTGATCGCGCTCGGGAAGGCCCTGCACCATGCCGAGCGCTCTGCCGCGCGGAATGATCGTCGCCTTATGGATCGGCATCGCGCCAGGAACCGAGAGTTGCACGAGCGCATGGCCGCCCTCGTGATAGGCGGTGAGCTTCTTCTCCTCGTCCGTCATCACCAGCGTGCGACGCTCGGCGCCCATCATGATCTTGTCGCGCGCGTCCTCGAACTCCTGATTCGTGACGA
>Ga0233425_10003328_pt1 | contig 29431 bp, 22 predicted proteins | sample Watercolumn_Towu_2_FD_181712 | JGI IMG/M metagenome (GOLD analysis project Ga0233425, IMG submission 181712) | Freshwater microbial communities from Lake Towuti, South Sulawesi, Indonesia - Watercolumn_Towuti2014_140_MG | ecosystem: Environmental > Aquatic > Freshwater > Lake | place...
TTAGCGATGTGGTGTGCGGCATCATAGCCCGCACCGAAAGCAGATCGCACAAGGCATTGCTGCAGCTGGATACAAAGATCGATACGATCTTCTGGTTCAGCTGCCTGTTCTACCTCTGTATCCATCGTCCCGACTTTTTAAAGGAGCATGTCGCCGGATTATTTGCCCTGGTTTTCTCCGAGCTCCTGGTGATCCTCTTCGGGCTGCTCAGGTTCCGGGAGCGCATTTCGTACCATACCGTTCTTTCCCGCTGCTGGACCGTATTGCTGTTCTGGTGCTTTACAGAGCTGGTGTATGGAAAGGCGGCAACGCTGAGCTTTTCACTTGTGCTGTGGTGCGGTGTGCTCGTTCAGCTCGAAGTGCTGGCCATTGCCTGCATCCTCCGGAAAAATGTGATCCATGTTTCTTCCCTCATCAGGGCCCTCAGGTACAGAAAAGGACCCCGGTGAGCTAAAGCCTTTTAAACACAGGGCTTAACCTTGCCTTAACTAACAGACTTCTGTTTAAAAGTTGGTATCTGCCTGATAAACATCGCTTTTTTTTGGTTTAGCTTTGTTTTTATCGGAAAAACGACTAATTTAATCGAATAATTAAATTCAGGCAATATGGATAAAACGTTTACTAAATTATGTGTTTTAGTTGCTGGTCTGGTCGTTTTTAACGCAGGGCATGCTCAATTGTCCATTACGGGACAGGCCGGAGGCCTTAAGTTCCTCGGCGATGTCGGTCAAAAGAATAATTCTAATTTTTTTAGCGACATGCGGCTTGGCTATAACCTTGGCCTTGAGTACAGGATCGGCAAAGTATTAGGCATTGGCATCGATGGGATGTACGGGCACCTGGCCGGTACCGATAACGACAAAAGCTCCCACCTGAATTTTCAATCGCAGGTCATGGGCGGAGGCCTTAACGTGTATGCCTTCTTCGATAAGATCGGCTCCAAGGAAAAGGATGTATCGCCCTACCTTCACGCCGGCTTTGGCTACCTGATGTTCGACCCTTACGGCGATCTGCGCGACAAGAGCGGCACGCGCTATAATTACTGGTCGGATGGCTCCATCCGGAACCTGGCGGAGTCCACGCAGAACGAGCCTCTCTCGATGATCATCAAAAGGGATTATAACTACGAGACGCAGCTGAAGGACAGCACCGCCAATTATGCGCGCAATACATTTTATGTGCCCCTGGGCATTGGCGCCAAGTTCAATATGGGATTCCGCGCCAGCCTGCGTGTCGGCGTGGTATATAACCTGTGCCTGAGCGATTATATCGACAATTATAAAAAAGGTGGTAACGATAGCTGGGCTTCCGCTAACATCGCCCTCAATTTCAACTTCGCCAAAAAGCCGAAGGATGGCTTTTCCAATGTCAACTTCCAGGACATCGACAATTCCGACCTCGACGGTGACGGCGTGAAAGACCTTGACGACCGCTGCCAGGGAACACCGAAAGGCGTGAAGGTGGACGGAAAGGGCTGCCCGGACGATGCGGATAACGATGGTGTGTTCGACTACATGGACAAGGAGCCGAATTCGAAGAGAGGCGCTAAAGTGGATGCGATGGGTGTGACCATCGACGAAGAGCTGATGGCCAAGCGCCAGCTGGAATGGGACAGCCTGGCCAGCGAGCGGAGCGAAGGCTTCAATGCCGCGCCGAGTGTGACATACCTCGAAACGGTGGAAAGCAAATCGAAGGAGGTGAAGGCCAAAACCGGTAGCGTTTCCAAGATCCCTGCCGAGCTGTTGCCGGCTGATATCAATAAGGACGGCTACATTTCCGCTAAAGAGATCACCCAGACCATTGATGCCTTCTTCGAAGGGGATAATTCGTTTAACGTAGAAAGACTAAACCGCCTCATCGACTTTTTCTTTGAGCAGTAACATCATATTATGATCAAACCACTTCTTATTTTATTTAACACGGTATCTGTATTTTTTTTCAGCTTTTTCTTTGGTGATGCGCCGGTGAGTGTTACCGGCAATTTCCCGAAGAGCGCTCCTGTGGGCTCTGAATTTACGGCAGAGGTAACGGTTAAAAAAACCAATGTCAGCGGCTTTGCCAAGCTTCAGCTCGAAGTGCCGCAGGGCTTTACCGTGAAGGAGGTCGACAGCAAAGCCGGGAACTTTTCCTTTGCGGGTACCATTGCCAAGATCATCTGGACCTCGGTGCCTGCCGAAGATCAGTTTACCGTCAAATTCTCCATAGTGGCTGACGCCAGCGCCACCGGTCTCAAGACTATCGGCTCTAAATTTTCTTACGTCAGCAACAACAGCAAGGAAGTGGTGGAGATGACCCCTGCCGAGATCCAGATCGGGGAAGGCTCTTCCGAACCGGTAGCCACGAGCGAGCCGACACCCGTTACCAGCGATGCGACGCAGCCCGTGACCACAACCCAGCCTGTGACCACGCCGCCTCCTGCCGATTCGCAGCCGGCACCGGTGAGCAGCAGCTCCGAGCCCTTATCCGATGTGGTATGCGCCCGTACCATTACCAAAGGGGCTGCCGGCGAATACAATGTGGATGTCAAAATCAAAAAGCCGGGGATCAAAGGCTTTGCCAAATTCCAGGAAATTCTGCCGGCAGGCTATAATGCCAGGCAGGGCAAGACCAATGGCAGCTCCTTCTCCGTGTCTGACGGGAAAGCCAAATTTGTATGGGTATCACTGCCTGCCGAGGATGAGCTCCTGATCTCTTACACCCTGGTGAAAGAAGGAACGGAAAATCAGGATGCGAGGCTCGAAGGCGAGTTCTCTTACCTGGAGAACGATCAGACCCGGAAAGTAAAACTACCTTTTGATGTGATTTCCGCAACGGGCGATGTGATTGCCGCAACAGGCCCTGCCGGCAACAACGCCAGGCAGTCGACCTCACCGGCCACCACAGAGCCGGCACCTGGCACAGCTATAACACCGACGCCGGCAACAGCCGTGGTCAGCAGCGAGGCTAAAACCCCTGCCACCGGAAGCGATCCGGCAGCCACGCCGAATGCCGTGGTTGCCAAAAAAGAAGGCAATGTATCCTACGTGGTACAGATCGGGGCCTTCCGCAACGCCATCCAATCGGATGTGCTCAGCAAAAAATTCAATATTTCGGAAACCATTAAAAGTGAAATGGCCGATGGCTACAGCAAATTTATGGTAGGAAGCTACGGCGAATATAAGCAGGCAAGAGATCACCGCGAAACGATGAAGCAGAAAGGCTGCGGCAGCGCCTTTGTAGCGGCATACAACGGTCCTAAGCGCATCACGGTGCAGGAAGCGCTGATGATCTCCAGTCAGAAATGGTATAAGTAGAACCATTTGTTTATATTTGCGTATAAGGTTCAGATATGCTTAAAAAGGTACTCTCTATAATTTTTATATTCTTTGGTTTACTGGTGAATGCACAAACAGACAGTTCTTCTGTAGTGCCTGCCGCCCCCGCAGAAACGGTGAACAAAGCTTCCAAAGAGAAAAAAGCCCGCGACCAGACGCCGCCCGCCCTGGGTGAGGTGTTCCAGCCAAAGATCGCTCTGGGCGCAGGCCTGATGTCCTTTCACGGCGATCTTTACTCCAGGCATTACCAGGCGCCCTGGACAGCCAAAACCGGCTACGACCTCAATATCTCACAACGTTTGTTCAAGCCCCTGCAACTGAATTTTAACATCCTGTTCGGGAAGCTGGGCGGCAATGAATGGCGCGACAACCGTCAGGAAAATTTTCAGTCGGAGATCAGGGCCGGAGGCGTCAGCTTAAGCTACGACTTCGGGAACTTTATCCCCGACAATTACCGGATCAGGCCCTGGATCTCCCTGGGAATCTCCTCCTTCGAGTACCTTTCCAAAACCGATCTGTACGACAACAAAGGCAACAAATACTATTACTGGAGCGACGGCTCGATCAAGAATATGGACGAGCATTCGCCCAATGCCGCCAATGCCATCGACCTCGTGCGTGATTACAGGTACGAGACCGACATCCGGGAATCCAACAAGGATGGATTCGGCAAATACCAGGAACGCGCCTGGGCCATGCCTGTAGGGGCGGGAGCTCTGATGAAGCTTACCGACCGTGTCGATTTCAAGATCGGCTTCCAGTATTATTTCACCACCACCGATTACATCGACGGACTGAGCAACAAGAGCATCGGGTATCGTGAAGGCACCAGGGCAAAGGATAACTTCGTGTACACTTCCTTCTCCCTGCAATACGACCTCGTGACGAAGCGAAAGAGCAGGATGGATACCCTGTCTGACGACTATTTTGATGGCGTCGACTGGCTGGCGATTGACAAGGACGATTACGACAAGGACGGCGTCAGGGATTGGGATGATAAGTGCCACGGAACCCCGGAGAATGTACCGGTGGACCAGTTCGGCTGTCCGTTCGACGATGATAAGGACGGAGTGCCTAACCATGCGGATGATGAGCTGGCAACGGCTCCCGGCCTGGAGGTGAACATGCACGGTGTGGGCCTCACCGACGATTACTGGCAAAACTGGTACGATCAGTACAACGATAGCGGCAATGTGACAAACCAGCAGATCGTGGAGAATTTCTACGCGCGGAAGCCAAAGGTGGACAGCACCAGCACGGCATCCGGCAATGGCAAGGCCGACCCGTCCAGATCGGATAAGATCTATACCGTAGAGCTGGCGCGCTACAACGGCCCTGTGCCAACCGAGGAAATGGCCAAGCTCCTGAGCATCGGGGATGTACGGTCGACCATGCTTCCGGACAATACCACGGTGATGTATACGGCCGGTACCTATAAGGAGATCCAGAATGCCGTGAAACGCCGCGATGAATTTATCGCCGAGGGTAATAAGAACGCGCAGGTAGGCTACTTTAAAAAGGATGGCGACCTGGTAAGGCTGAGCAATGAGGAGATTGCCGCGCTGCTGGCCGGGCAGAAAACAAAAGGCGATCCGCTGGCGGTGAATAGCAATACCGCGACTGCCGGAACGAACACGAATGCGGCGGAAGCTAACAACGGCGGAAACAACACGGCCGCAAATGCGAACAACGCTGCGGCAAACAATGGCAGCAATAAAACCAGGGGTGGCAATAAAACATCAGGCGCAATGACAGAGAATGCGCTGGATGAGAACGAGAACCAGTTTGCCAAAGGCGACATCGTTTACCGCGTGCAGCTGGGAGCCTACAGGAACAGGATCTCCAAAGGAATCTTCAGGAATACCGGCGGCGAGGTGCTGGAAATGAAAGGGGAGGACGGCTATTTCCACTACAGCACCAAAGGCTTTAAAACCATAGAGGGCGCTGCAGGTCTTCGTGCCGACCTGGTGGTGGAAGGTTACGGCGACGCCTTCATTACCGCTTATAAAGACGGCAGGCGGATCCCGCTGAGCGCGACCAAGGCAACGGTGCAAAGCAAGGAAAAGGAAAATCTGAACGACAATGTGGCGTTCAGCTCGGTCGATAAATCACAGATCAGCTTCAAGGTACAGCTGGGAGCCCTGCGCAGGGCGGGCGGCAACGACATGGAGGATAAGACCAAAGATATCCCGGATGTGGATAAGCAGGGCACCGGCTCCGGCATGATCCGTTACACGGCCGGCTCCTTCACCGATTACTCCAAAGCGGACGACTACAGGAAACAGCTCAACGACAAAGGCTTTGCCGAAGCCTTCGTAATCGCGGTATTCAAAGGCGAGGTGATCTCCATCCAGGAGGCGCTGGAGCTGTTGAAGTAACGATAGGGTGCCTTCGAGAGCCTCAGGCGCCCATCATTGACTGAGGCTCTCGAAGGCAACGACAGCATAGAGGCCTTCCAGGTATTAGCCGGCATCAAATACCGCCTGTTACCCACCATTTACCGAAAATCCCCGGATCTGTCTTACCGTTCATCCAAATTATAAGGCTAAATCTTAATATTTAGTACCTTTACAGCCTTATTTCACCCCTATGAAATAGCCATCTTGCAACATGAACTTGCTTTATCATGAACTTGCTTTATAAAACCAACATGGCTATACCATAATGTCAATTAAAAAAAATAAAAACTTCATATGAAAATTGCTTGCCTTATTACGTTTTTACTCTCGTTTTCTATGCTCTCTGTCGCGCAAATGCCCGGCGGTATGGGAAATATGAAAAACATGAAGGATCCGAAGCTCGGCCGTGTATACGGCAAGGTGCTGGATGCCTCCACCGGAAAGCCCGTGGAATACGCTTCCGTGCAGGTGCTGTGGTTCAATAAAGACAGCCTCCTGGGCGGATCGCTGGTGCAGGAGAACGGCGACTTTGCCGTGGAAGGCCTTCCCTCTTTCGGGCAGGTGCGCGTGAGGATCAAATTCATCGGCTACAAGGATTACCTGCAGAAAGTGTTTATCGTGCCGCCCGACAAGGTAGACCAGGATCTCGGCAACATTAAGCTGGCATTAGACGATAAGATGCTGAAAGAGGTGGATGTGGTAGCCGAGAAAAGCGCGGTGGTATTATCCATCGACAAGCGGACCTACAACGTGGAGAAAGACCTTTCGGTGAAAGGCGGCACCGCCATCGACGTGATGAAAAACATCCCGGGCCTTACGGTGGATGCGGATGGCAATGTGCAGCTGAGAAATCAGAGCCCGATCATTTATGTGGATGGCCGCCCGACGACCTTAACGCTGCAGCAGATCCCTGCCGACCAGATCGAGCGTGTGGAGATCATCACCAACCCTTCTGTGAAATTCGACGCCAATACCACGGGCGGTGTGCTCAACGTGATCATGAAAAAGAACGGCCTGCCCGGCTATAACGGCATGCTGATGGCCTACATAGGTACCGGCGACCGCTACGGCGGGATGGGCAACCTGAACCTGAAAGACGGGAAGTGGAACGTGTCGATGATGTATTCCTACAACCAGGCGATGAATACCACCAAGGGCTTTACTAGGCGCACGCAGCTCGACAGCGGTGCTACCACAGCCATCTTCGATCAGAATAACACGACGCGCATGCTGACCATGTTCAACTTCGGCAGGCTGGGCATCGATTACAACATCAATAACCGGAACACCATTTCACTGAACGGGATGATCGTAGGCGGGAAGTTCAACACGAACGATGAGCAAACCTATACCCTGGATTACTACGATCCGGCAGTGTTTAAGCTCGACGGCTGGAGGAAGAACGAGCAACGCGCCGGTTTCCAGAACTACAACGTGCAGATCCTCTACCGGAAAACCTACCCGACGGTGGGCAAGGAACTGACGATGGATGCGAACTATAACTATACCGATGGCGCAAACGGCTATTTGTTTACAACCACCACACACCTCGATAACCCGGCCACCGACCTTCCGGTGCAATACCAGAAGAACGACGGCTACTCCAACGCCAACCAGGGCGTGTTCCAGCTCGACTTTGTGAACCCGCTCAGCGAGACCAGGAAGTTTGAGGCCGGGATGAAATCCTATTATAAAAATTCCCTGAGCAGCAACAGCACCTTTGCGGCGACGGGCTCTACCGATGCCTATACGCGCGACAGCATCATGAGCAACCGCTATGTGATCGACGACATGATCAACGCGGCTTATGTGAACTACAGCGCCAAATCCTTCTGGGACATAGGCTACCAGGCAGGTCTGCGTTTCGAGCAATCCTACTACGCGGGTAATATTGTCGACAAGAACCAGAAGTTCTCCTACAACTATCCTTCCACCTCCAACGACATCCTGAAGTCCTTATTCCCGGCCTTGTATTTCTCCAAGAAGCTGAAGAAGAGCCAGGAGGTGCAGCTGAACTTCAGCAGGAAGATCAACCGTCCGAATTTCTTCCAGCTGATGCCCTTTGTGATGTTTGCCGACAAGCAGAACTACCGCATTGGTAACCCTCAGCTGAAGCCGGAGTTCAAGAACATTGCGGAGGCCAACTACAACAAGATCTTTTCGAAAGGCAGCTACCTGGCTTCGGGCTACTTCCGGTACGAGGAGCAGCCGATCACCGATGTGGCCTATCCTTCGGAAGGAGACCCGAACGTCCTGGTGAACACCAGCATCAACGGCGACAACAGCATCCGCTACGGCATCGAGAACACGTTCAAGTATACCTTCTTCAAGAACCTCGACTGGACCATCAACGTGAATGCCTATTATATTTACATCAAAGGCCTGATCGTGCCAACCGAGCCGGTGGTGAAGGCGGAGGGCTATGCTTATAATGCCAAAACCACTTTGTCTTATAAGTTCCCGAAACAGTTCACCCTGCAGGTCAACGGTAACTACGAATCGCCGAAGATCTTATTGCTGGGCGTAGCCAAGGAGATTTACTCGATGGATATTTCCCTGAATAAAATGATCGGCACCAAATGGGTGTTCAACGCCACGCTGAGCGACGTCTTCAACACACGCCGCATGGGCACGCACTATGAGACGCCTTACTATATCCAGGATCTGTCGAGGAGGAGGGAGTCGCGCTACTTCCGCTTCACGGTAACTTATATCTTCGGAAAAATGGATGCCTCTGTCTTTAAGCGCGCCAAGCAAATGAAAGGCATGGGCGGCCAGGAAGGCAACCAGGACGGGCTGGATTTCAAATAGTTGATGGTTTCATTTTTTTAGCTATCTTAACTTCATCTTATTAATACTCCTCTATGATTAAACTGAATGTTCTGGCTGCCGCACTTTTGCTTGTATCGGCCACTACCTTTGCCCAGACGTCCAAACCGGATGCGAAGAAAAGCACAACGGCTGTTAAGGACGCCAAGCAAACACCTTCGCTGAATTTCGAGTATGCGCTCAACGATCCTTTCAAAGCAAGGATCTATACGCTCAAAAACGGATTGAAGGTATACATGACGGTGTATAAAAATGCGCCGCGGATCCAGACCTACATCGCGGTGAAAGCCGGCAGCAAGAACGACCCTGCCAACGCCACCGGTCTGGCGCATTACCTGGAGCACATGGTATTTAAAGGCACCGACAAGTTCGGGACAAAGGATTTCGCCAAAGAATCGGTAGAGGTGGCGAAGATCGAGAGCCTGTACGAGGTATACCGCAACACCAAAGATGAGGCGCAGCGTAAAAAGATTTACCACGAGATCGACAGTATTTCGGGAGTGGCGGCAAAATATGCCATTGCCAACGAGTACGATAAAATGCTGGCCGGCATTGGCGGGCAGGGCACCAATGCCTTTACCTCCTTTGACCAGACGGTGTATGTGAACGATATCCCTGCCAACCAGATCGAGAACTTCCTGAAGATAGAGGCGGAGCGCTACCGCAAGCCGGTGCTGCGCCTGTTTCATACCGAGCTCGAAGCGGTGTATGAAGAGAAGAACAGGGGACTAGACAACGATAACAATAAGCTGTGGGAGGCCGTATTTTCGGGCCTGTTCCAGCACCATACCTACGGCACGCAAACCACGATCGGTACCATCGACCACCTGAAAAATCCGTCGATGAAGGAGATCATGAAGTATTTCAATGCCAACTATGTGCCTAATAACATGGCGATCTGCCTGAGCGGCGATTTCGATCCCGATGCCACTATCAGGCTCATCGATAAGTATTTCGGCTCCATGCCTTCGAAACCGGTCACGCCTTATACCTTCGAGAAAGAAGCGCCTATCACCAGCAAAATTGTCAAAGAGGTGACCGGGCCGGATGCTGCCAACCTGGCGATGGCCTGGCGCTTTCCGGGCTCGGGAAGCAGGGAGTCGGACATGATCACGCTCATCAACCTGCTGCTAAGCAATGGCCGTGCGGGCCTGCTCGACCTGAACCTGAACCAGAAGCAGAAGGTGCTCAACAGCGGAAGCTATTCATACATCCTGAAAGACTACAGCCTGCATATTTTGTTCGGCGAGCCTAAGGAAGGGCAGAAGCTGGAAGACGTAGAGAAATTATTGTACTCCCAGCTGGAGCTTCTGAAACAAGGCGAGTTTCCGGACTGGCTGATGAGCGCGGTGATCACCGATCTGAAGCTTCAGAAAACGAAGGAGCTGGAAAGCAACTCTTCGAGGGCTATGGCCTTTGTGGATGCTTTTGTGAACGACACCAAGTGGCAGCAGTCCGTCAACCTGATCGAGCGTCTGTCCAAAATCACGAAGCAGGACGTGATCGATTTTGTGAATAAGAATTACACGCCTGATAATTATGTGGTGGTATATAAGCGCGTGGGCGAAGATACCAATGTGCAGAAGGTGGAGAAGCCTGCCATTACACCGGTGGAGGTGAACAAGGAAGACCAGTCGCCTTTTGTGAAGAACATCCTGGGCACGGTGCCTCCCGCTATCCAGCCGAAATTTATTGATTACAATACAGACATCGCCAGGACGCTGCTTAACGGGAATGTGCGCCTGATCTATAACCAGAATACCGAGAACCAGCTGTTCGACCTGTACTATGTGTTCGACATGGGCACCAACAACGACAAGCTCCTGCCGGTAGCCATCGATTACATTCCTTACCTCGGAACTTCCAAAATGAGCCCTGCGGAAGTACAGCAGGAGTTTTACAAGCTCGGCTGCTCCTTCAATGTGTTCAACTCCAACACCGAGACCTGGGTGAGCTTAACGGGCCTCAATGAGAATTTCGACAAGGCGACGGCTTTGTTTGAGAATGTGCTGAACGACCCGAAGGTGGACGAGGCCAGCCTGAAAAACCTGATCTCCGACATCCTGAAAAAACGCAGCGATGCCAAGCAGGAGAAGCGCACCATCTTACAGAAGATGATGGTGAGCTACGCCAAATACGGGCCTGAGAATCCGGTGACCAATATCCTGTCGGAAGAGGAGCTGGGCAAGCTGAGCACGGAGCAGATCGCCGCCCTGATCAGATCCCTCACCGGCTACGAGCACAAGGTGCTGTACTACGGCCCTAAGCTCATCGCCGATGTGAAGCTTTCCCTGAATGCCAGCCACAGGATCCCTGCCAGCGGCTTAAAGCCTGTGCCGGTAGCGAAGGTATTCACGCCGCTGAAATTCGATAACACGGTGTATGTGGTGGATTATGACATGAAGCAGGCTGAGATCGTGATCTTATCGGAAGGCGAGATGTACAACGAGGCTATGGTGCCTATCATTACCATGTACAACGAATACTTCGGCGGTGGCATGAGCTCTGTGGTCTTCCAGGACCTGCGCGAATCGAAAGCACTTGCTTATTCCTGCTATTCCTCGTATCGCAACCCGACTGATCCCAAGCTGCCGGCCTACAACTTCTCCTACATCGGCTCACAGGCCGATAAATTGCCGGAAGCGATGGCCGGCATGACCAGCCTCCTGAACAATGTTCCGAGATCGGATATTTCCTTCGGCGCCGCCAAAGACGCGATCCTGCAAAACATCCGCACCGATCGCTTAGACAAGGCTGACATTTTATTCAACTACATCAACGCCGAGAAGTTCGGGCTCAAAACTGATATCCGCAAAGAGATCTTCGGAAAAGTAGCCACGATGACCTTTGCCGACGTCAAAGCTTTCCAGGAAGCCAGGATCAAGAACAAGCCCTGCGCCTTTGTCGTGCTCGGCAAAAAAGATAACCTGGATATGAAGACGCTTGAAAAATACGGCAAGGTGAAATTCCTGACCATGAAAGAGATCTTCGGGTACTAGCATTGCGGCAAACCTTTGGAAAGCCCTACAGATAAGCATCTGTGGGGCTTTTTTGTGCGCCTTGCTTTTCGGCAAACGGGGAAAACACCCTTGGCCTGCACGGGAATAGAACCCTTCCCCTTATTGGTTTAATCCCCTCTTTTTTTAGTTCTGAAGGAAATAATTTTGAGCATCGATCCCGAATCCCGAGAGCTATTTAAAATTTCAAACAACTATTGCGTATGGAAACTGCCAGTTACAATGAGCCGCCTAAGACCCTTATCAGGAAAGTAAAAAAATATGTGTCGGAAAAAGACTATGCGCAGCTTTCCCAGGTGTATCGGGAGGTATTGCAGCTTTATACCAGGCTCGTGTCCGAAGCTAAAACGCTATCGCCTGGCAATGCCTGGTATTCGCTTGTTCGTGAAGCCTTAACGTTTCTCGGAGGGCAGGCTGACCGCCCTTCTTTTTCACTGAAAGCCTATGATCACGAAATGTATGGCCCGTACCTGGGAGTAAGCGATGAGGGAAGCGCCGCACCGACGATCCGGCAGGCTGCTTATGTCAGCCCTAAAGCACGGTCGCTCGGGCGTCATCTGTCGCCTGATGCCCTGGGTCTTGCGGTGGACGCAGAGCGGCTCGGAAGCGTAGGAGAAATTCCCGTTGGCCCTGATGAATACAACGATGTTTGGACCGAATGCACCGGACGCCTGCTCATGAGCACGAATGTCGGAAGCCGTGCGAATATCCGGCTATACAACCGGGCTTTGCTGGTCACCATCCCGTCAGGCGCCGGACCAGTGATGCTAAAGGCATTGCGGGCGGAGCTTGAAAAGGCCTTCAGGCCTTTCGTTGAAGCGAAGCGCCCGTTGATCGTTTTTGTGGAATTTGAATTCGGTAAAAAGCCGACACTGGCTGTTCAACAGGCAACGCTTCGTGCCATCGTCCATGATGTCCGTCATAGCGGGATGATCGATCCCAAACTGCATCATATCGGGCTTAATATCCGGGTCGGCTGGGGCACAAAAGGACGTGATGCTGTGCTCAGAGCTATTGAGCTCGCCAAATCGGTTGGGATCGGATATGTATCGGTAGATGGTGTGGTGACAAAAGACGCCGATAGGCTGATCTCGCTGCCCGGGTTATTGAATTACTTCACGCCGGACCTGGTGAACTCCATACTTCAATCCGCCCGAAAAAACAACATTCAGGTTGATATCGTCAACAGGACGGATATTGATTCGGTGGCGAGAGAGATCTGGGCAGGGCTTAACGCGGCGAAAATGATGGGCTTCCATCTTGGGAAGTATGGACTTTTCCCTTTGAGCCTGGAGGAATGCGATAAGACGGTCAGGCAGATCCAGCGCTGGTTCTCCGACTGGACGGCTGCCCCGGTTTTTTATATCGACCAGCCGCTTATCACTTCCGGAAAGGTCTTTGCGGGCAAAGATATCGCGAAGGGCTGTGAAGATTGGCTTCGTGTCATGGCAAAGCACAAGGTACAGGTTGTGCTCATTGATACGGTGGATAAATCCAAAGGATGGAAGATCCTTAAAACGGGCGATGATCCTAAAGGCCTTCTCACGCTGAAGCAAATTCAAAAGCTGGATGCGCTGGGCCGCAAAACCGGGATCCGGATCTTATGGGCCGGTGGAATTACCCTCGAACAGGTATACCACTTTGGAACGATCGGTGTTTTCGGGGTTTACGTTACCACCGCCGTGTCTAAGGCAGAGCCCGTTAAGGGCACCTATCTGGAGGATCCGGGGCTGTCCTCTGAGAAAGAGCCGACCTTTGCGGGGGTAGTAACCGCCAAAACCTTGCTGGAAGCAGGGTTTCTGCTGGAGCGCTTAAAGGATAAATCGCCTGAGATCCACCGTAAGATCAAAGGTGCAGGGCTCGATGCAGTCCTGTTGTCGCAGGTGCTGCCGGAAGCCTGGCGTTTCTGGTGGAAACACAGCAAGGCAAAATCTCACACTAAAAAAAGGAGCAGATGAAACAGTCAAACGCTACATCGCAACATCCGAAAGAGCGAAGCATGCATGAAACAAGCCATGACACCTTCGAGTTTATTGTCATTGGCACGGGGGCCGGTGGCGGTCCGGTAGCAGCCAACCTTGCCAGGGCAGGCAGGCGGGTGTTGGTTCTTGAAGCCGGTGGCGATGGCAATAACCCGCGCTCCCTAAGCAAGTACAAGATCCCCGGAAACAATGCCCGGACCAATCCGGAGCTTGGCTGGGCTTATTGGGTAAACAGCAGAGCCAGTCAGGCCGATCGGGAGAAGCAGCATTTTTATGTGCCGGGAAAAGGGATCTACTATCCCCGTGGCACATCCATCGGAGGCTCTACGGCAGTTAACGCCATGATCGCCCTGTATCCTGATAACAGCGATTGGGACTACATCGCGGAGCTTACAGGCGACGATTCCTGGAACAGCTCCAGCATGCGAAGCTATTTTGAACGGCTCGAAAAAGTAAGGTACAAAAAGCCGGTGGAAGGAAATGCGGAAAGGCATGGCTTTGATGGCTGGCTTCCTTTGGAAACGGTCGGGATCAGGAATAACCTGTGCAAGGATCCGTTCCTCGCCAAATACGTGGCAACGCGTATCCGTCGCGTTGAGAACGGCGACAAATTTATAGCTGCGGTAGAGAATGGCGGGGAGTTCCAAAACGACCCCAATGACTGGAGCTTTGTACAGAATAAAGGGACCGGCATCGCTGACCCGCCGCGAACCTCTGAGAATGGCGAGCGCAGAGGCACCCGCGAACTGCTGCTGAACACCGCTAAAGAATTTCCGCAGTACCTCACCATCCGCACAGACTGCCTTGTCACACGCTTGCTCTTCGATGACAGTGAGCCGGATAAGGTGATAGGCGTTGAATACCTTGAAGGCGCGCATCTTTACGGCGCTTCATTGCTTGCAGAGGAATTTGCCGGGCGGAAAGGGATTCAGCGGCAGGAATTTGCAAGCTGTGAGGTCATTGTTTCAGCGGGCGCTTTCAACAGCCCGCAATTGCTGATGCTTTCAGGGATCGGCGCAGAGGAGGAGTTGAGCAGGCATGGCATTCCGGTGCGTGTCCATCTGCCCGGAGTCGGGAAAAACCTGCAGGACCGGCTCGAAACAGGCATTGTATGCAAGATCCCCTTTGAGCCTAACATCTACAAAGGCTGTACCTGGGGAGCCCTGGGCGATCCCTGCATGATCGAATTTGAGTCCGGAAAGCCTGACGGGGCTTACAGAAGCCGCCTTTCCCGCCAGATGTATATGGTTATGAAATCGGATGCGGCGCGGGAAGTTCCCAACCTGGTTATTTTCGGATTTACCGGCACCTTTCGTGGCTATTATTATCCCTCGACCGAGCCGGTTCTGCCCAAAGATACGTTCACCTGGTTTACCTTATCAGGTCATACCCGGAACAGGGGAGGCACAGTGACCCTGAGATCGGCCAATCCAAGAGACACACCGGAGATCAACTTTAATAATTTCGAGGACGGGACCGACACAAAGGGCGAAGACCTGGAGGCCCTGCTGAACGGGGTAAAGATGGCCCGTAAAATGGCTGCCAACGGGGCAGAGGGGCCTGCGGAAGGCGAAATAAGCCCCGGCATCTCATGCGAAACGGATGAGCAGCTTCGTCAGTTTATTAAAAATGAAACATGGGGGCACCACGCTTCCTGCACAAACAGGATCGGGCGGAGCGACGACCCCATGGCTGTTGTAGACAGCCGATTCCGCGTGCACAAAACGAAAGGCCTGAGGATCGTTGATGCGTCTGTGTTTCCCAGAATACCCGGGCTCTTTATCGTTGTGCCCATATACATGATCGCAGAAAAGGCAAGCGATGTGATCCTTGCCGATAATCCAAGGAACTAATCTAATACCCAAATAAAATGAAAAAAGAAGGAAACATAACGACAGACTATCCCGTTCAGGGCTTCCCGATGAAATTCTCCTGGCAGGAGGATTGGAACGCGCTTTTTGATGAACAGATCAAGCTTATCAAAGAGGATATTTACCGCGCCAGAGTGCAGGGCAGAATGGTCATTTACCTGAGCTGCCCCATCAGCAGCAGAGGCGGAGGCTATTCGGGGACAAATGTAGAGATCACGGAGTTTACAAGGATGAGGCTCCTGAGCGAATGGGGAACAGGATTCTGGATCCTGAATCCGGCGATGTACCAGATGGAATCGAAGGCCGGAACGGGCCTGATGTTCAGGCATGCCCGCAACCTGTGGAAGAATGACAAGGATGAGAACGGCAAGGTGCTGGGCGAAAAGGGCGCAGAGGAGAAGCTGAAGCGGCTTTTGAAAATTTCGGAACCCTCGGGCGGAGATTATATGCGGATGTGGACCAAGGTGTTAGTGGAAGACGGTGCTCAGAACCTGGGCTATTATTTTGACGGCTTTTACTTTTTGGGCCCCACCGATGTCAAGGCCTATTTCCTTAACAGCGATGCAGGCGATCTGACGTCGAGCGTCAACAACTACTTCGCCCGGAAGTACGCTGCGGATGCCGAGTTCAGGGATTACTACACACAAAGTGGGATTCAGTGGGGGGCCTATAGCAAGCAGCATCCACGACCCGATGATGAACAGAAGAAGGTGGAGGAATGGGAGCAGAAGCGAAAAGATTTTTTCCGGTTTTATGCCCTTAAGGCGGGGATGAACTACAGCCTGGGCGGCCACGACGAGTGGAACATCTGGGTTCTGCTGAACGGGCTCAGAATCGAAAAGAAATATGGCATAGGAGATCTGATCCCCGGATTCTTTGAAGCCAGGCAGATCACGCCGGGCGATCTGAGCGATAAAACAATGGCCGGGTACGAAACCAAATAACCGATAGCATGGCAACAACATCATCCAACTCACAAAGCAATTACACGATCAGGCTAAAGGCCTATAACGATTGCGATAATGTACACCTCTGCTGGCGGGTGTTAAGCTCAAACGGTAAAGATTCTCCTTTGCCCGGATGTTTAGGCTTTAAGATCGAGCGGCAGCGGTTTAAGAACGGACGTTGGCAAAAAACGGAGGTGCTGCGGAACCGCGTAGGATTTGAGAACGAAGTGGTGGACGAGAACGATCCGGAGCAAACGGCAAAGCCTTCTTCCATAAGGCCGTTTCAGCGATACGACTGGACGGACCACGGCGCCAACATCCATGAAACGGTTCGCTACCGTATTGCAGCGATGGCTGCCGGCCAGGCTGATACCCTCGGAACGGATGAGCTGGCAGAAATTTCCGATTCAGGCTGGACGGATCAGATCGAGGTAAATGCAGACGCAGGAGACGGCATCTCCGTTTTCTTTAACAGGGGAACGGTGATGTCTCAATACGTGGCCAGGGTGGCACGAAAGAACAATTGGTCGGCAACCGATATTAAAACCCATATTTCAGAGATTGAAGAGCCGCTGCGTATTTTTTTATCCGGTGAGCTCAGGAATGCCTTGCTGAAGATCCTGGATGATACCATTGCCAATCCCTTTTACTCGGTGTACGCGGCGCTCTATGAGCTCTCCGACAAGGAGCTGATCGATAAGCTGAAGCTGATCAGGTCAAGGGCTAATATTGTTTTGTCGGATGGCTCAAATTCAAGGAAGGAAGACGGACACACGGTTTATGTGGACGGCAATGCCGATGCACGGGGCAAGCTGAACAGGGCCGGCGTGAAGGTGTTCGACAGGATGCTGGGCGCAAAAGGCCTCGGGCACAACAAATTTCTGGTACTTGTAGACAACCGGACGGATGAGCCCTTGCTGGCCTGGACAGGAAGCACCAACTGGTCTCCTACCGGCCTTTGTACTCAGTTAAATAACGGTGTGCTGATCCGGAATCCCGAAGTAGCCTCGGTCTATTATGAGCAATGGAAGAAGCTGAAAGCGGCGGGCAGCGGATTTCCCGAAGCATTGGTCGCCTCCAACAGCTCCTCTCCCAAAACCGTCGAAACGATGGATGTCTGGTTTACGAGAGGCAGAAAACCGGTTCCGGCGACATCCCTCAGCGTGGACATCGCTGCATTAAAACAGATGGTTGACGAAGCGGAAACATCCATTTTGTACGTGATGTTTCAGCCCGGGCTCGAACCGCTGAAATCGATTCTGGAAAGAGGCGCTGAAAACGATTTTTACATAAAAGGAGTGGTGAGCACCCTGATCGCCTCTAATAAGGAGCAGTTTGCATTATCCGGCGGCAGGCCCTACACCACGGATCTGAAGCAACCGGAAGGGATCGGTAAGAACTTTAAATGGTGGATAAAAGAAGTAACGCGCGGCCAGTTTATTCCCTACAACGGAAGGCCGGGTATCGGCCATGCCATCACCCATACAAAAATGATCGTCATCGACCCCTTCAGTGATAACTGTAAGGTGATAACCGGCTCCCATAATTTCTCAAAGTCGGCAAGCGTGGAGAATGATGAGAACTTTATCGTGATCCGCCACAACAGAAAGCTGGCGGAGCATTATGCGGTGGCATGCATGGCGATGTATAATCATTACCGTTGGCGGGCTTACCTGAAAGAGAAATCGGACGCAGGAGAGGACATCTGGAGCCATTTGTCTGATGATCCGAAGTGGCAGTCCGATTATCTGCAAAGCAAGCAGTTGATCAGGCACCTCAAAACATGGTGCTGAGCTCTGCGGCAAATTCATTGCGGATCGTATAGCGCCCAGGCTTTGCCTGGAAGCCTGCTCTTCGCTGATCGGGGAGGTCTGCGGATTACCTGTCTTATGGAAGCTCCAGCCACACATTTCCCAGCTGGGCATAGAGGTCTTTTACCACCTCGTTCCGGCTGATGTTGCCGTTCCGGAAGCTGATGATCCTGTTGCCGTAGTCGAGCGCCTGAAGCTGCAGCAGGGCATCGTTGCTGTCGTGCAGCACGTGGCTGAAGCCTTTGAAGTTGCTGCTGTCGAAGCTGGTGATAATGACAGTGTGCTCGTTGATCTCCGGAACCATGTAGGCGGCATTGTAGAGGAAGCAGTTCCGGCACTGGTTGGCCGGAAAGAAGCAGTAGAGTGTGCTGTCGTTGACCTCCAGCCCGTGTTTCTCATGCAGGTAAGCCACCAGCTCCCGGCTGGCCTCGTTCCGTGTGCGGCAGGCGCTGAGCAGCAGACTACAGGTTATAAATATAAAAGCGAGTGGTTTCATAGTGTTCGTCCAATAGCGGCATGGCCAGGCCTTTGCCGGGGATCATAAAAAAGCTTGTTCCTGCTTCCAGGTTTTTGCTGAAGCGGTGATAGCCTACAGGGCGGAGCTGCTCGTCGAGCACCATCACCTGCAGGGGCTGGTCTTTGGCTGTGGGGATCCGTCCTTTTACCTCTTTCACAGGCGAGTTGTAAAACAGCAGGAAGTGCTTGCTGAGCGGGTTGTAATGAATCCCGTAATACCGGAAATTATGCAGGTAATATTTAGTGGCACAGCTGCCGTATTCGGGCGTGAAAGGAATGCAGGTAAATGCGGCGGGTGATACAAAATCCTGGTTGTGAATGGCGGTTTTCAGAAGCGTGTTCGTACTGCGGTTGAAGCTGTAGATGGTGTCGGACTGCGGATAGATCAGAAAGACCGTGTTGTGATGAAAGCAATAAGAGCCCAGCGGGAAATCAAAGTCTGACAGGTTGGAAGGCTTGTTGATATAGCTGCGGAGGTAATGCAGGGTATCGGTAGCGGGATCGATCCTGAACTCGGCGATCTCCTGCTCGTTGTAGTACAGCCGCTCGCTTTCGTTGGAGTTGGGGCTGATGACGCTGATGAGCGTGTCGTGTAGCACCAGTACGGGTGAATTGTTGGCGCAGGACAGCGCGAAGGAATCTTTAAGGGAGCGGAAGCGGTGCGGGATCGTGTAGCGTTTCAGCAGGCTGTCGGCTGTAGCATTATATACAACAACGGCGTTGTCGCGATCCGCAAAATAGTGTTTGTCGTCATCGCCTCTGAAATGCATGCTCCAGAACTCCGTATCGATCTCCTTTTTGATGCCTGCTTGGTAATGCCCCGATCTGTCCTTATGGAAAAACACCAGGGCCATATTCGTGAGGTCGTAGCTGCAAAGCGTACTGTCATTGATGAATGCAAAGCTGTTGCTTTGCTGACCCACGTCAAGTCCGCTGACGCTGAACGAATCCACCGGCGGGGGCTGGGTGGCTTCCTGCAGCTGGATGTTTTTATTGCAGGAGCTGAGGAAGACCGCCAGGCACAAGCCTGTTATAAAATAATATGTTTTCATCTTTTCAGGTGTTTAATAAAGCTGCCGGTCATGATGCCTCATCACCGGCAGCTTTATGGTGTGTGATTATTCTTCGATCTCGCCGTAGGCAAACTGGAAGGCAAATTCCATGTTCTCCGCTGTTACAGGATAGCTGGTTCCGGCAATGTAGCAGGCTTCCTTGCCGTCATCGCTCGTGCGGGCAATGTAGTAAGTGCCCGATTGCAGCTTGGCGGCGTAGCCGTCTTCCGTCAGGCAATACTTGGTAAGGTCGCTCAGTTCCTCCAGGTTGAAGGTAGCAGCCACTTCGCCTGCCGAGCCGCTGTTGCCGGCGTTGAATACCAGCTCTGCGGCGCGGGGTTTCACGATGATGGTTTCAATGTAGATGCAATTGCCAAACCTCCACCAGCAGTTCCCGGTTTTGGGATTAAACTGGGCATGGTACATTTTGGGAGGGTTCTTTTCTTTTTTCACGGAGCCGGAAACGGCGCTTGTTCCCGTAGCAGGCTGCTGTGCAGGCTGGATCGTTTTTTCCTTGGTGCAGGCAGCCAGTGCCACCAGCCCGGCACAAAGTAAGCTCATTGTATGTTGCTTCATATTTTTTGTTTTTTAAATTTTTCCGGATCGGCCGGAAAGGCCGCCTGTTGCGGGTTGAGAGGCGGTGCAACAGGTATTTCCGCCGGCAGGTCATGAGGCTGCCTATTGGTTTGCGGTGTCGTGCGTTGGGGCTGAACAGAGCTTCTGGGGCCGGCCGGCTCTGTGTCCCGGATAACAGGGCACCGTAAGGTTTTATCGTGTTCTTCAGTCTGTCGTCAGGGCAGGGCCCCGATAACGGCACATACCGACAGATTCGCTTTAAAGACTGTTTTGTTCTATATATTCAAGTTGCGATTCTATGGACCTGGCATCTATAACCAATAGTGAATCCACTTTTGTTTCGTTAATTATTAATGCGGCTGATTTTTTCAGCCAGTTATATGTTTTGTTTTTAGAATCATAAAAAATAGTGTTATTGGATTTTGGAAATAACGATACATCCAGATTCGTCTCATTAGCAGTAATAATGAACAGAACGCCATGATTATTGGCATATCGGGCCGCAAACTCCGAGAATTTTTTATTGCAGGGCAAGCACCCGGCATCTGTTATTATAAAAACGGTTTTAGTATCCGCATTGATTCTGTAATGATGATGATTGAACAGATAATCTGACAGCTGTGCAAATAGTATTGACTTATCATCGTTTTGACTATTTGTTTGGCAGCCTGTAAGCAATAGGCTAATGAAGATGAAGTAAAGTATAAGTGATGATTTCATGTTTTGGATCGTCGTTTAGTTTATAGATCATTAATCCGTATTTTGTGAGGATATTGGCACCGAAATAGCGACCATCGGTGAAAGGCACTTCTTTTATTACCTGTAAATCCTCGTCCATAACCATTACCGAAAAAGGACGTTTCTTATAGCCCTGTCCTTCCTCCACGCCCTTCGGCAATTTATGACATAGGGTTAGATAATAAACATGCTTGTGTTGGTCGTAATTAAACCCCGCAACATAAGCTTCCATATTACTTATGTCGTCGGCGTATTCTTGAAATTTGTTGATGCTTTTTGCTTCGATCTTCAAGGGTCTGGCATCCAGTTTGGTAAATTTTGAAGTTATTGGGCTTTGCTTAATAATTTTAAGAGTAATAGGGTTGAGTTCCGTGATAGTATTTAAATATTTCGAGAATATAAACAGTCTGTTGTTTGCTCTGGCAATAGCAGCATCATCGATGTATACATGGTCACTTCCGCCTGCCTTAACATGGAAATCGCTGAGGGCAAAATTAACCGTTACGCTATCGTCGAACAGTCCACTTACATTGGCAAGGTAAGCCGCATGGTAATTCCGGTCATACCAATACAGTAAATACTCCAGTTCCGTTTCCGGCGTTTTACCCGAAATATCGTCGAAGCGGTTGCTTCGCCATTCTGCCCTCAACGTAAGGCTGCAAGCGCTCGTTTCTGAGTTCAGGTAGCTTCCCGAAAGCTCATATACATCGCCGTTTGGCAGGTTGACATATTTATTCAGGTCCAGGTATTTGTAGCATGTTCCTGTACGGTCGATCACCGCTAGTTTATTGGTGTAGGCAGAGAGCAGGATGATCGTGTCGAGGCTTCGGAGGCTTAGGCTCTGAATACTTCCGAGCGTATCCAGGGCCTGTTTTAAGGGAATGGTCAATATTGCCCGCGGGTTGCCAGGAGAAAAAATCTTCACGCACTTGTTTGTCTGTACATCCGTAAAATACAGGTATTGGCTGCTGTCGCCCGGTATCCGCATCGCTCCGCAAAACATTGGTGAAGCATCGTAACCTACATGAAAGCTGTAATCCTTGCCAGCGATAATTTCCTGCGTTCGCTCGTTTTTACAGCCGAAAGAAAGAAGGATAAGAAAGATCAGCAGCAATGGATTTTTCATAGGGATATACAGTTAGTTCGCTGTCGTTGTTTGTGTCGTCAATGCTTTTTCCTTGCTACAGGTAACGAGTGTCACCGGTCCGGCACAAAGTAAACTCATTGTATGTTGCTTCATATTTTTTTGTTTTTTAATTTTTCCGGATCGGCCGGAAAGGCCGCCTGTTGAGGGTTGAGGGGCGGTGCATCAGGTATTTCCGCCGGCAGGTCATGAGGCTGCCTATTGGTTTGCGGTGTTGTGCGTTGGGGCTGAACAGAGCTTCTGGGGCCGGCCGGCTCTGTGTCCCGGATAACAGGGCACCGTAAGGCTTTATCGTGTTCTTCAGTCTGTCGTCAGGGCAGGGCCCCGATAACGGCATGAAGGGTGGAATCATTGACATGTTGGATGTAATTGCCTGCAAAATATTTCAGCTCACCTTTGCTGCTGATGATGGCCTGTAGGGGATATCCTTTTCCTTTGAGTCCCTGCGACCTGATCAGGGCCATGATGTAATCGTTACCGTCATTCATGTATATGAACTGTTTAGGTGAGAGCTGCCTCCGTTTCAGGAAAGCCTGCACCAGCCTGTCGCTGTTCTCGGTGAGGTGGATGTAGCCGATATCTTTGCGGGGAATCAGCGCCGCCAGCGAATCGAGGACAGGCATCTCTTTGATGCATGGCCCGCAGGCCATGTTCCAGATGGAGAGGAAGTAATATTTTTTGCCAAGCAGCTGAGGCTGTTCGCGGGCAATGCGGCCGAGCAGGTAGGCTGTGCCATCGCTGATGTTGTCGTACCGGCCTTGCATAGAAGCGTCAAACACTTTGGCAAACCGATAACCTTGATAGAAGGTATAGATAAAATAGATGTTGAAGCCGAGGGAAATGGCAAGGGCTATTCTGAACACAGTTTTTTTCATGGCCTGGCGATCTGCTGGATATAATAAAGGGTGGAATCTTTTTTTTCTATGCCGCTCAATTTGGCTTTGTAATGCAGCAGCCTGCCCTGCCTGTTGATGATGGCCTGCATCGGCCGGCTTTTGGCTTTGGCTTTTTTGAGTGTGAATACCGCAGAGATGAAATCATCGGCATTGGAGATAATAGTAAATGATTTGAAGCGGATGCGGTGGTCCTGTATATAAGTTTCAATAGCGTCCTGGGGCAGCTCGCTCAACAGGAGTTTATCCATAGCTGCATAAGCGGGTGTGGCAAACAGGGAGTCGAGGTAGAAGATATGCCTGAGCCTGGAGTCTGATAAGATGAGCGTATCCCAGGTATAGATAAAAGCATAGTTGCGCTCCTTCAGCACCTGCGGGGCCTGTTCTTCCAGCTTCCCGAAAAGGCTTTTGATACCGGCATCATAGCTCACTGGCTTAATGTCATACAAGCTGTGTATGACGTCCGTGCGCTGTTTGCCAAGGAAGTGCCCGCCGATAAAGAAGGCATTGATGGCCAGGGAAAGGACGAAGACGATGGGAAGGAGGTATTTTTTCATGGAGGGGTTTTGGTGATAACAGGGGCGGAGAGTTTTGTGCCTCCGCCCTGTATGAAAGCTTAAGGTTGGGTTTTGGTGGCAAGCACCATCAGCTTCGAGTTAATGATCTGGTATTTTCCGGCAGCAAAGATGAAGATGTCTTCCTCCGTTTCCATAACCAGCGGATTTTCGAGGTTGAAAGTGCTGTTCTCGATCTTTTTGTATTCAGTAATCTGTGATACCGGATCGAGCGTTGGGTCAAATTTTCCGGCCAGGATGGCTGTAGAAATCGGCACCTCTACTTTCACTGGTTGATCGATGACCATGATGGCGCCCCTAATGGTGGTAGTGCCATCCACACAAACATCAATTAGCCAGCCATGTCCGGCGCAGGGGCCATAGCAATCGACACCATAAGATACACAGGTATGGCTGAAATTCCATCCGTAATATATGGTGTAGCAGCAATCGTACTGGTAGCCATCGGGCTTGGGCGGCTCGGGCACCATGTTGTAGATGGTTTTAAGCGCCTTATTGGTTTCGGGGTTTCCGGCAACGCCGCTCAGGCCTGCCAGCATAATCAGGGCAAATAGTATGTGTTTCATGTTTTGATTTTTGTTTTTTAATTTTCCGGTTCAGCCGGAAAGCCGCCTGCTGTCTGTTCACCAAAGCGGAGCAACAGGTCTATCCGCCGGCAGTTCATGAAGCTGCCTGTTTTGTACCTCTTGTCACATACCATCTGTTGATGAACCGGCCGGCTGGATAGCAAAATACTATGAATGTAACAAAAAGTAGTGCAAGTAAGAAATTATTTGGAAAAGATTTAAGGGCTTTTGCTGGAAATCCCTACCCCTGGAGGTGGGTTTTGTTGAAAACTTGTCCGTTTTTTTAATACAAAGCAGCTTTATTGCTCTACAGCAAAGATGCCATGCCGGATCGCGTATTTGATCAGGCCGATGATGCTATTGCTGTTCGTTTTCCGGTAGATGTTCTTCCTGAAAAATTTAACCGTATTGGCGGAGAGGTTCAGCAGCCTGGCAATATCGTCGTTCGGGAGGTCGTTGCAGATCAGCTTCAGGATATCCGTTTCCCGCTCGGTTAAGCGGAGCTGCCTGTAGTTTTCCCTGAACTCCGGATCGTTGAGGGTCCGGGCAATAAGATGTTTGGAAACCGTGGAGCTGAAATAGTAATCCTCCGTAGCCACCGTATTGATGGCGTTGATGAGCTCCTCCCGTTCGCAGTTCTTGCCCAGGAAAGCGTTGGCGCCATGGAGCAGGTAGTTGAAGATGAAGGCCGGTTCCGTGTACATCGTCAGGACGATCACCTTCACGTGGCTTCGCCTGCGGCGGATCGCTTTCAGGGTCTCATAGCCGTTCATCACCGGCATGCTCGCATCCAGGAGAACCACGTCGGCCTTCAGCTCGCTAAGCAGATCAAGCGCTTCCCGTCCGTTGGAAGCGCTGCCTACAATGTCAAAATGAGCAACCTCGTTGAGCAGGGATGAATAGGCCTGTATGATCAGCTTGTGGTCATCCACCAGCAGGATCTTAATGTCCGGGGAGTTAACTCTCATAATAGATGGGGGCGTAACACCGAATTATTAAACCTCAGGAAACCGCGAAGCCCCTTCGTAAGAATAATCAGTGCACGCCCTTACGGGCGTTCTACACTGAAAGTCTTACTGTTAAAAATTCGCGGTTTTTGAGGCTAACAGTTCAGTTTAAAACGCATGATGGTTAATATTTTGGTTTATTTCAGAACATGGAAAAGTCTCTTTTTTAATTACAAATGTAATATAAATAATTACAATTTGAAACAATATTTGAGGCATGACTGAAATCTCCTTCCCTGATGTCCTCATACCTTTGTATATATGGGAATTCACATAGGTCAGAAGATCAAGGAAGAGTTGTATGCGCAGGGAATATCGGTAAGTGTATTTGCAAAAAAGATCAACCGGAGCCGGAATGTCGTTTATAAGATCTTTGAGCGGGAAAGCATCGATACCGAATTGTTAAATAAAATGGCGAAGATCCTGAATTGTGATTTCTTTTCCCTGTATTCTTCCCAGAAAGAGTTGAGCCACGCGCATGTCAAGCACTACAGCGAGCCGCTCGATGCCTATAACCGGCAGACGGAGGAGCTGCTGGGCCTTCAGCAGCAGCATGAAGCCCTGCAGAAAGAAGTCGAGTACCTTAAAAAGATCATCGCCCTGCTCGAAAGCACCAAAACCAAAAGCCGGTAATTCCATTCTCCATGTGCCCATCAGCCGGAAGGCTTTTGCTCGTCGCGTCGCAAACACCTGTAAATACAACGTATGCACGATTATTTATGGCAAAATGACACAATATTTGGTGCGTTCAAAAAATTGCTTTTTTCAGGTGGCCTTTACCTTTGGGTAATGGCAATTCACATTGGCAAGAAGATAAAAGAAGAGCTGTATGCACAGGGCATTTCGGTAACGGATTTCGCTAAGAAGATCAACCGGAGCCGCAATGTGGCCTACGACATCTTTGAGCGGGAGAGCATCGATACAGCCCTGCTCAACAGAATTGCCAAAGTGCTGAACGTCGATTTTTTCTCCCTCTATTCCTCCCAGAAAGAATTCAGCCTCGACAGCATCAAGCATTTCAACTCCGGCGAGCCACCGCCCAATTACGGCAAGCACGCCGAAGAGATCCTGCTCCTCCAGCAGCAAAACGAAGCCCTGCTCAAAGAAGTGGTTTACCTCAAAAAGATCATCAACCTCCTGGAAAGCCCGAAAGCTAAAGCCAGGAAAGGGAAATCTTAGTTTACTAAATTTGAGAAGATTTTATTTAACCCATTCATTTAATTCATCGAGTAGTATTTTTCCGGTTTGTTGAAGAAATTTATCAATTTCATCATTAGTAAATGGTTCGGAATAGTTTTTTATAATCTGTAATCCGCGGTGATTATCTATTTTATATTCAATATTTGAAAAACTAACGATAACCGCCAATTGCGAAGAAACATTATTGTACTTTCTAAAACCATAAAAATTAGCAATGAGATGAAATGAGTTTATTCCCATCGCATTATTATGATTACTGAAAATTTCTTTTCGTTGAGTTAAGGTTGATATCTGTTTTGGAATGGATGAAGTCCGGACAGAAGCAGTCATAATCACAGAAGGATTCTCAAAAAAACCTTTAAATTTATTCTGAAGAATTAGAAATTCTTTAATTAGGTATTCGAAACTTTCTTCCCATAATTTTTCCATTACCTCTCCTGATTTCTGAATTTCATCGGGAGAAATAAGAAGTTTGCGTTTTAAGAGTTTCAGACCTTTATCCAGATCATCCGGATCTTCAATGTTTTCTCCATGAATGGCTTTTAATATGAGCTCCTGTGAATGAATCAATAGCTTGCACATAAATTCATAATAAAGCTCAGGGTCGCCGCCATAACCTTGTACATCAGCCAGGTAACGGTAATACGTTTGTTTTTCTTCGGTTTTAATAATAACAGGTGGATAACCAAAGGAAATCAGAATTAAATTAGTCAGGATGCGGGCTGTGCGGCCATTGCCATCGTAAAAAGGGTGTATAGTAAGGTATTGTAAATGAAATTCAAAAGCAATCAGGGCAGGATGGAGCTTGCCCTTGCCAGTCTTTAACTGTTCTGTTTGAGCATTGAGCCAATTCATGAGTTCATGCATGGCCTGTGGTACTTCCGAAAAACCTAAAAAGTCAAACTTCTCATCTTTGTAATTGATCAGGTGATTATTCTCCGTTTTCCATTGCCCTATTTTTTGTTGTTTTGCAGGGCTGTCTTCATGGATGATGGCTTTGTGAATGTCTTTGATACGTTTTTCAGACAAATTCAATTCGCCTTTGCCAATCTTTAGAATGTCATTGATTACCTGGTCGTGCCCTTTGATCTCCAGTACATCTTTTAATGGCTTGCCTTCTACCGTTACATTATTTACCATCACACTACGGGTTTCCTCTTTGGTAAGGGAGTTGCCCTCCATGGCATTGGAATGGTAGTTCCAGTCCAAACGGAACTTGTAATTGATCTTTTTCAGAACTTCGGGATCAAATTTTCCGGCCCCTTCAATAGTAGCCTGCAATTCATCAATCCGGTTCAATAAAGTTTGTAAAGACATAAGCGTTTGGATTTTCACCTAAAGGTACAAATTTATTTACACCCGTTCTTCGCCAGCTCTTCCTCCGCATTGTCGTATTTCAGGGCTTTGGCCTCTTTCAGGTCGGCGCAGGAGCCCGCCACGTCGTTCATGTATTTTTTGAGCTTGCCGCGGTAGTAGTGCGAGCGTCCTGTTTTATCTCCCATCTCAATGGCCTTGTTCAGGTCGCTCATCGCCAGCTCGTCTTTTTCGAGCATGTAATAGGCGATGCCCCGCTCCTGGAAAGCCACCCTGTAGTCGGGCTTGAGGTTCAGCGATTCCGTAAGGTCCTCCACCGCGCCGGCGTAGTCGCGCAGCTGGTACTTGCCGATGCCGCGCTGGTAGTAGGCGCCATGTGTTTTCTTAAGCGCCAGCGAAGCATTGCAGTCCTCAATAGAGCCCGCATCGTCGCTCAGCTCATACTTGCAGCGGGCCCGGTAGTAATAGGAGTTTTCGCGGCTCTTGTCTTTCTGGATAGCGACGTTCAGGTCGCTGATAGCCTCGTTGTACCTTTCGAGGTAGTAGTAGTTGACCCCGCGCCAGTGGTAGTGCTTGGCCTCGTTCAGCTTCAGGTCGATGGCTGCGTTGAAGTCCGGCTCCGCCTCCTTGTACCTTCCCAGCTCCAGCTTGTTGAGTGCGCGGTTGTAGTAGGCCGCCACCTTTCCCGGGTCCAGCTCCAGGGCTTTGTTATTGTCGCTCAGCGATTTTTCATAGTTCTGCAGGTCGAAGTAAGCGATGGCCCGGTTGTAATAGGAGGTGGCATGTTTCGGGTCTCTCTTCAGCACGGTGTCGTAATCGGCGATGGCCTCCTGGTAGCGCTTCAGGCCGATGTAGGTGAGGCCGCGCCAGAAATAGGTATCATCGAAGGGCTTGAGGCTCAGAGAGGCATTGTAGTCTGCCAGGCTGCCCTCGAAATCCTTGAGGTGGTATCTGGTGATGCCCCGGAAATACCAGGCTGTACTGTATTTTGGGTCGGCCTGCACGGCCAGGTCCAGCGCGCTCAGCGACTCATTGGATCTGTTCAGCTCATCGAGCGAAGCGCCCTTGTAGGTCAGCGCCTTGGCATAGTTGGCCCTGATGGAGATGGCCGTATCGAAATCGGCGATGGCCGTTTCGTATTTTTTCAGGCGGTAATGGCAGAGCCCGCGGCTGTAATAAGCATCGGCCTTCCTGCGCCCCATGCCGATACTCTTGCTGAAATTGCTGATGCCGTCCGGGTAGTCTTTCAGCTCGTAGGCGCAAAGCCCCCGGTTGTAGGTTGCATCCGCATCCTTGGGCTTTTTGGTGAGGTAAGCCGTGTAATCCGTATAGGCGCCGCGGAAATCTTTCTCCTCAAATTTTTTATAGGCGCTCGCAAACAAGGGGTCTCTTTCGTCGAGGTCGCGCTGGGCGCAGAGGCTGCCACACAGGGAGAGCGCGAATAGCAGAATTACATATCGTTTCATAGGTTTTGTCGTACAGTTGAACATCAGGCGGAAAGCACATCGAGGATGAGCAGCAGCTCCGGGTCGAGCTCGTCGATATGCTTGATCGCATCCTTGAAAGGCGTGTAATGCACCTTCTTGTCCACGATCCCGATCATCTCGTTGTTATGCCCGTTTTGCAGCGCTTTCACCGCATAATAGCCCATCAGGCTGGCATTCACCCGCTCCATGCAGG
>Ga0233425_10003330_pt1 | contig 29428 bp, 31 predicted proteins | sample Watercolumn_Towu_2_FD_181712 | JGI IMG/M metagenome (GOLD analysis project Ga0233425, IMG submission 181712) | Freshwater microbial communities from Lake Towuti, South Sulawesi, Indonesia - Watercolumn_Towuti2014_140_MG | ecosystem: Environmental > Aquatic > Freshwater > Lake | place...
TTTCAGGCTGTCCGGTTTCAGCGTGTCTTTTGCGCCGGGGTGCTTCACCAGGTCGTAGCTGGTTTTACTGTAGATGGTGCAGGTATATGCTTTGATCTGCTCCGGATCATGGAGCTTCCGGTTTTGCGAGGCACGCCGGATAATGCGGTGCGCGGGGTTTTCGCCGGCCACGATGCTCACTTCGCTGAGCTGATGATCGACCGCTTCCATCCTTACCAGCATGGGATTAGCAGCGCCGGCTGTGACTTCCACCCCGCGGTAGCCTACATAGGAAAAGACAAGGATCGGGAAGGGCGTTTCGGAGCTGATCCTGAATTTGCCTTCAATGTTGGTATAAGCCACCTGCTGCGTGCCTTTGATCACAATGCTCACAAAGGCCAGGGGCTCCTGTGTCGACCGGTCGATGACCCTGCCTTCCGCCATGTAGGTGGCATAGGTGTTTGCACTGCATACAATAAATAAGAAAAGGAGGAACTTGTGCATAGGTATTCTAAACGCATAGAATGGCAAACCTAGTATAATTCGTGATGTATTTTTTACCGGATGACAGGTAAAAATAGACTTCTTTTATGTTGTAAACTAATTTATCTTTGTAGGAATTAAACCAGCAGCGATTGAAGAAGCACCTCACTGTTCTATGGCTTTGTTTGTCGGTAGTGGCATTCGGACAAAGTGCGTCCTATAAGGCCGGCATGAAAAAGTGCCTGGCACAGTTTCATCATGCGAATAGCAGGAGCGAGTTCATCCAGGCAGCCAATGCTTTTGAAACGCTGGCCCTTGCCGAAAAGAGCGAATGGCTTCCGTATTACTATGCAGGCCTCTGCCAGGCCATTGGTGCATTCTCGGCTCCTAAACCCGAAGTCGATGCGTTGTGTGATAAAGGCGACAGGCTGGCCAAAGCGGCCGATTCGCTCAAGCCGCAGAACTCGGAAGTGTATGTTGTGAAAGCCATGCTCAGTGCAGCACGCCTGACGGTGGACGAAAAAAAACGCGGGCAGAAATACGGTGGGCAGGTGAGCAAGCTGTCTAATGCCGCCATTCGCTTCGATGGTTCCAACCCGCGGGCATATCTGCTGAAAGGCCGCGCGTTGCTCTATACACCCGAAACCTTCGGAGGCGGCCCTAAGAAAGCAAAGCCCGTATTTGAAACCTCGCTGGAGAAATTCAAAAGCTTTAAGCCGGAAACGGAATTTTCACCCGTATGGGGAAAGGACGACGTGGAAAAAGAGCTCAGGGCGCTACAGGAGAAGCTTTCCAAACCCTGATCCTTCCCTGTCTTCATCATTTTTGTAACAATCCCTCATGACTATGGAAACAGAAAGAGAAAAAGAATTATGGAAGCTCGCCAAAAAGCGTGTCAGCTTCAAAAGACATTTCGCCACTTACATTATCATCAATATTTTCCTCTGGCTGCTCTGGTACTTTACCGATCGCACCAACGAATCGGCAGGCGTGCCCTGGCCGATCTTCCCGATGCTGGGCTGGGGCATCGGCATCCTGTTCAGCTTCCTCAATGCCTACGTGTTTACCAGCAAAGATTCGGTAACGCGTGAGTATGAGAAACTGAGAGGTGATAAATAGCGTTGCAGGCTGTTATGAAAAAAGGCAGATATGGATACATCTGCCTTTTTCGTTATTGTTTTAGTTTGCTGATTCCCTGGTCGGGTTATCCTGTGTCCTTACTTCATAAATTTCTGCTTCACCTCGCTGTAGGTCGGGAAGTTGTTATGATGCCAGTTCATGATGATGGTGCCGTCCTTGATCAGGATCAGGCCCGGATTCGAGCGGATCATGGTTTTCAGGACAATCCCGTCGGCATTGGCGAAATCGTAGAGCGCCTGGTGTGCGTGCTTGTACGTGTCTACGCGCTTGGCGTCGTTAGCCGTGAGCGCCAGCATCCCGATCTTGTCGGCTGAGGCCAGCTTATAGAGGTCGTTGATCTTGGCATGCAGGGTAGGATCGTCGTCGGTTTTATCGAGGTCATAGCACACCAGCAGGAACATGTAATCTTTCACGTTCAGCACGCTGTCGCGGATATCGCGGCCGTCGAGCGAGAGGATGGAGAAGTCGACGATCTTCGGAGCGTTGATGGCATCATGGATCAGCACATTGTCCGTAGCCACCCATTTCCAGTTCAGGGTATCCTGCCACGGGTAGTTCTGCATGTTGAAGTGCTTTTGCTCGCCGGTTTTCAGGTTCTCATAAATGAAGCCCGATTCGTACTCTGCGGGTTTATAGCCTGCCGGAGTTTCCATGTTCTTTTTGATGTTATCGCCGATCTTGTATGCCCTGAAATCCAGCGGCGGCAGGTTGCGGTAGGCGTAGATCGGGAAGGCAAAAGACAGTACAATGGCGATGAGCGTCAGGGAGGCGGTGATCATCGGCGTGAACAGCTCGGTGATGTTGTCCTTGCCGGAGATCAGCAGGGTAATGAGCATCAGCAGCACCACATCTTTCCAGAAGCTCGTCCATGGCTTCAGAACGAGGAAGTCGCCGAAGCAGCCGCAGGTAGTTACCTTATTGTAGCAGGCCGAATAAAAAGTAAGGAAAGTGAAAAAGGCGATCTGTGCAAAGAGCAGGCCCAGGGTGAGCTTCGCCTTATAGCCTACCAGCAGCATAAAGCCCAGAGCCATTTCGCTCACGCATAACACTATGGCCAGCGGCAGGGCAATGTGGGCAAAGCTTTCGAAGATGCCCCATCCCGAATCGGCTTTGAACACCTCGAAATATTCCTCCAGCTTATAGCTGAAGCCCACCGGATCATTGGCCTTGATAAAGCCTGAGAAAATAAACAGGCCGCCCACGATAATCCTTGCCAGGTGGGTGATGATCGGGAATTTGCCGATGAAGCCCGAGCCGTTTACCAGCAGCACCAGGATGCCAAGCACAATGGCAATGGTGGTTTTGCTGAAGCAGGGCGGGCATACGTAGAACAGGAATGCGGCCAGGCCGAGCGACCAGATAAAGCGAAACAGCTTTGAGAAGAGGAATTTTTTCATAACGCTGAATTAGAGAGTTCCTTTAATGTTTGATCTCAAATTTACAATAAATAGAATAGTCTATCTTAATATTCTGAAAGTCAATGTCAGCATATTCTCCGGCCGCGTCATAGGCCAGCCGTCCTCCGCTGTAATTGTTGTAGCTGTTGTTGCTGATATTGGCGGCATTGAGGTAAAAAGGCGTTTCCTCCCTCACCACCAGGCAGCTTCCCGGTTTCTCGTTAATGGCAGCCAGCAGATACGTTGCTTTGTCCTTTGCCGCTTTGATGGCCATGATCCTCACTGTTTTCGTCAGGCTGTCCATTTTGGAATGCGACACATGATCGATGCCCGCATCGCGTACCTCTATTTTATTGAGCTCGGTAAAGAGCTTCCGGAGCTGCTGCGAGGTGGATGTTTTCAGAAGATAGGCTTTCTGCGTCATGACGTCTTTGGTCTTCCAGCGCACCTTCATGTAATCGGCATTGACATCGCTTACGGAGAGGTTCTTCAGGTCGATGCCGGCATTGGCGATAGCCGTCCTTAACTTCTCCTCCTGCTGCTCGATAGTGACCTTCTCGCGCGATTCGTTTTTTTCCTGGAGCAGGATCCGTACATAGATCTCGTCCGGTGTGACCTCTTTGGAGGCCTTGCCGGTTACTTCGATGATGTCTTTTTCAGGAGCTGTGCTGTTTTGTGCCTCCAGCAGGCTACCGAAGCCCAGCAGGCAGCATAATGGGAGAAGTCGTTTCATGGTTGTAATTTTCTCTAAAATAGAACCTATCCCGCTACGATCGGCCTGTTTTTTCTTTTTTTAACTAACAGTCCTTGTTTAATACCTGCTACAAATACCCAACAGAGGGTATCAGTTTCCGGAACATGCCCTGTAATTTTGTGATACCTTAAACCTTAATCCCATGAAAAAAGCAGTTTTACTATGTTGGATCCTTTTCCCCGGAATCGTTGCGAAGGCCCAGACAGGCCTGCACTTCCAGTTTCATAAGACCTCGGCCAATAACACGATGATGCAGAGGTATCATAAAGATACGATCCTGACCCTGTGTAAAGTTGGGACGGTGAGCGGAGGCAACAATGCCATTGCCCTGGCCAACCCGAACGATAATACCTGGACCTATTTCAGCTCGCCGATCACGCCAAGTGTCAGCCCCACGATGCTGATGAAGAACCGTCGTCAGGGCATCATTTACTCCCTTTCTGCGGGAAGCTATACTACCGGCGACGGCTGGCAAACCAGCACGCCATTGGCGTCTCTTACCTATACGCCCTACAGCGCCAACTCTTTTGGCTACAACAGCTATTCGGGCTCTGCGCCTTACAACATTCATTTCTCGGCCGACGGGGTAACCTGGTCGACAGTAACCACCATGACCACAGCGCCTAATTTTGTGAAAGGCAAGACCAAGTTATTCCTGTACGACAACGACAGGATGTACGTATCTTCCAACGGCGGCGCGGCTTATACAACGGTAAACTTCTCCGGGCCGCAGGGCGCCGGAAAATTATACGCTGCCGACGACGACAGCCTCTTTATCATCGGTGGTAGTAATTTTAAGATCTCTGTCAACGGTGGCAGTACCTGGACCTCGGGGACATTGCCTTCCACCCTGCAGGTGGCTGCCGCGGCCTGTAAGAACGGGAAAGAGCTGATGATCCGTACGGTCAACTCCCAGCTCACCCAGTACTTCTATTATTATTCGGCCAACAGTGGCGCTACCTGGAACCAGCTTTCCGTTGCTACCAATTTTGCAAGCAACCAGGAGCTGACAGCTTCCAGCGAGTGCTTCATCCTTTTTCCAGGATATAAAAGCTATGATGGCGGAGCCACCTGGCCCCAGCTTTACCCGATGGAGGTGAACGGTGCGTACGATGTGAGCTTCACCGGCAACAAGGGCCTGATGGGAATGGGCAACGGCAGAGTGCTGGTGTCTTCCAACAGGGGAGGGACTTTCAACGTGGAGCAGGCAACGGCTTTCACCAGCGAGAATATCATGGCCGTAAAAGTACTGCCGAACAAATTTTTAGCAGCCGACCGGAAGTCGAATGTGTGGGAAAGCACCAACGGTGGGCAAAGCTGGAGCAAGAAATATTCCAACACGACCAATCTCGTTCCTGTGAAGTTCACCTATTCCCAGAATACCAATACCATTGTCTGTGTGAGGGCCGGCCAGCCGCTGATCTCGACAGACGGCGGAGCCAATTATGCGATTGTGACCGTAGGCGGCGGCCAGCATAGCCAGGCGCAAAAGCCGATAGCGGGCGATGTCATCGATGTGGGGGGCTTGTATCCTTCCCCTAATTTCACCCTCAGCGCCTGGGAGTTTAATAAAATAGATCCTGTAAGCGGCAATAAAAGCCTTCTTTCCTCCATCACAACGCCTTCCATCGGTACGGAGTCGATCCTGGACCTGCACATGGCCAGCGATCAGGTCGGGTATTTCCTGACCAATAATACAGCCGGAAACATTACAACCGTTTATAAAACCACGAATGCCTGGCAAACGGTGACGCCGGTGGCCACCATCCCGCGGTTTTACAGTATTGGCCGCCTGCAGACCTACGGTACTGATACCGTCATGGTGAGCGGGCCAAGTTCGGCGATCAGCAATACGGCAACTTATTATCACGTATCGCTCAATGGCGGCGGCAGCTGGCAGGAGGTGAATACCGATTTTTCCGTGCCGAACAACCTGCTCGGAAATAAAGTCTATAAAATGCACTTTTTCAAGAGCAATGAGTTTATTGCCCTGATCTCCGATGGCTATGCCGGCCCTACAGGCGCCTGCGACGGCGTGTACCTGCAAACCCAGCCTGTGGCGGGCGGCACCGTAGTGCCTTCGGGCATTCAGCAGCTGCAGGCCGCCGGCGATGCCGTTGTTTTGCTGTATCCGAATCCGGCGTCGGAGCTCGTCAACCTGAAAAGCAGCACGGCTTTCGATCATGTGGAGCTGTATGACCTGAATGGCAGGTTGGTAAAGCAGCTCGACCTTGTCGCCACTGAACAGGCGCAGCTGACAGGCGCTGAGTTGGGCAATGGCATTTATTTCGTAAAGATCTTTTCGGAGAAGAGCCTGCTGGGGCAGGGGAAGCTGGTGATTGTAAAATAGTTTAGTGGTGGATGGAGAAAAGCCCCGGTTCGTAGCTGTCCGGGGCTTTTGAGTTTGTCTGTGATTATTAGTACCTTTAGGCGAATCAAAACGATCGTCTCATGAAATTACAGGTTCTTTTTTTAGTGCTGTGTGCAGGAGTTTTAATGAATGGCTGCAACAAGAAGCCAAAAGGCACGCGCGGAGAAAATGAAGTGTGGCTCGAATATAAATTATTTGTGCCGCAGCAGCTGGTGGTGAAAGCAGGCACTACGGTTACCTTTACCAATAAAGACAATGCCAATCACACGGCGACCAATATCAACGGCCTTTTCGACAGCGGTAAGATCACCAGCGAAAACTCCTGGTCCTATACCTTCGATAAGCCCGGCACATACAGCTTTTACTGCAATTACCATTCTTCCACTTCCGAGCAGGGCTACATTGTGGTTCAGTAAGAAAATGTAAACCCACAGCGTACAGTAGCTCTTTATGTGTTTCCTGTTCCCTGGCGATCTCTACGTGCTCTCTTGAGAGGAGGCTGATCCTTCGGGGCATAAAAAAACAGATGCCGAATTACCAGCATCTGTTTTTAGCCGCTTTTCAAAAAAGCTTAGTTCGCTTTCCGGGCACCTTGTTTTTTGATGGATTCCATTTCCACCTGCAGGTTGCGGAGCATGCTCATGATGCTGCCCACGTTGAGCTCCTCCTCCTTGTAATCGGTCATGTTGATGCAGCAGGTGTATTCCCAGAGCTCCAGCACATCTTTCAGGTTTACTTTATAAGGCTGGTACATCTTATTGTCCGAATGGCATTCCATGAAGCCCTTTTTGGTGTTGAGGTTGAAGATGCGTTTGTAGGACAGGCCGTCGTCTTTGGTTACCACAATATAGGTGTGGCCGTTTTTTACATCCTCCACGCGGTCGAGGTATTTGGCCACCACAAAAGAGCCCTCCCTTACCGGTGGCATACTGTCGCCTTTGATCGGGAAGGCGCGGTGCTTGCCGGTAGGCAGGAAAGGCAGCTTCATGCGCGGCAGGCGCTCCATGTACTCCGGATCGGCGTAGCCTTTCAGGTAGCCCGCGCTGGCTTTCAGCGGCACAAGCTCTACCACATCCTTTCCTTCGTCGTCGATCAGTACCGGGAACAGCATCCGGTTCTTGCCGATCTTCATTAAGCCATCGAGGCTTGTTTTGCTCAGATCGCCGCGTACCAGGGCATCTACGGCCACATGGAAAAAATCGGAAATGGCGATGAGCAGATCGATGGATGGCTCATTGCGGTTCTCTTCGTATGCGCCGAGGCGGGAGCGTGTGATCCCCAGGCTTTCGGCCAATTGCTCCTGCGACAGGCCTTTTTGCAGGCGCAGGTATTTAAGATTGCTGAATACTTTACTCATGATTTTAAAATGCTATGATTTGTAGCACTAAGATACTACATTTAGTAGTATGTTTGCAAAGAGTTTTTGTTAATTTTTTATTAATTGTTGTTTGCCGGGGTTTTGCAGGTGTTTTTTCAAACATCTGCAGAACCTTTACGGTTTACGGTATTTTCTCAAGGATCATCCGGTAAAGCTCATAGCAGGCCTTTTTGCGGATGGCGAGCGGTGTGCCCCGGAATACCTTTCTCTGCCGGAAAAGCTTCCGCTTATGGTACACCACCAGGAAGACGGTGCCCACGGGCTTGTCTTTGGTTTCGCTGCCGCCCCCGGAAGCCAGCCCCGTAATGGCGGCATATACATCGGCCCCGATCAGCTTCGGCAGTTTTTTCACCAGGGCCTCCGTGACCTCCATCGACTCGCAGCTGTAGCGCGCAATCATGCTTTCTCCGGTTCCCATGAGCCCGGTTTTCACTTCCGGGCTGTAGCAGACGATAGAGCCGGCCAGCACCTCGGAAGTGCCGGGCACGCCGGCCAGGAGCTGAGCCGCCAGGCCGCAGGTCATGCTTTCCGCCAGAGCCAGCTTCAGCTGCTTCTCCTTAAGGGTACGGATGAATAATGCCACGCGTTTGTCCATATCATGTTTTTAAGAGGCTTTCCGCACCTTATGGCTCAGGGCTTTCAGGATGTAGGCCTGTACGATGTTAAGAGAGATGTAAAATTCCTGCAGCGAGGGGGGCAGCCGGTCGAAATCGCCGATCACCTTCCTGCATTGCGCTTTGCCGCAGCGGCATTCCATATTCCAGTCGCGCTCCAGCATGCTTGTGGAATAGTCCCAGCAGAGCTCCTCGCCCTCTCTGACAGGCTTGATCACCACCAGGTCGAGGGCGGGATTAAGTCCGCAGTTGGGTTCGCAGGAGTGGTTGAAGTAGCGGTAAGGAGGGTCGAGCAGGCGGTAGGCATCAGGGCTTACCTGCAGGGCGTAGCTTTCTTTTTGATTCAGGGTTTTGGTGTCGCTGTAGCTGATCAGCGGCCCCCAGAACCGGCAGAGCAGGGTATCTGCGGGCAGGTCCTTTTTCGCCACGACCTTCCGCTCCTGCTGCGATGTTTCTACGCCGAATAAATTGGATATAATCATGATTTGAAGTATTTGTTTTTGTCCTTTTGCTTTTTAAATGCGTGGTTCTCCTCCGCCTCATCGATGGAGTGAGACTGTTGCAGGCTTTCCTCATTTTTGGTCATTTCGCTGAGCTTGCAGTAATACTTCTTGATCACTTTCAGCTCATCCTCGGTCATATTCTCCACATTTACCAGGCGGTTGCTGGCATACTCGTGTGCCGCCACCAGCTCGTTCAGCTTGAGCTGTATAGCCAGCGAATCCTTGTTCTGCGCTTTCTGTATCAGAAATACCATCAGGAAGGTGATGATCGTGGTGCCGGTGTTGATCACCAGCTGCCACTGCTCGCTGAACTGAAAGAGAGGCCCTGTTATGGCCCAGCCCAGCACGGCTGCCAGCGCAATGATAAATGCCGGCGTGCTTCCGGTGGCTTTGGTTACCGCGCCTGAAAAGCGCTCAAAAAAATTGGCTTTATGGGGAAGGCTTGCTGGTTTCATCGTCTGTTATTTTAAGCTGTTCTCTGTTTTCATATCCCGTTTGGAAGGCACAAACTGCCGGGTGTCGAGCATAAAGGAGCTGCCCTTCACGATGATGTGCACCAGGAGCTTTTCGATGCTTACCGGCTCGCCTTCCTCGGCATAGGCCATGTTGGTGTGGCCCACCATCTGCCCGTCGATGATCGTCACCATGCCCGAGCCGATGCAGTGGGCAATCCTGCCTTTGGTGATGACCAGGGCAGTGTCTTCGCCAAGGCCTATCCCTACACAGGTAGGGTTCATCACAACGGTTTGCGCCAGCCTGCCGAAGCGTCCGCGCCGCGTGAAATGGGTGTCGATGATGCAGCCGTTGATAAAGCCCAGGCCCGAGCTGATTTTGACAGTTCCTTTCAGAATGGCCTCGTTGTTCTCGCCTTCGTACATCATCAGGGCGCCGGCCGCGGCGGCTCCTGCGCTGGTGCCTGCCACAATAAAATCCTTGTCGTTGAGGTAGCGTTTGATGGTTGTGGCCAGCACATCCGTATTGCCCAGGATGGTGGACAGCCTGAACTGGTCGCCTCCGCTGAAAAGGACCGCATGCGCTTTTTCGATCCGTTCGATAAACAGGGGATTTGCCGCATCATAATTATTGCCCATGTTGATAAAACCTACCTTTTCCAGGCCAAGCGAATGAAAGGCCTGCTTGTAGCGCCTGCTGATCACGTCGGGCTCGCCCGAAGCCGTCGTGATGATCTCGATGGTTTTCCGCGAGCCTTTGGGAGGCAACAGCTGCTTAAGGATCTCCGCCGGCTCATAGAAAATATTCTTGCTGCTGATGTCGGGCGTTTCGATGCTGCCCTTATCCTCTGCGCCTCCGATGAGGATAAGCTTTCCTTTGGGTGTACGTGATAGGCTCATATATAGAATAGGTTCCTCACGCAGCAATTAAAACTAAATGCCAGCCCCTTATTCTTTTTCAGGCATCGGCTTTGAATCTTCCGGGATATAACTTTTTAATCTAACCATTATGAAAACCACAGGAACCAAAAAGAACACAGGAAGCAAAAAGCAGGCATCCGAATACAGCATGGAGGAATCTGCGCTGATGAAATTATTTGAAGACGAGCTCAAGGACATCTATTGGGCGGAGAAAGCGCTCACCAAAGCTTTACCTAAAATGGCGAAGAACGCCACCTCGCCGGAGCTGCAGGAGGCGATCGAAAATCACCTGACGGAAACGGAGGAGCAGATCAAAAAGGTAGAGCAGGTATTTGAGCTCATCGGCAAAAAAGCCGTCGCTAAAAAATGCGAAGCCATGGCCGGCCTCGTGAAAGAGGGGGAAGAGATCATGAAGGATACCGAAAAAGGCGCTATGCGCGATGCCGGCATTATCTCCGCCGGAAACAAGGTAGAGCACTACGAGATCGCTTCCTACGGCACACTGAAAACCTTTGCCCAGATCCTGGGCTTAACGGACGCCGCAGAGATCCTGAACGAGATTTTAGAGGAAGAGAAACAGGCGGATGCCACCTTAACGCAGATCGCCGAATCTACCATTAACATCCAGGCATCCGAAGAGGAGGCCGAAGCGGCCGAGTAAAGAACGGTTTGATGTTCCGGCATCATCAGGAAGGTGTAAATATTTACACCTTCTTTTTTTGCCTGTAGAACCCCTTCTACAGTACTTTGCAGAGGCTTTTGTTTTTTTATTAGGATATATCCCCCAAATAGCTTTACATTTGCCCCGAGTTCTTTTTATGTCTTCATTCAACCGGAAAAGGTTTTACTTAGCTGTAGATTAATAGGGAATCGTGTGAGAATCACGAACTGTCGCGCAACTGTAAGTAACACAAAAGTTTTACTGCTTAGATCCACTGTCGTCGCTCTGATGATGGGAAGGATGGTAAAATGTTACAAGTCAGGAGACCTGCCTCTTTCGAATTGACAAATGCTTTCGCGAATAAAGTTGTTTGGTCGGGTAGGATGTATGCCGCTTTCTGTGAGAAGGGGAGCTGTATGCGTTTTTAATTTCTTCACAATTTTCATTCCTAAGGCCTGGCGAAGTTCTGCAAAAGAGCTTTAAAGAATCCTGTATTCCTTTAAATGCTACTGAATGCAAAAACAACAACGGTACTGCCCGCGTTCTGGCAGCCACGCTTTCTTTTTCATGTTGCTGCGCAAGCCGTGCGGGGCTCTGCTGTTCCCGCGCGCAGCTGCTGTTCCTTTATTCATCACTATTCACAGATCACCAAGCACCCACACTTTCACCACATGACCACAGAAGAAAAAATCGAACGTTCGGAAACACGCCTGTTTAAAGCGGTGTTCCCCAATACCACCAACCATTACGATACGCTGTTTGGCGGCACTGCCATGCAGCTGATGGATGAAGCCGCCTTTATTACGGCCACGCGTTTCAGCAGGCAGCGTATGGTGACGGTGAGCAGCGACCGCATCGACTTCAAGAAGCCTATCCCCGGCGGCACCATCATCGAGCTGGTAGGCAAGGTGGCTTACCTGGGCAAAACCAGCGTGAAAGTACGCGTCGATATTTTCATTGAGCAGATGTACAGCGAGCAGCGTGAGAAAGCCGTGAGCGGCGAGTTCACCTTTGTGGCCATCGATGAACACAAGAAGCCGGTGAAGATCGACCGGTAAACATCAGGTACCAGCTGATTTGCGCCAGGGATTGCAGCGGAAATCCTTTTGCGGGCACTAAGCCTCACCTTGGTAAACAGGAAGGCGGTTAGCCGCAAAAGATTGAAGCGAAAAGCCCGCGGGCGCCCAAAAATTATACAGAATATCAGATATGCCGCTTTGAGCGCTGTCAGTTCGTTACGACGTGTCGTGACAGCCGGGGACAAGGCTCATCGCTATTAATACATGAAATAAAAACAAATAATAAATCAATCCATAAACCAACAATGAAAAAAAATGTACTTCATCTTTTAGCGCTATTAGGCACCTCAAGCCTCCTGGCGCAAAGCACCCATTACGAATTGAAAGCCGTTGCCGAGGGAAATTTCGGAACCCCCAATGGCGATGTCTTCAGCGTCACGGTAACGCCAAGCTCTACGACCCAATCCACAGGCCTTTACCAGGCAGCCAACGGCACCACGGGATTCGATGTGCTTCAGGATTTCCAGATCGCCGGCAATAAAGCCATCCTCTTATCCAAGTCTTACGGATACCGCATCGTCATCGCCAATTATCCATCCTTTACACACGTGGCTACGTTTACCAACCAGGGTGCGCCGCAAACCATTGCGAAAGCCAGCAATACCAAAGCTTACGTAGCGGTAGGAAGCACCAACGGCCTTCGCCAGATCGACCTGGTGAACAACAGCATCTCAGCGGTAAGCGACCCTGGCTCGCAGATCTCCGGCACGGCCAATTACATGGTAGCAGCCAAAGGATCGGTATACGCCGCCATCGGAAGCAAGATCGTGAAAGTGGATACGCTCACGGCTGCCGTTACCGGAACCATTAACCCGGGACTGGGAAGCATCAGCGGCCTCGAATACGATGCGGTGAATGAGCAGGTGTGGATCCTCGGAAAAACAGGCGGCGTGTCTTCCGTGGTAAAAATGGAGGTTGCCAATAACGATCTGCTGAACGCACCGATCGTGTTCACAGGTGTTACCAATGCGGGCTACCTGAGGTATGCCAACGATAAGCTGTATTTCCTCACCGGAAAAAACGTACATGTCTATAACATCCTTGTGCCGAACCTTCCGACCACCGCGGTGTATACGAGCTCGCTCACGGGAAGCTGGGATTTTGCCTATGGCAAAGCCTTCTACGTGGAGGCAGGCACAGGCAATATGGCTCTCGGGAGTGCCAACGCCTTTACCGGGCCATCGCTGTACGAGATTGTGAATGGCAGCACCATGCAGGTGGCTGCTACGGGCAGTGTCAGCGGCTGCATCGGCGTGAACGAGCTGATCCTGAGAACCTATACCGTGGCGGCTTCCTCTCCGCCTGTGCCTGCGGTAGCCAGCCTGCCGGTAGCCAGCGGCCAATGCTCGGTGACGCTCACGGCTCCTACGGCCAACGGGCAAAGCGGTGTGGTGACCGGAACAACAACAGCCCCTACAAGCTATAGCGCGCAGGGAACGTATACGCTGAGCTGGACCTATACGGATGCGGGCGGAACTTCCTCGCAAACACAAACCGTTGTGGTAGCCGATCATACAGCTCCGGTACCTGATGTGGCCAACCTCCCAACGATTACGGTTTCTACCTGTTCGGTAACGCTCACCCGCCCGACAGCGATGGATAATTGTGCCGGCGTTGTTACAGCCACGACCAGCGCTGCCTTAAGCTATACGGCACAGGGTACATATACCGTAAACTGGGTGTATCACGATGGGCATGGCAATACAGCGAGCCAGACGCAAACCGTTGTGGTGAGCTGCCCTGCCACAGGGCTATATGAGATCTCTGACTTGCAGGCATCGGTGTATCCGAACCCGGCCGGCGATGTGCTGCATGTGTCTATTCCCGGATCGGACGATGTGTATGAGATTAGCCTACGCGATCAGCTGGGGAAAACCGTGATGCAAAGTATCATAACCGGTGAGGCAATTCTGGATGTGAACGCCCTGACTTCCGGCTTGTATTACATGAACATTACCCACACAGCATCCGGGAAACACACGGTTCGAAAACTAGTGGTAAACCATTAATGTTCATGCGTTTTTTTGTTTTTGATGATGACAGCGCCCGCCATTCGGTGGGCGCTGCTGTGTTTGAAAGCTTTGCCTGAACCGGAGATGTTGCGGAAAATAATCGGCAGCCGGTGTGAGATAATCTGGCAGGCTTCCCGGGCCGTAGCAAGGGCAAACAGAGCTCTGGCGTGAGGCTTGCCCCGTGGTATAGGATTTGATTCGACAGAGGATTGTTGTTTGAACATCTTTTGTATTTGTTTTTAAAGTAACCTAAATGAATATTTCCAGTAAAAGCTACCTGAAACCACTACATGAAAACTTCTCTACTTAAGCCTGCCGGCTTTGTTCTTGCTTTTTCCATTTTCCTGCTTGCGGGCTGTGCCTCCAAAACAGCCCTGCAGGGTAAGGTGGTGATCGCCCCGCAAAAATTACCTTACCTCGCTCATCAGAAAATTCATCTGGAAAGAAATCATAAAACGGCCTATACCACGGAGATCGACGACTTCGGCTTTTTTGAATTTACGGGTGTGAAGCGCCGTAAAAATTATTCCATCGAATTCGACTCGCTTTCCAAAAAGCTGGAGGGCAGCGTGTTTTACATCGCCAACATGAACGGGAAAAAAATAAAGGAGATCGATCTGCGGAAAGGCTTTGAGTTCAGGCTGCTGCCGCTGGAGTTCAACGAGCTGGCTTCCCTGCAGGACGACGACCTCGACGAGAAGATCAAAGAATTTAAAAGCGGCGCGCTGGGCAGCGAGCTGCTGGTGAGAAAATACATCCATTACGAAACAGGGGCTTATCTTATCTCCGGGGCGAACCGGAAATACATGAATGACATTGCCCGCGTCTTAAAAGACAATAAACAGTTTATCCTCCGGGTCAACTCCCATGCCGATGCCAATGGCAACGACGACTTTAACCTGGCCCTATCGGTGAAGCGCGCCAGCGAGATCAAGAATTACCTGGTGAAAAAGGGTATTGCGGCCAACCGCATCATGACCTATGGCTATGGAGAAAGCAGGCCGCTGAACAATTGCACCAACGGTGTTGCCTGCAGCGAATTGCAGCACCGCCAGAACCGCCGCACCGAGTTTGTGTTCAAGGTTAAAGGAGGGACAGACGTTTCGGTGAGGGGATAGCAGGTTTGTTTTTTTCTACACACAAAAAATTCTCTGCGATGCATCGTGGAGGATTTTTATATTAGGAGAAAAGTGAAGAAGGCATATACCACATGCCAGGTGCGGACCGGAGTAGGGCTGTTCCTCGTCGTAAGCTATGACCTTACCCAATCAGCAAATCGTAATCCGAGCGATAAGAATAGCGGTTGCCATTCTCCATGTACTCGTCAATCTACCAATCGCCCCGCGCATACGAATCAAACAGAATAATCATCTCGATCTCCGCATACCTCGGAATCAGCTCCGCCTGGATCTTTCTCAGATCGGCCTGCATAGCTGCCGGAAGATGGGAAATGGATGTTTTTCATTGGTTGTTAAAGATAAGGAAAAATTGTTTTCATTTATCAATGAGATAAATAAGAACAATTAGTATTTATATTCATGATGCTTTCAAAAATAGAATCGTCAATGTTTTTTTCAAGACCTAATTTATAAGTTCCATAAGAGGAATAGTTTACATCTAAATGAATAAGGGGATGAATACGGCCATTTTGATTTTTTTCGTCTATATCATATCTTATATAAGCTGGTTCCGTTTGAAAAATCTGTTCTATTAATAGCAAGCCAATCTCATAATGAGCATCTCCTTCAAGCCAAAATTCTATTGCAGAGGGGTTTAATTTAAAAGCATCATGCTCAATTATAGAGATTGCTGAGGAAAGGTTTGCAAAGTCAACATTCATTCCACTTTGTGTTCTAAGTTGAATTATTTGTTCATTTTCAATTGTTATCGAAAACGGAAAAGAAATACTATAATATTTGTCATTCTTGTAAAAAAACAAGCGACTCATTTTGTCGATAATCACCCTTAACTTGCAGCTACAATTAGGCGTGGTAGAATTAATGTTTAATAATAAGAATCTTGCTGAGAATAAAATTACGCGCGCATAATCAATTTTATCTCTTATGGGCATGAAAATATTTGGTTCCCAAAAGTCATCAATATCTTTTGTAATTACTTTCATATTAATTGCTTAAATATTTCATCGTGTCTTTTATAAAATCTCTCAAAGTTTCTTCGTCACTTTCACCCATACCTATTTCTGAAGATGCATTGAGTAATTTCTCGTGATGCTTCTTATCTACTTCAAGGTCTTCAAAGATTTTCATCATTAAATCATAATGAGAGAGTTCTTTAGTTTCATATTTAAATCTCGTTCTGATTTTTTCCTTTTCGCTTTCAGATGGTTCCTCTATTACCATTTCTTTTTCAGTTAATATGTGCTTTAAACCATCCTTTATTTTTGGAGTTAATCCGGAATCGTCGCGATTAGGAATTATTAAATAGGTTTTTATAAAAGACCTTGTTAACATAGTGTAAAGAGAGTTTCTATATCCACCAGAAGATTGAATCTTTCTTGTAATACATATAACAAAAGGAAATTCTAAGCCTTTTACATTATTTCTATTGCTAATTAGGATTGTAGATGGTAGTTTAGCTTTACTTTCATATGCTTTGTTTACCTTCCATTTAAATTCTTTATGAATTTTTACTTCTAGGATATCGGCTAACGCATAAATTTCATTCGTTAAATCTAATAGAATTATTCCTATATCGTCAGGTGTGACGGTAGGATTTTGAGTTTTAATTTCTTTTAAAGTATTCATGACAGAATCCGAAAAATTTGTTTCAGTATCAATAAGAGCGATACTATCAAAATTTTCATCAACATCTTCAAAGCGACGAAGAGGCTCGCGGCTTAAATGAAACTTCTTTTCTTTTACAGAAACCTTATAGCCACAATCCATCCATTCCTTCTCTTCAAGCCATCGAAGCTTAGTTGTATCAAATAGTCCCATTCCTAGTGCATGAGCAAACATTAAAGTTTTAGGATCAGTACGGTAACATTTTCCTAATAAATAATCTGGATCAATTGATGTAGAGATTTTTTCATCAAAAATACTTTGAAAAATATCGCCAGCTATGTAAGATTGTTTTTTGTAACCAAATCACATAATTCAAAAAAATCTTCGTTAAAATCCTGGCTTTCATCAATAAACATGTAGTCAAATGCATGTTTGTGTTCAGAGTCTTTGAATTTGACTTGGATGTCCTCTATAGCTAGCTTACATGCTTTACTAAAGGACATTTGAAAGGAGTATCTATAAAATGGAATTTGATAATATGCACATATATAACGATAAGCTCCAGAATTTGGTGTAGAATACGAACCCCATGAATTAGTACACCAAAGTCGTTTTTCCCATTCAATCTGTTGTTCAACTTTCATGAAATTGAAAAATGTTGGAATTCTTTTTTTTAAATTGTCTGCTAATATTTTGCTATGACATGTAAAAAAGATTGTTGATTTGCTTTCAGATACATATATATCTTTCAGTTTATGCAATAACAACTCAGTTTTACCAGTGCCTGACAAGCCTTGAATTCTTATTCTTTTCTTTTCAGGCTTTTGATAAACAAAACGAGTTTGATCACCATCAAAAAGTTGAATTTTTTGTTTAACTTTATCCAGAGTAGTTTGAGGTAAGCCTTCTTTGATTCTTTCTATATCATTGATGCTTCCTATAAATAACGATACTAAAAGTTCGGTTTTCCTTTTATTTAATTCATCTGTAATTTGAATTTTTTGAAAAAACTCTTCAATGTTCTTTATGCTTTCGATTTGAAGTTTTGTCTCAAAAAGGGTGTCTTTCCAAGTTCTTGTTCGCCCTATTGCGTTTTTATATAAATACTTATCTGAGATAGCACCGACATCTTCTATTATATCTTCCACGTAGTTTTCAAAATCATCCAATAGCCTGCCAAAGTTAAGTATAGTGATTTTATTTTTTGGTGATAGAATAATTAATGCATCATTGTAATTATAGCTATATTTTTGATCACTAAGAGGACGATCTATAACATAAACTAGTTCTTTCTCGCGTTCTGAATATGCCTCAAGGTTATTAAGAAAATCAGCATTTGCTGAATTTTTTTTTGCTTGTAAATAAAAATAGCTGCTCATTTTGTATTAGGTATTTACTTCTAATATATTACTTTTTTTATTAGAAGTCTTTTTTGGACATTAAAAAATATTCTTGTATTTATCCATTACATCTCACCTAAGGTTAACCATAGGTTTTGCCAAGATTTCTTTTTTTGATTTACGTCTCCTGTTCCCCAAAATTTGTAATTCTGCGTATTTATTTTTTTGTTAGCGCTTCCTCTGGTGCGCCTCGTTCCTGTCGTAAAAATCCGGTTCTTTCTTTTTTACCCAGGCAATAAACTTTTCCATTTCGGGATGGGCGCATACGGTGTTGGGGTCGTTGAACTCGCGCTCCAGCTCTTTTTCCGTCCAGATGGAGTGGATCTTGCGGTGGCAGATGCGGTGCAGGTACTCGCTGGCTTTGCCGCCGCGGCTTTTGGGGATAAAGTGGTGCCGGTCGATGCTGTCGCCCTTCCAGAGCTCGCGCTCGCAGATAGGGCAGAGGCCTACCACAATGGGTTCATCGGTTTCGCGTAGCATGATGATAAATTTACAAAAATCTTTGAAAAATACTGTTCAGGATGAGTTGGTGTGATGCTGTCAGACATTAAATCAAGCCCCATAAGAACAAGCGCGTGGGCCTGGCAAAACGCGGCGCCGGCGAGCTGTGAATTTTCATTTTTTTAGATGAGCCCGAAAGAGCTTTAGTTCTCTTTCGGTTGCGAATCTTAAAAATGAAAAGAGCGCGCAGGGATCGTTTTGTCTTGATTTTTTTGTTTCTTTTTTCATCAAGGAAAAAAGAAATAGAGAAACTGAAAAAACAGAAAGGGATCTTTTTGCCTTGACCCGCCCACATGCCGGCTCAAATAGGCACTGCATGTTTGCCCTCATTCTTTTTTCATAAAAGCCTGTCCCGTCACGACGTGTCGTGATGCTTCGGGGCAAAAAGAAAGGAAAGTCTCATTTAAATTTTCTTCCGATACTTTTGGCTTCAAAAGTATCATCAAAAACAAAAAATAAATGCCGCGAACTGCTTAAGCATATGCCGGAGGGCTCAGTCACCGCTTACTTCGGAGCCTGATCACGCCCTGGCGTGACTCGAAGGCTCCTCTTATACTCCAGCTCTTTGCAATGAATCCGCAGGCGGCGCAGCAGCTCCTTGTTCGTTTCGGCGATCTCGTCTTCCGTGGCGCCCCTGGCTTTCTTAAAGCTCCGGATCTTAAAATCAACGATCACCGTGTCGTGGAAATAATAGCGGTTATTATCGTCGATCTCCATGGGCCAGTCGCTCAGGTCGGTCACGCCCTCCTTATCCGTATGTTTTTGGCGGTAGGCCTCGAAGCGTTCATAGTCTTCCTCAGTCGAGAGCTTCCAGAATACCTGTGTCTCCTGTACCAGCAGCAGGCTATCGTGGCGCAGGTAATAATTGTAAGAGCGGTAGCCGTGCTCCCCGCTATACACGGTATAGATCAGCGCCAGCCTGCCATCCGAATAAAAGCCTGTTACCGAGCCGCCTGTTGCCGACATGTGATCCAGGCTTTTCGCGCTCAGCTCCTTGCTTTTCAGCCGGGCGTCGATCTGCTGCACGTAGCGGTCGGCGGGGTTTTGTGTCGTTTTCTTCTGGCTATGGGCCAGGAAGGAAATTGCCAGGCAAGAGATCAGCAGTAAGTAGTTCATGGCTTAAGAGGTTGTAGGTGGCTCTCCGGTATTTTCCTGCTCCGGCGCATGATCGCTCACAATGCGGGTGTAGCTCACGTTGATGTTGAGCACCTCTTTCATCGGAATGATAAAGTATTGTCCCGGAATCTTCGAGGTGGTGCCTGTATCGGTGGAGTAGAAGAGTGCCTTGTCGGTAGGCGCCGGTGTGGCCGTGAGCTGTTCCTTACGCAGGTCGCGGCGCGTGGCAGCTTTTAGCACCAGGTATTCCAGGTCGTTGGTGCGGGGCTTGAAAAAATATTCTACTAAAAGACCGGAGTAAATGGTGGTGGTTTCTTTGGTATTCGACAGCACGTCGATCATGATAAAATCGTATTCGATGGCTTCCGATTCGGCGGGCGAATAGCCTTCAAACAGCGAGTACCACTCGGTGTGATCCAGGCCCAGCAGGCGCTTCACCCAGTTGGTCCTGCGGTCGATGATGCCCAGCAGCGTGCCCAGCGCGTAGCCGAAGGCCAGCGAAAACAACGCATAGCAGAGGAAGTGGAGGAGCAGGCGGTGAAACATCGCATTGTCCAGTGACAGGTCCTTATTGCCGATAATGAGGTTGTAGAGCACGTCGTAGCGGATGGAGCTGAAGCTGCCGACTACCAGCAGGAACAGCAGGTTGAAGAGGAGCGGCACCACAATGAAGAACCAGAACGAATCGCTCAGGCTCTGTCCTGCCATGAGGCCGCGGAGGTTCTCGTTGGCGCGGGTCACGCCCGGCTTAAAGGTAATAACGGAAGAGAGCAGTAAAATAATGATCAGTGCCCCTAAAGCAATATTCATAGCTTAACGGATAAGACAGGTAAAACCAAAAACTTATTTCGTGGTAGAACGGGAAATGAACACCTTGTACCTGGTATCGGCGTTGGGCGTTTCCACCGCAATGCTCTGGCCCGATGCAAAGGCATCGCCGTTGGATACGATCGCGTTCACCACGGCATTCAACAGCGTCGTGTCTTTCAGGATACGGTGGCCTTCTTTGCTGATCTTAGGTTTCATGATAGCACAAATATAGCAAAAAAATCACAGTATTTGGCTATGATCTGTAGCAAAAGGCCATCTTTAAACAATCAAATAACATCCGATGTTCAATTTTACCTGTTCACTGTTCAGGGATACCTGTTGATACATAGAAACGTGGCCAATGCGCTACTATTAAAGAAATAGTAAGAGGGCGTGCCCCTGGCGGGTCAGGCTTTCCGCTCCAATCTCTTGGGAGGCTTCGAGTGCCTCAGCCTCCCAAGAGGATTTCCACTGCAATCCTTCACGCAATCCGCTTTTATGTGAAATTTACGTTCTATATTTGGTGTAAGCTTGCGCCAGGGATCGCCGCGGAAATCTCCCGCGCCGTTCTTTACGCGGGAATTGCAGCAGAGAGCCCGCCCGGGCCTACCTGCCGATAGGCAGGCGCCCAAATGAAGCCCTCAGATAAATTCGGTCTTTAATAAAAACAAAACATGCTCCTTAACAGGTTCACGTTTCAATAAGAACGCTATTGAAGATGGAGCATTTAAAATTTATCATCGACCATTTTAAATCATCCCGCAACCCCCAAAATCATCTCCTTTACTGTAAAGTACTGCTTCATCTTCAGGCTGCGCTCCCTGCGCCAGCCGCTTGAAATGTTGAGGCCAAACTGCTCCGCCACCTCCTTGTAATCCTTGTTGTTCATAAAGGCGCTCACCAGCTCATAGTCGCTCTTTTTCCAGGAGTCCACATAATCCTCGTAGATGAAAAAGAGGTTGTTGAGGTCGAGGCTCTGCTTTTCGTTGCTCGTTACGATCAGGAAGCGGCTGTCGGTTTTTTTGATCTGGCTGAGCCGGTTGCGGGCATCGATGAGGCCGAAGCCCAGGCGCTCGTAAGCCAGGTGCTTGCTCTGCACGGTTTCGAGGGTGTCGTGGTACAGCACATGCTTCAGCTTGAAGCCGAGGCTGTTCTCAATCAGGCATTCCTCAATGTCAAAAATCATGTTCAGGCTTCCTTCAAGGTTATTGGTAATGCCCTGGAACTCGCCCGGCACTACCATGTCGAGGGGCGTGATGAGGTCTTTTTTATGAATCCGGTTGATGATGCCGGCCACATTTTTCAGGTCTTTCTGAAAATCGGGCTTAGCGGCCAGCTTCGGGTCGCGGATTTCCGACATGAGGATGTAATGGTTCATTTTGGTTATATTTGTCTGTGATTCGGCGGTTTCGCCCTTCGACTCTCACGACGCGTCGTGACAGGGTGACAGCTCAACCACCGCACGTTGCCTGAGGCTCTCGAACCCCCGCCATTAATTATTTATTTTTGCGTTATTTGTGCAAAAATAAAAAAATAATGAGAAATCTCCTCATTTATCTTGGTCAGTTCCAAAAGAGTCCATATATTTGCCGCCCAAATCAGAAATTAACTAAATTATTAAGTCGTGGACGCATTAAGTTATAAAACAAAATTTGTCAACAAGGCCAAAGCTGAAAAAGAGTGGTTATTGGTTGACGCTGAGAACGAAGTAGTAGGTCGTCTGGCCTCTAAATTAGCGTATATGATACGCGGAAAGCACAAAACAAACTACACGCCGCACAGCGATTGCGGTGCGAACATCGTTGTGATCAACGCTGAGAAAGTTCGTTTCACAGGTGCTAAAATGGATGATAAGGAATACGTGCGCTACACAGGTCATCCGGGTGGACAACGTTTCGCTACTCCAAAAGAAATGCTGGCTAAAAAACCGGAAGAAGTGATCAAGCATGCCGTTCACGGGATGTTGCCAAAAGGCCGCTTAGGAAGGGAATTGAATACAAACCTGTTTGTATTTGCAGGCGCTGAGCATGATCATGCTGCACAGCAACCGAAAAAAGTAGATTTATCCACCATCATTGCATAATTAGTATATGGAAGTTATTAACACATCAGGTCGTAGAAAATGCTCGGTAGCCCGCGCTTACGTGACCAAAGGTACAGGTATCATTACCATCAATAAAAGAGATTACAAAGAGTATTTCAAAACTCCGACATTACAATATTACGTATTACAGTCGCTGAACAACGCGAAAGCTGTTGGCGAGTACGATGTAAAAGTGAACGTGAACGGTGGTGGAACTACAGGACAGGCTCAGGCGGTGCGCCTGGCGATCGCCAAAGCCCTGGTTGAGATCAACCCTGAGCTGAAAAAAGCCTTACGTGCAGAAGGCCTGGTGACACGTGATCCACGCATGGTTGAACGTAAGAAATTCGGTCAGAAAAAAGCACGTGCCCGTTTCCAATTCAGCAAACGTTAATATTTATTTTAGATTATATACACATGTCAAATACATTCAACGAATTATTAGAATCAGGTGCTCACTTTGGTCACTTAAAAAGAAAGTGGAACCCGGCAATGGCGCCTTATATTTATGCTGAAAAAAACGGCATCCATATCATCGACCTTAACAAAACGGTTGCTAAGATGGACGAAGCGGCCGCAGCGTTAAAACAAATCGCCCGCTCCGGCAAAAAGATCCTGTTCGTAGCTACTAAAAAACAAGCGAAAGACATCGTCGCTGAGAAAGTAAAAGCAATCAATATGCCTTACGTGACTGAGCGTTGGCCAGGTGGTATGCTGACAAACTTTGCAACTATCCGTAAGGCGGTTCGCAAAATGTCGCAGATCGACAAAATGGCGACTGACGGAACGTTTGAGAACATCTCTAAAAAAGAGAAATTACAAATCTCCCGTGAGCGCGCTAAACTGGAAATCAACTTGGGTTCAGTGGCTGATCTTACCCGCTTGCCTTCGGCTTTATTCATCGTGGATATTACCAAAGAGCACATCGCGGTAGCAGAAGCAAAACGTTTGGGTATCCCAACCTTTGCCATCGTAGATACAAACTCAAACCCTAACTTCGTGGATTACGCGATCCCTGCAAACGACGACGCGTCTTCTTCTGTAGCCTATATCGTTGAGTCGATGTGTAAAGCCATCAACGAAGGCCTGGGCGAGCGCAAAATGGATAAAGAGGCCGTAGCTGCTGACGAGAAAGAAGGAAGAAACTCCAAGGACGAAGCCGAAGAGCTGGCAGAAGGCATCAGCATGAAAGGTACTGAGGAGGAAGAAGGTGCACGCAAAACGGCCCGTAAAAGAACAACAGCGAAAAAATAATTTTCACTACTTTCAATTAACGGCCGTTCCTTCAACAGGGAAGGCCGTTTTTTTTAAATACATAAACCAAAAACAAAATATAAAATAAGATACAATGGCAATTACAGCACAAGACGTAAACAAATTACGCCAGCAAACCGGAGCCGGTATGATGGATTGTAAAAAAGCATTAGAAGAAAATAACGGCGACTTCGAAAAAGCAGTTGACTTTTTACGCAAGAAAGGCGCTAAGGTAGCAGCTAACCGTAGCGACAGGGAAGCCAAAGAAGGCGTGGTTTTAGCAAGCGTTTCCGAAGACGGAAAAACAGGATTTGTGATCAGCATTAACTGCGAAACGGACTTCGTTGCCAAGAACGCTGATTTTATTGCCTTTGCAGAGTCGGTAGCAAAGATCGCTATGGACAGAGGTGCTAAAACCATTGAAGAAATCAAAGCGGCGCCATACAACGGCGATATCACCGTAGGCGACAAGTTCATGGAGCAGGTAGGTAAGATCGGAGAGAAAATCGACATCGGTTACTATGAAGTGATCAGCGCCGAAAAAGTAGTTGGCTACATCCATCCGGGCAACCGTGTATCTGTAGTGGTTGGCTTCAACAAAGCGGTTGACAACGAAGTAGGACGCAACGTAGCGATGCAGGCAGCTGCTATGGCTCCGGTAGCCTTAGACAAAGAAGGCGTGACTCCTGAAATGCTGGAAAGAGAGCTGGAAATTGCCCGCGAGCAGATCCGCGCCGAAGGCAAGCCGGAAGATATGGTTGAGAAAATCGCACAAGGCAAAATCTCTAAATTCTATAAAGAGTCTACCTTGTTGAACCAGGAGTACATTAAAGACTCTAAATTAAGCGTAGCACAGTACTTACAGAGCGTAGACAAAGGCCTCACGGCTACTGCCTTCAAACGCTATTCATTATCTTAATGGTTTAAAAATCCCGATTTTTTAATCGGGATTTTTTTTGATCAAAAACACAATCTTATCGGGAAAAAGCTTATTCCAACCGGCATACTATGAAAAAAATGATCCTGATCCTTGCCCTGAGCCTGTGTGCGGCTGCCCTGGGGGCGCAAACCATCAAAAAGAAAGACAGATGGGGAGATGATGCGTATTACCAGGAAGGCAATGTCCTGAAAGTAAAGGACAAGTGGGGTGAAGCGATTTACTATTTCGATGGGAAAACCGTGAGGCATAAGGATAAATGGGGCGATGCGCTTTACCTCATTACCGGCAACGAGGTCAAGGCAAAGGACGTCTGGGGCGAATCCCTTTATTATTTTGATAACCAAACCATCCGATACAAGGACAAATGGGGTGATGCCGCTTACTATATAGATGGTAATACCCTGAAAATAAAGGATAAATGGGGAGAGGCGGTTTATTATTTTGAAACAGCGCCTCAGAAATGGGTGATCGCCTGTTTAATTAATTAGAAAGAAAAACATTAAAAAAAGAGTTCAGTACCAACAACAGTTCATACATGAAATACAAACGTATACTTTTAAAATTATCAGGAGAGGCCCTCATGGGCAACAAAGGCTTTGGAATTGACCAGGAGCGCTTAATGGAGTATGCCCGCGAGATCAAATCGGCCTATGACGCCGGCTGCCAGGTAGCCATTGTGATCGGAGGCGGGAATATCTTCCGCGGCATCCAGGCAGAGCAGGGTGGGATGGATCGCGTGCACGGCGATTACATGGGCATGCTGGCAACTGTGATCAACTCCATGGCCATCCAATCCGCTCTGGAAAATATCGGCGTGCAAACGCGCCTGCAAAGCGCCATTAAAATGGAGCAGATCTGCGAGCCTTTCATCCGCCGCAAGGCCGTACGCCACCTCGAAAAAGGGCGCGTGGTGATTTTTGGCGCGGGCTCCGGAAACCCTTATTTCACAACCGATTCGGCGGCAGCGCTGAGAGCGATCGAGATCGAAGCCGATGTGATCCTCAAAGGAACACGCGTAGACGGCATTTATACGGCCGACCCGGAAAAAGATAAAACGGCTGTCAAATACGACAGCATTTCGTTTGACGAGGCCTACGGCAAAGGCCTGGAAGTGATGGACCTTACGGCCTTCACACTCTGCAAGGAAAACAACCTGCCGATCATCGTATTCGACATGAACAAAAAAGGCAACCTGCAAAACCTGCTCCTGGGCGAAAAAGTAGGAACCCTGGTGGAAGCTTAAACTGTACCGGTGGCTTCGAGAGCCTCAGCCACCGTCCTGCTCCGTTCGCTATTTGTTGACTGAGCGTAGTCGAAGGCAATGAAGCCGAAACAGTAATTAAAAACGCCGGCCATAAAAAAGCCGGCTTTTTTTTGTAACTTTAAGAGTGCCTAACGTTATAACCTTATGAAAGCGGCCAGATACCTTTCTTTAGCCATCGTTGCCTTGCTGATCGCAGGATGTATTTATTCCTGCAGGACGCACCGCGATTGCCGCGGCAAAAAGAAACGCGCTAAAACAGAAATGGGAGGCTGGCTGTAAGATTCATATACAGAGTGGTTAAAGGATGATCCGCTGCCTTCCGGCAGCGGATTTTTTTATGCCGAAGTCAATGATGAGCTGTTTGGCTAAGAGGAGCCGAACCCTGAAGCTTTCATTTTTTTAATCCCCCTTTTATTTGAGTAAGACCTGTGTTTTAAGCCACAAATAATTATTACATTAGCACATCAAAAACAACCACTTCTTTTATGGCAAAAGTGCATAATTTCAGCGCCGGTCCCGGCATCCTACCTCCCGAAGTATTAAAACAGGCCTCAGAAGCCTGCCTCAATTTCGATAACATGAACCTCTCCCTGCTGGAGATCTCTCACCGCAGCAAGAACTACGTGAAGGTGATGGACGAGGCCCGCGCTCTCATCAAGGAATTATTTGAGGTAGGCGACGAATATGAAGTGATGTACCTGGGTGGCGGCGCCAGCACACAGTTTGCGATGGTGCCCTACAACCTCCTCACAGAAAGCGGCTACGCAGCCTATGTGAACACCGGCGTGTGGGCCAGCAAAGCCATCAAAGAGGCGAAGATCGTTGGCAATACCAAAGTGATCGCCTCTTCCGAAGACAAAAATTTCAGCTATATCCCGAAAGGCTACGAGATCCCGAAAGACGCGGACTACCTGCATATCACCTCCAACAATACCATTTACGGAACGCAGATGAAAAGCTTCCCGGCATGTGATATTCCTTTGGTGTGCGACATGAGCTCCGACCTCTTCAGCAGGAAGGTGAATGCGAAGGATTTCTCGCTCATCTACGCGGGCGCGCAGAAAAATATCGGCCCTGCCGGCAGCACCATGGTCATGGTGAAAAAGGACATCTTAGGCAAAACAGGCCGCAAGATGCTGTCCATGCTCGATTACCAGGTGCACATCAAAGGCGAGTCGATGTACAACACGCCTCCGGTATTCCCGGTGTACGTGACCATGCTCACCCTGCGCTGGCTGAAGGAACACGGCGGCATTGCCTGGGTGGAGCAGCTGAACCAGCAGAAAGCCGATCTGCTTTACGGGGAGATCGACCGCAACTCGCAGTTTGTAGGGACCGTTGTGAAGGAAGACCGCAGTAACATGAACGTTTGCTTCCTGCTCAACAAGCCGGAGAAAGGCGCTGAGTTCGACAAGCTGTGGAAAGAAGCCGGCATCGACGGTATCGTCGGGCACAGGGACGTTGGCGGCTACAGGGCATCCATTTACAATGCCATGCCGCTGGAAAGCGTGCAGGCCCTGGTGGATGTGATGAAAGCATTTGAACAGAAATTCGCCTGAAGCCAATCCGGGCAATAAATAAACACAACCCCTCGTTTTAAACTTATGCGGAAATATGTTTTCTATCTTGTGCTGTGTTTATGGGCTGGCAGCGTAGCCGGGCAGGACGAAGGACCGACCAAGGGCCCCGATCTGCCGAGAGTGGCGATGAGGGCCAACCTCGGGATCCCGAAGATCGTATCGAGCCAGAAGTACCGTAACTCCTTCTCCGGCGTATTTTCCGGAGAGATCGGGCTCAGCTATAAGCTCGCCGGAAATTATTTTTTCGGCCTCGGCTATAACTACAATTACTTCAAAGCCCAGCGTTATTTCCGGGAAAATGTCAACCCCCGGATCAATGCCAGTATGCAGATGCACGGCGGCTTTCTGAAGCTCGGCCACGATCATTTTTTCAAGCCCAATGCCTTTACCACAGTTTCCTTAAACATGGGCTACCAGTCGGGGAAGTATTACGGCTTGCAATACCCTCCCACCGACAGCATCCGCGCGCCTTATACGACACAGTTCGGGAATGTGTTCATCGAGCCTATGGTAGGCGTGTATTTTATTGTCGATCCCAACTTCGCTTTCGGGGCGCATTTATCCTATAGCTACAATACGCAGGTGTTCAGCGCGGAAAATATCGGCTTCAATAAATTCGGCTTCGGCTCCACACCCAGCGAGAGAGGGTATAACGCTCTCGGCAACAAATGGGGCATGAGCATGTTCACGCTTGGCTTCGGCTTCTACTATGGCTTCCAGCGGAAGTAAGCGCAGGCGCTGTTCAGCTTTCTTTAACGCTCACACAACTAAAAAGACAGAGAGATTTCCGCAGGGAAGAAGAAAATACTCGGAAGACTCAGCTGTTGCGGAAAGCCTGATAAAAATTCCTATTCGAATCTTAAGCTCTCGATCGGATCGAGCAGGGAAGCGCGCTTGGCGGGCAGATAGCCGCTGATGAGGCCTACGAGAAGGCAAACGAGGAAGCCGGTAATGATCCAGAACCAGGGCATGAAGAATTCGGAGCTGAGGTTATAGGAGATGAGGTTCGCGGTGATGATGCCCATAAGGATGCCGAAGAACCCGCCGATCACGCAGATGACAATACTCTCGATCAGGAATTGATTTTTGATGATGGCGGAGGTAGCACCCAGAGCTTTGCGGATGCCTATTTCCCTGGTGCGCTCGGTCACAGATACCAGCATGATGTTCATGAGGCCGATGGAAGCGCCGATCAGCGTGATGATGCCGATGATGATGGCGCCCGTAGAGGCTTTGCTGGTAAGGCCGATGAGCATGTTGGCGAGGTTGTCCGCTTTCGTGATCTCGAAGCTGTCCTCCTCGCCTAAAGGAACTCCCCTGATCTTACGGAACAAGCCCGTTGCCTCTCCCAGCGCGAGGTTCAGCCATTGCGCATTTTTGGCCAGCACGCTGATGGTAAAGCTCATGTCCTGCGTGCCGTAGTATTGCCGGGCGGTAGTGAGCGGAATGATACAGACCTTATCTCCCCCAAAGCCCATGCTGTTACCTTTGCTCGCGAGGATGCCGATCACGCGGTACCTGCCGTTGTTGATGGTGATGGTTTTGTCGAGCGCGCTTTGCTTATTTTTAAACAGGTCTGTTTCCACGTCCTTTCCGATAATGGCCAGGTGCGTTCCTCCCAGGATTTCCTGCGGTGAAAAATTACGGCCGCTTTCCAGCTCGTAGCCGCTGGTGGCCAGGTAGTTTTCGTCGCCGCCAAAAAGCTGGATGTTGGGATTGGTTTTTTCGGAGCCGTATTTGATCCGCGCGGCAAAGGAGGCCATCGTGGACACAGCGGTGGTTACCGGGAAATTGAATTCCTCTTTGAAGCGCGTGGCCTCCTTGTAGGAAATAGAGCGGTATTTTTTGGAGCGCTTGCCGTGCCTGCCCACCCTTACGCTCGTTTCCTTGTTGCGGATGGTGAAGGAGTTGGCGCCCATGCTGGTGAAGTTGCTGTTGATAGAGGCCTTCATCGCGTCGATCGCCGAGGAGATGCCAACCAGGGCGGTGATC
>Ga0233425_10003331_pt1 | contig 29415 bp, 26 predicted proteins | sample Watercolumn_Towu_2_FD_181712 | JGI IMG/M metagenome (GOLD analysis project Ga0233425, IMG submission 181712) | Freshwater microbial communities from Lake Towuti, South Sulawesi, Indonesia - Watercolumn_Towuti2014_140_MG | ecosystem: Environmental > Aquatic > Freshwater > Lake | place...
AATAATCATCAGATTAAAAACAATGAATAAGGTATTAAAAAACAGTAAAATTCTCGTTACCGGTGGCGCCGGATTTATCGGTTCGAACCTGGTTGAGTATTTTCTGTCAAATGGCAATGAAGTGATTTGCCTCGATAATCTCAGTACGGGTCATAAAAAGAATCTCACCGAATTCATTGATAACAGAAATTTCCAATTTATCGAAGGAGATATTCGGGATATAAATACCTGCAAAAAAGCAGTACAGGGCTGCGAATATGTCTTTCACCAGGCAGCGCTGGGAAGCGTACCACGTTCTATAGCAGATCCCGTTACAACCAATTCGGTCAATATCGACGGCTTTCTCAATATGCTGACGGTAAGCCGTGACGAAAAAGTGAAACGCTTTATTTATGCTGCCAGTTCTTCCACTTACGGCGACTCCATGGACTTACCCAAAGTAGAGGAAAAAATCGGACGACCGTTAAGTCCTTATGCTATTACAAAAGTTGTCAATGAGTATTTCGCAAAGGTTTACAGCGAACTCTACGGCATGGAGACCATCGGACTGCGCTATTTTAATGTTTTCGGTAAACGCCAGGACCCGAATGGAGCCTATGCTGCTGTCATTCCGCTGTGGGTGAAAAAACTGATCAGCCATGAATCTCCAGTGATCAATGGCGATGGATTTTACAGCAGGGATTTTACCTACATTGATAACGTCATTCAAGCTAATGAACTGGCAGCGATAGTTTCCTCCGACTTCTTGTTGACAAAAACTAAGGCGTATTTCGGGAATTTGCCACAAGAATTCACATCCCGTTTACCTCAAACGACACTGCACGCCGCAGTGATTTTTGAGGTCTTTAATGTCGCCTTTGGTGGCAATACTTCATTGAATCAGCTTTTTGAAGCCTTGCGACTGAATCTTACCAGGTTTGATAAGGAAATAGAAAATATCAGACCTGTTTATGGTCCATTCAGGCAGGGAGATATTCCCCACTCACTTGCATCCATTGAAAAAGCAAAGTATGTTCTCGGATACAATCCCGAATACAATGCTGAAAAAGGTTTTGAGATCGCATGTGAGTGGTATTACAGGAATCTGAAGTAAATTTTGATTAAGAACAATCATTTTAATAGAGGGACCCTCTAAAAACTATACCGTCATTTCGAGCGAAATGCAATGGAGTGAAGCAATCCCTTCATTTACAGATTGCTTCGGTCGTGCCTCCCTCGCAATGACGTCATATCTTATAAGTTTTTAGAGGTTCCATAGATTAAATATTAAAAAATCATAAGACCACAAAGGTTAGAGAGAAATAGATACATAGCTAAGAAAGAACGGAAGAATATTAATTTTGAACTTTATGACCTCTTTACCTGCTCAGAATTAACTATCGTTAATAGTTGAAAATATAAAAGTCCAGGAGCGAATACTAACAGAATAATTCATCAACCAGAGCTTAAAACTGCTTTCACCTATCTTATTTATTTTTGCAATGAGCCATTTAGTTTTTAGACAGCAGAACCCATTTAAAATTCCATGCTTTTTAATTCATTTCATTTCGTATTTTTCTTCATCGTTGTAACGACGCTTTATTTTGCATTACCACATAAATTCCGCTGGTTTTTATTGCTGGTAAGCAGTTGTTACTTCTACATGGCATTTATCCCGGTTTACATCTTTATCCTGGGATTTACCATTGTTGTAGATTATTTTGCAGGTATCTGGCTTGAAAATACCGAAGGAAGAAGAAAGAAATATTTCCTGATCGCAAGCCTGATAGCGAATATCGGGGTTTTAGCAGTTTTTAAATACTACAATTTTCTGAATGATAATTTATCGGCCTTATTAAATTCATTTGGCTACTGCAACACAATACCTCACCTGAGTATTCTTTTGCCAATTGGCTTATCCTTTCATACCTTCCAGGCGATGAGTTATACCATTGAGGTATACCGCGGCCATCAAAAAGCAGAACGAAATTTCGGTATATATTCTTTATATGTGATGTTCTATCCCCAACTTGTTGCCGGGCCTATCGAAAGACCACAGAATCTGTTGCATCAGTTTTATGAGAAGCACTACTTCGAATATGAAAGGGTAATAGAAGGACTTAAAATGATGCTCTGGGGATTGTTCATGAAGCTGGTGATCGCCGACCGGCTGGCTATTTATGTAAACGCTGTTTACAATAATGCTGATCATCATACAGGGCAAACGCTAGCATTGGCTACTGTCTTCTTTGCATTCCAGATTTATTGTGATTTCGCCGGATATTCGAACATTGCCATTGGTGCAGCAAAAGTGATGGGTTTTAAACTAATGACGAATTTTAACCGACCATATTTCTCCAGGTCTATTTCGGAATTTTGGAAACGATGGCATATATCACTTTCAACCTGGTTTCGGGATTATCTGTATATTTCCTTGGGAGGTAACCGGGTTACTTTCCACCGATGGTATTTTAACCTGTTGATTGTATTTGTTATAAGCGGTTTGTGGCATGGAGCCAACAGGACCTTTATTATCTGGGGAGCTATTAACGGATTATATCTTGTGTTTGCAATAGTTACCGAAAAGTTACGAAAACGTATTGGCAACCTGCTTCTACTTAATAAAGAGCCCCGCATTAATAATTTCCTTCAAATCGTCATTACATTCTTGTTAGCATGCTTTGCATGGGTATTTTTTCGGGCTGGTTCTGGAGAAGAGGCCATAATGATAATTAAAAAAATATTGTTGATGAAGGGTCCAATTTTTATAGGTACTCCTTCGGTTTTAATTTATTCCTTTTTCGCTATTGCATTTTTATTAGTTGTAGAGCTTAAAGCAGAATACTTTAATGAATCAATACAATTATTACATAGCAGAAATGCTTTGATTAGAAAGCTTAGCTATAGCTTTCTAATTATCATAATTCTTATGATAGGGGTTTTTGACGGAGGGCAATTCATTTACTTTCAATTTTAGGTACCGAAATGTTGACAAATCGTTTATTTAAATTTTTTATAAACCTGCTGATTTTTTTTTTCATCCTAGTATCATTTGATAGAATTATCGGCGCTGTTTTAAAGCATTATTACTTTAAACAGACATCAGGATTACAATATAGAACAACCTATGCAATGGATAGTACTCGTGCAGATATACTTGTTTTTGGTTCTTCCAGGGCAAATCATCATTATGTACCCGAGGTATTTGAAAAAAAGTTAAACATGAGTTTTTATAATACAGGAAGGGATGGTAATTTTATTTTGTATAATTATATGGTGTTTCAATCTGTAATTAATAGATACAACCCAAAAATCATTATCTTTGATTTAAACCCAAACGAACTTAGCTATAATAAGGGGGAATATGAGAGAATTGCCTCTTTATTACCGTATTATCAGGAACATAATGAAATAAGGGAGATAATTAATAAAATAGACGCTCTTGAAAAGTTAAAATTATTCTCCAAAATATATCCCTATAATTCGATGTTTCTTACTATTGCTGTAGGAAATTTAGAATTAAATAAAAAGAGAAAAACTGATTTTAAAGGATATGTACCATTGTCAAAAGTAATGACGGACACTATTCTTTTAAAATATGACAACATGATTGGTAATGTAGATCCGGAACTAGTCAAACTGTTAAATGAGATAGCCTTTAAATGCAATAAAAATGAGATAGCTTTATATTTCGTTGTATCTCCAATATATATGATTATTTCTGAAAATTCATCTATAAGACTATATAAAGATATTTCTGACAAGTATGGTTGCTCATTCGATAATTTTTCAAATAATTCAATTTTCATAAAAAACCCAAATTATTTTAGTGATGAGGCGCATTTAAATGAAAACGGTGCAATCATGTTTTCTGAAATTGTCGCAGATTCAATTGCATTGAATTTAAAACCGACTTATTTAAGTTTAAAGTATGAAACTAAACAATAAAAAAATCTTAATAACAGGTGCAGATGGCTTTATCGGCTCTCATTTAACAGAGACTTTGTTGGCAAAAGGTTGTAAAGTAAAGGCATTATCATTTTATAATTCCTTTAATTACTGGGGGTGGCTTGAAGATATTCCATCAAACGAAAACCTTAAAATTGTGACCGGAGATATTCGCGATCCTCATTTTTGCAAAGAAGCGACAAAAGGTACCGATATTATTTTTCATTTGGCCGCCCTAATAGCAATTCCTTATTCATATATTGCGCCTGACAGTTATGTTGATACAAATGTTAAAGGGACTTTGAATATTTGTCAGGCTGCTAAGGAAAATGGGAACATTCGCGTGATCCATACATCTACCTCGGAAGTTTATGGAACAGCCAAATATGTCCCTATAGATGAAAAACATCCCAGGCAACCTCAGTCGCCGTATTCTGCTTCAAAAATTGGTGCAGATGCCATGGTGATGAGTTTTTACAATTCATTTGGTCTACCCGTAACAATAGCCCGTCCATTTAATACATACGGACCAAGACAATCAGCAAGGGCAATTATCCCTACAATTATTACACAAATTGCTAGTGGAAAGAATGAATTAAAGTTAGGCGATTTAAGACCGACACGTGACCTGAATTATGTCATGGATACTTGTAAAGGATTGATCCTGTTAGCTGAGAATGATGAAACCATCGGAAAAGAGATAAACATCTGTTCAAATTTTGAAATTTCCATGGGTCAGGTAGCTGAACATATTATGAATATCATGAATAAAAAAGTCAGCATCATTGAGGATCATCAAAGAATAAGACCTAAAAATTCGGAAGTTTATAGACTCCGGGGCGATAATAGTTTAATCGCAAAACTGACAGGGTTTGTTTCAAATTATACACTTGAAAATGGATTAGAAGAAACCTGTAATTGGTTCATAAAAGAATTAAAGCACCGAAATTATAAATCAGGTATCTATAATATATGATAACTAAATTTTAATAAATCATATGACTTATAAAATTCCCCTTTTTGATCTTAATTTTAATGATAAGGAAGAATTGGCGGTAATCGAGGTTTTGAAGTCCAAATGGATATCGGCAGGACCGAAAACTTTAGAATTTGAAGATAAATTCAAAAGATTATTAAATGCTGATTATGCAGTTTCGATGGTTAATTGTACAGTTTCACTCCATTTGGCGCTAAAACTGGCCGGTATAATGCCCACTGACGAGATAATTGTCCCATCATTGACTTTTGTTGCTACTGTCAATTCGGTTCGTTATGTAAATGCCATCCCTGTATTTGCAGATATTAAAAGCTATAATGACCTTACGATTGATCCGGAAGATATTGAGGCTAAAATTACAAATAAAACAAGGGCTGTTGTTGTAATGCATTATGGAGGATTTTCTTGCGACATGGAAAGAATCATGACCATTGCAAAAAAATTTGACATTAAGGTAATTGAAGACGCTTGCCATGGGCCTTTATCAGAATATCGGGGTAAAAAGCTAGGTACAATAGGTGACATTGGCTGTTTCAGTTTTTTCTCAAATAAAAATATAAGCACCGGTGAGGGGGGAATGTTGGTAACCAATAATCCAGAATATTATGAGAAAGCAAAATTGTTACGCTCACATGGCATGACCTCTATGTCGTATGATCGAGCTAAAGGACATTCTACGGAATATGATGTAATTGATCTCGGATATAATTATCGAATGGATGACATTCATGCAGCCATTGGCCTTGCCCAGTTGGATAAAATAGAAGAAGACTTGCACAAAAGGGCAGAAATCCGACAAGCCTATATTGACAAATTGCAAGGAATAGATGATATAATAATACCTTTTAAAAATAATAAGGAATTCTCCTCGAATTACATTTTCCCTATTATTTTAAAAGATTCTACTTATATTAAACGAGATCATCTCAGAGAAAAATTGGCAGAAGCAGGAATTCAAACAAGTGTCCATTATCCTGCAGTACACAGGTTTTCAATTTACAAAGATTTTTATTCTGAGTTGCCTAAAACAGATTATGTAAAAGATTGTATTGTTACCTTACCGATGTATTCGAAACTTGACAAAGAATCAGTACAGTATATAGGAAAGATCCTAAAAAAAATTCTTGAAAATGATTAAAATTATTTATAATAGTGAATTAGCATTAAAAGAATTCATTTATAAATGCGATAGAAGGCATTTAGATTTTTTTGAATATAATTTTATTAAGGATGAGGATATAAAAGAATATTATGGAAACAAAATATTGAAGACTTTTGAACATCCGGATTCATTAAATTTAATTATCTTGAAAAATAATACTCCTTTAGGCCTTTTAAATGTTATACGAGATTTTTTTGACAGCGATATGTTAGGATATAATTGTTATAAAATATCAGATTTAGCAATACTTTCTTATAGTCATTCTGAAATTTTTGAGATAACAAAAAACATGATTTCGGAACTTGAAAGCTACCTTAAAAAAAAACATCATCAATTTTATGTTTCCATCAGTCTAAATAATAATTTATTCAATTCAAATTTTATATTTAATAGTTTATTAGTCAATGGATTCTTTTATATTCAAACATTATTAACATTTGTTTTAATCAGTAGCAAAAATAAATTAATTTTACGAAAATCAAAACAACCCATTTTAATTCGTAAAGTGAAAAGTACTGATGTGGAAAGTGTTGCTGCATTGGCTCAAAAATCTTTCAAATACAGTAGGTTTCATTTGGATCCATTTCTTGATTACAAAAAAACAAATTTATTACTTAAAACTTCAGCTGAAAATTCAATATTAAAGCACTTTGTTGATATCATGTATGTAGCTGAATATGATGAAAAGATTGTGGGATATTATAGTGCAAAAAAAAGAATAATTCCTGAATTTGAAAGAACTTTCGGAGAAGCCACGATAAGTGCAGTTGATGAAGATTATAGAGGAATGGGAATTTTTTCTCTACTAAATGAGAGTATAATTAACTGGTTTAAAATAAATACAGATTTCGCAGAAATGGGAACGTATTTAATAAATTATCCGGTTCATAAAACTTGGATTAATTGCAATTTAAGTCTAATTCGAGGAGTTCATCAATTTTCGAAATTATATTTACGGTCTTAATTGATTCTTAGCTATTAAAATAAGTTGTTCTCCTCAAAGATACGAATCTAATTTTTTTTATTGCTTTATTATAAACATTATAAATAAATTGATGGAAAGTAGGGTTATATTAAAAATTCCAGTATTGTGAAATGAGAATAACCTGCATTACACATGGCTTTTCAAGGTTATTTTCCATTTCACGGTTTTTACAATAGAAATGTTATTTTATTCATCTATAATTGATTAAACAAAGTATACATTATTACGATGAGCCTAATAAGTTAAGTTTACTGTTATAGAATTATTGTCTATAAGATATAATTTATTCAAGTTTTATTTAATTGGATTATTCAGATAAATATAGGTTTGCTGATTTTACCCTTAAAAATTACCACAATTTATTAGAATTAGCTCTTAAAAACTATAAATTCAAGCTATTTACTGATAGCTTGAATTTGGAGGAGAAAAGTATTCTTTTGAGACACGACATGGAGTTCTCTATTCCGATTGCATTGCAAATGGCAGTAATAGAATCAGACTTAGGAATTTTTGCAACCTATCTTATTCAAATTCACAGTGACTTTTATAATCCACTTGAAACTAAGAATATTAAAGCAATTAAGGAAATAATGAATCTAGGACATCAGGTTGGACTTCACTTTGACGCTCATTTTTGGGAGATAAATTCTGAAGAAAACCTGGAAAAATTTATAAATTTTGATAAAGAGACACTGGAAAATTATTTGAATACTAAAATTCGGGTATTTTCCTTTCATAATACCAACAAATTCTTATTGTCCTGTGAGAAAGATACTTACGCCGGATTAATCAATGTGTATTCAAAGTACTATAAAAAAGAAATTGGATACTGCGCCGATTCACTGGGTTATTGGCGTTATGAAATTTTAGAGAATAAACTTAAAGAGGCTAAAGATAATTTCCTTCAAGTTTTAATTCATGATGGGATGTGGCAGCCGGAAGTATTGCCACCAAGAAAACGTATATTTAAAGTCATTGATTCTCATGCCGATTTATTGAAAAATGAGTACGATCTTGCACTTAAAAAATTTGATGGTAGCAATATCGATTGGGATAAAATCTTATAAAATCAAGTATTTCATGAATTTAATCAAAAGAGGTAACGACTTTCTTGGATTAAATAAAGGACATCAAAGAAGTATAAAAGCAAAAAAAAATATTTTATCATCCTTCGTAATAAAAGGATTAAATATCATTTTAAATCTTTTATATGTCCCAATTTTAATTGATTATTTAGGTCAGGAAGAGTACGGCGTTTGGTTAACAATTAGTTCTGTAGTAACATGGTTTGGGTTTTTCGATATTGGCTTTGGAAATGGATTAAGAAACATGCTTGCAATTGCTAAAGCGAAGAATAATGATATTCTTGCGAGAAAATATGTAAGCACAACCTACGCAATTTTATCTATTATCGGATTTTCTTTAGCTATTTTTTTTATTTTAATTGCGAAATTTATTAACTGGAATACATTTTTTAATACCAACACTATCAACAGTACTGTTTTATTATTTGTAGTATTAATTGTCTTTATTTCCTTCTTCATTCGATTTGTTTTACAATTAATTGGTATTGTTTTATTAGCAGATCAAAGACCAGCTTATAGCAATGCATTTAATCTTATTGCTAATGCAGTAGCGTTGTTAATAATAATTGTTTTGAAAGCAACGACAAGAAGTAATTTGATTCAATTTAGCTTGGTATTGAGCGGAGTCCCGCTGTTTGTGTTTCTTATATTCTCATTTTATCTATATAATGGAAACTACAAAAAATATTCGCCATCCTTGAAATTTATTGATTTTTCACTTTTGAAAAATTTACTTGGACTTGGAGTCAAGTTTTTTTTTATACAAATTACTGATATTATCATTTATGCTTCAACAAATCTGTTGATTACAAATTTTATTGGACCTGCTGAAGTTGTAGTCTATAATATAGCTTATAAGTTATTTGCTGTATCAACCATGGTTTTTTCGATTATTTTGACTCCCTTATGGTCAGCTATCACTGAAGCATATACGGTTGATGACATGGAATGGATAAAACGAACGGTATGGAAAATTCAAAAAATCGGGATGGTGATTAGCCTTATTGTCATGCTTGTTTTACTTTTTGCACCAATAATTTATAATATTTGGATTGGTGATCGGGTTATTGTTCCTTTTCAGGTGTCTCTGATAATTGCTGTTACATCAATCTTAAAGTTATTATTAGGTGTTTATGTTTCCTTTCAAAATGGGATAGGTAAAATAAAAATAGTATTATATCTGTGCTTCTTTCAGGCAATTTTTTATATACCATTAGCATATTTGTTGGGAAAAATCTGTGAGCTCGGCATAGTAGGTATCGTTCTTGCCGGAATTCTTATCGAAATACCTATGAGAGTTCAGCAAGTAGTGCAGTATTATAAAATAGCAAATAGAAAAGCCTCTGGATTATGGATACAATAGGAAATAATAAACCACGGGTTTCCGTTTTTATTAACACTCGCAACCGAGCCAAGCTAATTCCAAGGGCATTAAATAGCCTTTCCCGTCAAACATTTTGTGATTATGAGGTTGTAATACTTGATGCTGATTCAACAGATGAAACAGAACTTGTGATCAAGAATTATATTAAAAAGGATAAAAGAATCAGGTACATAAAGTACAATAATGAAAAGCTGGCAACATGTCTTAATTATTTGATCAGTAAATGCAGTGGTGAATATATTACCCAACTGGATGATGATGACGAATATTATCCCGAAAAAATTCAAAAACAGGTACACCTGTTGGATAATTCACCTAAAAAAGTGGGAGTTGTTTATTGCTGGGAAGAATTTTGGGATGATCGGTCAGATACAAAGCTTTATAATAATAAACCTAGTGTTCGGGGAGATGCTTACTTAAAACTTCTTGAAAAGTCGTGTGTCGGTGGAGGCACAACCATGATGATGCGCAAGTCAGCTTGTGATTTCGTTGGTGGCCTTGATGAATCAATCAAGTTAGCGGCAGATTATCAGCTGAATATTAACTTATCCAAACATTATAACCATGATTTTGTTCCCGAAGTTCTTGTTCGTACTCATATCAATCATAATTATAATCGATTAACCGACATGAAAGTACCAATAATGCAACATGCTGATATGATTGAATATATTGAAAAAATCCTTCACGATCATAAAGACGCGTTTGACCAGTATCCGCATTTAAGATTTAACCATTATCGCAGTATAATGCATAGTGCCGCTAAAAATAGGGATTTCGCTACATTTGTTAAATATCTTAAGTTAGGATTTGCGTTAACTGATTCTTTTCAGGAAAAATTATTATACTCATCAAGGGGTATAAAACATTTCATATTATCAAAATAATGCCAACTTCAATTCATCAGCCCTCATTTTTCCCCTGGCTTGGTTTGCTTGATAAAATCGCCAAATCCGACCAGTTTGTGTTTCTTGATGATGTCCCTGCCAATAAAGCCTCGTATCAGTACAGGAATATATTTAATTGTAACGGATCGATTCAAACGATAACTTTGCCGGTGGATTATAGAATGGACAGGCTGATCAAAGATTTGCAATTCACAAATCAATCCTGGAAACTGGCACATCTCAGTAAATTAAAAAATTACTATTTAAAAGCCCCGTTTTTTAAGGAAACCTATTATGACGTTGAAAATTTGTACCTAACCTCCAAAAGTAACAGACCGGTTGATTTCATTATTGAAAGTATGAGATATCTGTTTGAGGTATTTCAAATATCCGTTCAAAGCTGCCTGAGCAGTTCACTGAATTGCACCGGAAACAAGGGAAATCTGGTGCTGGAAATATGTGTCAAAACGGGAGGGACCAATTATCTGTCGGGAAGAGGTGCTAAGAATTATATGGATGATCAGTTGTTAAATAAATTTGCAGAAAGTAATATTGAGGTTACCTGGCATCAGTTTAAGCATCCCTATTATTTGCAGTCGGACAAGTACCCTTTTATTGAGGGCTTGTCGGCGCTTGACTTACTTTTTTTCGAAGGGAAGGAGAATGCAAACCGGATTTTCTGGTCAAATGTAAACCGAAATTATGACAAAGCTGAATGAAAAAATTAGATCGATTTCAATAAGCAAAGAGGTGCCTATACTCTTTGCCTTAAAAAAAATGGATGAGCTGGGTGTAAAATTGCTTTTGCTCATTTCTCCCGAAGGAAAGTTTGAAGGATTGATTACAATTGGCGATATTCAAAGAGCCATAATTGCAAATATGCCGCTTGACGAGAAAGTGGACCGAATTAAGAGAAAAGAAATTAATATTGCCTATACAGGCGATGACATACAGGATATTAAAAACCAAATGTTACGGCAGAAGGATGAATGCATGCCGATGGTTGATGAAAACGGCTATATTGCTGATGTCATTTTCTGGAGCGATCTTTTCGATGAGGATTTCAAAAAAAGGGAAAAAATAAACATCCCGGTAGTCATTATGGCGGGAGGGAAAGGTACACGGATGAAGCCTCTTACCAATGTTATTCCCAAGCCCCTTATACCGGTTGGTGAAAAAACGATTGCTGAAAACATTCTTGACCGTTTTCAGGAATGTGGGTGTAATAATTTTTACTTTTCAGTGAATTACAAGGCAGAACTGATTACATACTATTTTGACCAGATTAAAAATAAAAGGTATAAAATCTCGTATTTCAGGGAAGATAAACCGCTTGGAACCGCAGGGAGTCTGTTTATGATGAAAGATAAAATCAAATCACCATTTTTTGTATCCAACTGTGATATTATCGTAAAACAGGATTACCGCGATATATATGATTATCACAGGGATAATGGGAATGAGATCACCATTGTCGGGGCATTGAAGCATATCTATATTCCCTATGGTATAATTGAAACGGGAGAGAATGGTGAATTACGCTCAATGAGGGAAAAACCAGAATTTACCTATATGATCAATGCAGGCATGTATATTCTTGAATCGCATTTGTTACAGGAAATACCTGAAGGTGAATTTTTCCATATTACATCGCTGATATCGCAGGTAAAGGAACGCGGGGGAAAGGTCGGGGTTTTTCCTGTATCAGAAAAGCAGTATTCCGATATCGGTGAATGGGATATTTATTTTAAAACACTATCTTTACAAAAATAACTTATGGATCTGGTCATAAAAAAGAAAACATCCCCGCTGAAATGGTTATATTTTACATCGTGCGTGCTTTATATCAGCGGGGCTACCTATTGGGTGGAAATTGACTGGCTATTTATTCCCATTGCTTTGCTGGGTCTTTTTATTTTTACGTTGCAAGGATGTAAATGGGACAGATTTATCATTTATATTTTCATTGCATTTGTTTTATTAAACATGTTTAGTGTTCTTGTTAACGGCAGTAAATTTTATTTCAATGCATTTGCAGGATATTTTTTCAGGATCATCATTCCCTATTTTTTGATTAAGATATTCAATGATGATTTTTTTGTCTACTACGAAAAATTAATCTACTTTGCCGCCCTGATAAGTTTGCCCCTTCTTTTATTTGAAGCATATGACCGGCATTTTTTCATGAGGTATTTCGCAGACATCAATATGTCGAACGAAGAAAGAACATCGGTAGGGTATTGGAATTTCTTTATTTACACAACTCATGGCGCCGGAAAATTCAGACCTATTCCGCTGCGTAATGATGGATTTGCAGTGGAACCCGGTCATTTTGGATACTTGCTGGGAATTGCCATATTTTATAACCTGGTAAATTATAATTTTAAGTTCAACGTACGACTGCTTGTTATGATGCTGGCAGGAATCACAACTTTTTCAACAACCTTTTATTTGACCCTGATATTATTTCTGATATTTTATTATTTGAATTTCAAAGTCAATATCGGTGTCAGAATTGCCACTCTGCTTGTTGCTGTTTCCGTCAATATATATTTATTCACCTCTTCTATCGGCATGGAGAAAATCGAAAGAACGAGCGAGATAACAGAGAATCAATTTAGATATGGCACAGAAGATATTAAAAAAGGGGCTTCGCTAAACAGATTCGGGGCCATGAAAATGGCCATCATCAACCTTAAAGGGTATCCAATGGGTTATGGTATGAATGAAAAAGGAAGGGCTATTGCCCGCGACGGGGAAATAATAACCGGGCCCAACGGAGTCGCCACCTTTATGACTGTTTGGGGAATTCCCGGACTGATATTCCTGATTTTTTCACAGTTTCGTTTTGTCAAAAAGCTAAAAGAAAAATATCCGGCATATAGGGGATTATTTCTTTTCTCACTTATCTTTTTGCTTTTTATGTTCTCAAACTCTATTTCGAGGGATATTCTTGTATTTATAATTCTAATGTATCCCTTTATACGGATTGAAAGTAATTATGTTATTATAAAGGATTATTATAAGGAACCACAACCTGTCACAGCTTAACTTTGTCTATTTTTACCAAAAAGTCACCTGGTGGTTTTGATTGAAATCAGACAGATAGTAAATTGACTTTATCCAAATCAACATCCTGATATGCAAAACGAAAAAATCTTAAAGGGGAGTTGCCTGTTGATTACCGGTGGAACCGGTTCATTTGGCAACGCCGTGCTAAACAAATTTATCGATTCCGACTTTAGTGAGATAAGAATTTTCAGCCGTGATGAGAAAAAACAGGACGATATGCGAAAGCGGCTCAACAATCCCAAAGTCAAATTTTATATAGGCGATGTTCGTGACCGCAACAGTGTTGATTATGTGATGAATGGAGTGGATTTCGTATTTCATGCTGCCGCTCTGAAACAGGTGCCTTCATGTGAATTTTTTCCTGTTGAGGCAGTAAAAACTAATGTCCTTGGTGCAGAAAATGTGCTTGCTGCTGCCATTAAAAACAAGGTCAAGCGGGTAGTTGTCCTGAGTACAGATAAAGCCTGCTATCCAATCAATGCTATGGGTATGTCAAAGGCCATGATGGAAAAAGTAATGGTCGCCTATTCCCGCAATGTATCGAACGGCTCATCGGTTTTGTGTGGCACTCGTTATGGTAATGTAATGGCATCTAGGGGTTCGGTTATTCCCCTTTTTGCATATCAGATAAACAACAGGCAGCCCATTACTATAACTGATCCGAATATGACACGGTTTATGATGACCCTCGATGAGGCGGTTGAGCTAGTTTTGTATGCATTTGAGAATGGAAAATCGGGTGATATTTTTGTGCAAAAATCCCCGGCTACAACTATCGGTAACCTAGCTCAGGCTATGAAAGAACTATATAAAGCGGATAATGAGATAAGGAATATAGGAACCCGTCACGGCGAAAAATTATTTGAAACACTGGTTAACAGAGAAGAGATGTCCAAAGCCACGGATCTGAGAGGATTCTATAAAATTCCGGCTGACAGTCGCGACCTGAATTACAACCTTTATTTTTCTGAGGGTGAGACTAAAATTGGACAAATTGAGGAATATACTTCGCATAACACAAAACGGCTTGATGTTGAACAAACGAAGAAATTGTTGCTTAGACTGGATTTCATCCGTAAAGACATTGGTTTATTATAAAAAAAGGATTTGTTGAATAATATGAATAGCAACTCAGAATCCGGAACTCAGAACTCAAAACAGATCCGAATCGGAATCACCGGCCAACCGGGCTTCATCGGGACGCATTTGTACAATTATTTGGGTTTGAAAAATGATATTTTCAAACGAATTCCTTTTGAGGATGACTTTTTCGAAGATGAGAAATTACTGAATTCCTTTGTTTCATCCTGTGATGTCATTTGTCATTTGGCAGCCATGAACCGCCACAATGATCCCGAAGTCATCTATGCAACCAATGTCGGCCTTGTTAAAAAACTGATCATGGCATTGGAGTCGACAAATTCCAAACCTCATGTACTTTTCAGTTCATCGACTCAGGAAGAAAGTGAAAATCTTTACGGAAAATCGAAACGTGACGGCAGGAACCTGTTTGCAGCATGGGCAGAAAAGAATGATACCCGATTTACCGGGCTGGTAATACCCAATGTGTTCGGACCGTTTGGCAATCCGTATTACAATTCTGTTGTTGCCACCTTTTGCCACCAACTAACACACAATGAAATACCACATATTGAAGTCGACGGGAATATGAAGCTAATTTATGTGAATGAACTGGTAAAAGTAATTACTGACAGGATATTTACCGAGAGCGATCAAAAAATCGTCAAATATGAAATACCTCATCATTATGAACTGAAGGTTTCAGCAATTTTAAATATTCTGAAAGATTTTAAAACAGGTTATTTTAATAACGGCGTGATCCCTGATATCAGATCTCAGCTTTGGTTATCCCTGTTCACTACATTCAGATGCTATATGCCGCATGATAAATTCCCTGTACCATACAAATTGAATACAGACAACAGGGGATCTTTCGTGGAACTGATTAAAGCGAATACCTCAGGACAGACCTCTTACTCCATAACCATTCCTGGAATTACACGAGGGAACCATTATCATACCCGGAAAGTAGAGCGCTTTGCTGTGATTAAAGGAAATGCCCGGATACGGTTACGTAAAACCGGCACTCCAGAAATCATAGAGTATTTTCTTGACGGTAAGCATCCGTCTTTTGTTGATATGCCCATCTGGTATACGCATAATATTACGAATATCGGGGATGAGGAGTTGTTTACTATGTTCTGGATTAATGAACCTTACGACCCTGCAGACCCTGACACTTATTTTGAAGAAGTCTGACAATCGGTCATGCCAAAATCCTCGATGGATGATCATCAGAATTCATAAATCAATCAGGTAAATTTACAAGATAAAGATATGACGGAATCGGGAGACCGGGATTATTTAAAAAATCATAAATCAGCTTTGAAGGTAGCCACCATTGTTGGCACAAGGCCAGAGATCATCAGACTCTCCTCTATAATTAAGCTGCTGGATAAATACCTCACGCAAATTTTTATCCATACAGGCCAGAATTATGATTATGAACTCAACGAAATATTTTTTAAAGATCTGGATCTTAGGCATCCTGATCATTACCTCAACGTTGATACAAGTTCGGTAGGAAAGGTGTATGGTGAAACCATCAGCAAGTCGGAAGAGATACTGAATAAAGAAAAACCGGATGCAGTTTTGATCCTCGGTGACACAAACAGCTCTATTGCCGCCATCATTGCCAAACGAATGGGGATACCGATTTTTCATATGGAAGCTGGCAACCGCAGTTTCGATATGAATGTACCTGAAGAAATTAACCGCAGGGTCATTGATCACATTGCTGACTTTAACCTGGTTTATACTGAGCATGCGCGCCGCCACTTGCTTTCGGAGGGTCTGCCTCATAGGCGGATTTACCTTACAGGTTCGCCTATGTATGAAGTACTGAACGACAACATGGAGAAAATAAGAAGCTCTTCCATACTTGAAACACTGAGACTGGAAAAGAAAAAGTATTTCCTTGTAAGCACCCACCGTGAAGAGAATGTGGATAATCCTAATCACTTAAAAAAAATATTATCTATATTGAATAAACTGGCACAGGTTTATAACATCCCGGCCATTGTGTCGACACATCCAAGGACAAAAAAAAGGTTGGAGAAGTTCAGGGGAGTAAGCATCGACTCGCGGATTCAGTTCCTGAAACCGTTTGGTTTTACTGATTATGTGCACCTGCAAATCCATGCATTGTGCACCATATCAGACAGCGGAACCATCAGCGAAGAATCAGCTATGCTCTCCATTCCGGCTATTTCGATTCGGCAATCCATGGAAAGACCGGAGGCACAGGACGCCGGTACCATTATATTAAGTGGATTTGATCCGGAAATTGTAACAGATTCGGTTGCTGCTGTCATCAATGAATTTGAAACGGGCCCGTGTAAAGAAATTCCTTTTGAATATAAAGTGCAAAATACTTCCTGGAGGGTACTGAAACTCATTATGGGAAATACCAAATTAAGCAATATATGGTGGGGTATTGAAAAATGAACATTGTTTTTATAACCGACCATCCTGTACCTTCAGGGATGGCACCTTCAAACAGGCTGCTTGCTCTGGCTACTGGAATTAATGAAATGAAGAATGAAGTTAATATATTGATAATTAATCCCACAGAAAAAACCGGGTTTGTAATAAATAAAAAAACCGAAGGAACATATAAAGGAGTGCACTACAATTATCTTTCAAGATCCACTGTTATTCCAACTAATTTTTTTAAAAAAATTCTGATTTTTTTTACAGGGTTGCTTCATTTATATCCGGAACTAATGCGCATCAGCATGTTTTCTAAAATTGATGCTATTATTATGCTTCATACATGGTCAATATACCCTCTTTTATTATATCCCTTTGTTAAAAAACGCAAGATTGTTTATTTGCACGAAAGGAATGAATATCCGTTTTTGTTGCGAAAAAAAAATATCATTCGTAAGATTGATTATCTCGTTTATAAAAAAGTTATTCTGAAGCTTTTTGACGGAATGATTGTAATTACGGAAAATTTAAAAAACTATTATTCTACTTTTGTAAGCCGAAAAGCCCGGTCAATTGTGATACCCATTACCGTCGAATCGGATCGTTTTAGCAAAAATAAAAAGGATGAGCATAAATATATTGCTTATTGTGGTTATTTGGGCGGCAATAAAGATGGTGTTTATAATTTGATAGAATCATTTGCAAAAATTTGCCAAGAGTTCAATGAATATAAGCTGGTACTTATTGGAGATTCAAAAAATAAAAACGAAATAGCTTATTTGCATGGATTAACTGAAAAACTTGGCATAAAAGAAAAAGTTATTTTCACAGGAAAGATAAAGCGTGATGATATTCCGCCCCTTTTGGATAAAGCAGAGGTTTTGGCATTGGCCAGGCCCGACACGATTCAGTCGAAAGGAGGATTTCCTACAAAACTTGGGGAGTATTTGTCAACTGGAAATCCTGTTGTTGTCACCAAAGTCGGGGATATACCTTATTATCTTAAAGATGGTGTGAATGCTTATCTTGCCGATCCGGACGACAATGATAATTTTGCATTAAAATTAAAAGCCGCAATTGAAAATAAAGAGCAATCTTCACTTATAGGACAAAAAGGGAAAGAGCTTGCAAATAATGTTTTTAGTTGTCGTGTTCAAGGGTATAAAATTACTGCATTTATTGAACAATTGAAAAAGGAGTGTTTCCTATAGGATGTTGAATTTCAATCATTTTCATTTTTAAACATCATCCACTTATTCATGATATTAATGAATCCATACTAATTCATCTTATTATTATTTTCACTTGAACACGTATAATCCTTTAAATATCATCTTATTATACACAGGAAGCACAGGATTTCCTCTTGGCGATGCCTATACCAACAGGGTTCTTTCCATTGCCAAGGGTCTGGTCGAAGTACAATGCAATGTTAAGATATTGATCATCTATCCGGGGCGGAAGTCCGGCGTACATGGGAAAAAGGGTACTTACAACAGAATACCCTATGAATACCTCACACCACAACAGACATCAAAAATATATATCATCAAAAAGTTGATCGGTCTATGGGGAATATTTGCCACTATATATTACATTCTGTTTAAAATTAGAAAAGCAGATGCAATTATTTCATTCACAGAGTCCAAAATTTATAATTTGTTGATTGGTATTACTGCTGGATTTAAAAATGTACTTTTTTACCGAGAGATAAACGAGTTCCCAAGGAATTTGATTAAAAAAGATACAAAAGAATTGACATCTTATCAGAAATTTCTGTTAAAAAAAGTATTGAGTCGGATTGATGGCTTGATTTGTATAAGTGATGGATTACGTGAATTTTTTATCAATACTCTTTCGTATAAAAAGCCCATTCTGGTAGTTCCTATCACTGTCGATATTGAACGGTTCAATCCGGTCAATGTGCCAGCTACTCAAGTCTGTAAGTGTATTACCTTTTGCGGAAATCTTTTTGGTGAAAAAGATGGAGTGGAGATATTGATCAGGGCATTTGCAAAAATAGCATCCAGGCATACGGAATATATTATAAGGTTGATTGGGGATAAGAGCAATACAGGTGAACTTAAAAAGTTGAACGAACTGATTCATAAAGAGGGATTGAGTGACAAAGTTAGTTTCACCGGTTATATAGGGCGAGATGAAATTCCCTATTTCTTGAGTGAATCAGCTGTGTTGGTTTTGGCAAGGCCTAATAATATTCAGGCACAGGGTGGATTCCCAACGAAATTGGGAGAATATCTTGCAACGGGCAAACCAGTTTTGGTTACTTCGGTTGGAGATATACCTAAATATCTGACAGACGGTTTAAATAGTTTTATAGCCAAGCCTGGGAATATTGATAATTTTTCTGAAAAACTTGATTATGTCCTTAGCAACTATGAACTTGCTATCGAGGTCGGTAAAAAGGGTAGACTGCTGGCAGAAGAACAGTTTGAAGGCAGAAAACAGGCAATCAGAATAACGGATTTTATTTTAAAACTCAGGCAGAATAAGCTTTAGATGGGTGCCTTTTTCCTTTTTCATAAAGAATCAAAGATCATTGAACAGGCAGTTGAAGACATATATTTGCGCAAGGGCTTTAAAAAGCCTGTAGATTTTCATTTAGGAGAATATAAACTTAAACTGTATAAAAAGCAAATTGTCAATGTCAATAACTATTTTCAGAAAAATGGAGATTACATTTTTGTGATAGGATCACTATTTTATAAAGATTTGAGTTACAAGCAGAGTCTTGAAATTCTGCTCACCGATTTTGTGGACCATCGTTTAGATCCCAATAGCCTATTTGGAAATTATGTGATTCTATTCTTTCTGAAAAATAGCAATCTGATTCATTTTTGCATAGATCCATCTTTTATTAAAAATGTTTACTTTAATTCAAATGAAAAAATAATATCGACAGATTTCTTATCCATAACGGAATCTTTATTAGATAAATTCACATTGAATCATTTAGCGCTAATAGAAAATATAACAACCGGATATTTAATTAGTCCGGATACTTATGCAAATGAAATCCAGAAACTTGACAAAAAAAATATTTCCTCATTGGGAAAAATATTTCCGGATATAAAAATGTATCAGTTAAAACCCGATTTGGATCATCAGATGAGAAATTGCAATCAAGCCATAGACCATGCCAATCAAAAACTTGCTGATTATTTCAAATCTGTAAAAAATTTGACAAATGAATTTGGTGCACATATTGGGCTCACTGGCGGATTTGATAGTCGCCTTTTGCTGATGCATGCCAGAAAGCATTTGACAAAATTAATCACCAATTCTTTCTGGCGCCCCAATTCGATAGAATATCTCAATGCAAAGGAATTAGCAAAAATCGCTGATTTAGATTTTATTACCTTTGAGAATACTCCATTTATTAAATTTATGGAAGAAGAATCAATTGAAAAATCTTATTTATTTTTCGACGGGCAGATCAGATCGCAAAATAACTGGAATGAAGAGTTTAATTTATCTGATTATTCTTTCCGGATAGCCGCAAATCATTTTGTTGGATTTCATGGCTGCGGTGGTGAACAATACAGAAATGCTGATCGGATGATGAGAAAAATTACACTAAGAACTTACATAAAATATGAATGGATGTTCAGACAATGTCAAGACGTTTTCATCGATAAAAATTTGCAACACGTTGTTTTTAAAAATATTGAAAATAAAATTAAGCGATTAATTGACATTCCAAATAATAAAGTTGGATTGCCGGAGCTAAAAAAAATCCAGAATGAAATTTGGAATAGTGCTAACAGGGCAACAAGAGTAAATGTGGTGAACCAGCAGCTATTTTACTTTGCTCCTTTCACTGAATATCAGTTGTCTCAGGCAGCTTACTGGTATATCCCTTGTCTGGGTAATGCATTTTCCTTTCAGATTGAAATGATGAAAAGGATTGATCAGGAGCTTTTAAATGTAAATACAAACTATGGCTTTAATTTACTTAGAGGGAAGCCAATTAAATTTAAACTTGTTCCATATTTGTTTAATTACATTCCAAGGCAATTATTTTATTATGTCTACTTCCTCTTAAAGGATGTCCAAAAAAATAAATTTAATATTAATGAATTCCAGTCAAATTCCCATCCAGTTTTATTAAAATATGCTAGAGAAATCAATATTAACAAGTTAGGTCAGAATGTGCATTTAGGCAAAAATTTAAAATCTTTTGACTACTTACTGAAAAATGTACAGTTCAAATTTTGAATGAAAATGAGTTTTATAAAGAAAATCATATATAATCTTATTGCAATTAGAAATTACCTTTCACTTTCAAAAAAGATCGCACTGATTTACAGGTCCTTGCCCTTTAAAATAGAAATTGCTCCCGAACAATTTGGAATACATAGAAATATTTGGGGTAGGCTTAATTCAAAACCTAACTTAAAATGGTACAAAACTTATGCATCCATTAATCAAATTGATGACCCAAGATATATAACAGAGATTGATTATTATAATAAGGTTGAGCCTGTATTAAATAACAGAACCTTTAGCGAAGCCTATTGCGATAAAAACTTTTATCATAAATATTTGGATAAAAACTTACTACCTGATGTCTATCTAAGAAACATACATGGAGTGTATTATACAGTCGAATATAAAATCATAAATAACTTATCCGATGTAGACTATTATATTCCAAAAGAGGCAAATAAAATTATTGTCAAAAAGGCTGTTGATTCAGGAGGGGGTCATGGAGTTGATTTATTTACAAAACATGAAAACGCTTGGATTAATAAGGATGGAAACGTATTGACAAGAAAATATTTGGAGCAAATTTTTATAAAAAATTTTCTTATTCAGGAATATATTGACCAGCATCCTTTTTATATTCGTTTTAATGCCTCCTCAGTAAATACCGTTCGACTTTTGACATACAGATCCGTTAAAGATAATGAAATTTACCTCCTGCAGGCGGTACTGCGCATTGGATCACCAGGATCTTTTGTGGATAACCAGGCTTCTGGAGGAATCGCCTGTGGTATTGAATCAGGTGGGAAACCAAACTATTTTGCTGTGAATAAAAAAGGAGAAAAATTTGAAAATTATAATGACATTGTTTTTAAGGATTTAGAACCTTTATTTAAATATAAGGAAATAGTAAACATTGCATTAACTATTGCTAAGGCTTATCATTATCATAGACTTTTAGGATTCGATTTTTGCATTGATATTACCGGTAGTATCAAATTGATTGAAATAAATAATAAAAATAATGAAATCAATTTCTATCAGATGAATAATGGACCTTTATTTAAGGACTACACTAATGAAATTATTGAGTATTGTACCCGGACAAAAAAAACAGTCTGCATTGATTTTGATATATAATTTCGATTAAACTTTAGAATGAACATAAGAAAAGTATTGATTATTATAGACTACAAAGGGTTTTTTTGCTCGAAGCAAAAAAGCTACATTTATCGTGGTGGAATGGATATACCTCTCTTATTATCCTATTTTAAACAAAAGGGATTTGAGGTATCTGTTACTAGTTTTAGTAACATAAACTTTAAAACAATATTAGAACAAAGTCCTTTAATTCTTTATACATCAAGTGAAGACAAGAACGGATTTTATAAATCCTATATTGAAGATATTATTTTTCAGCTTGAAGAATCGGGAATATTCGTAATTCCCGCCTTCAAATACCTAAAAGCCCACGATAACAAGGTTGCCATGGAATTATTGAGAATATCTTCTGATCTGGACTCCATTAAATCCATTAAATCAAGGATATTTGGCACAATAGAAGAATTGATAGAGAATAAGGATTCAATTATTTATCCGGCAGTCATAAAATCTGCTAGCGGATCAATGAGTAAAGGAGTTGCCAAGGCTGATACTCCTGAGCAATTAGTGCAGAAAGCAAAAATCATATCAAGTACACATAATTTTACGCATGATCTGAAAGAAATTTTGCGCTCGATCAAGTATAAAAAGGAATATGTTAGAGAGTCTTTTTATAGGAAAAAATTCATTGTACAAAATATGATTCCTGGACTATTAAATGACTGGAAAGTATTGGTTTACGGAAATCGTTGTTATGCATTGTATAGGGGCGTCCGCGATAACGATTTTAGGGCAAGCGGCAGTGGTAAATTCGAATTCAGAAAAGAATTACCTGAGGGAATGCTCGATTTTGCCTATTCGATTAAAGAATACTTTAATGTTCCCAATATATCATTAGACATTGGTTTCGATGGAGAAAAATTTCATTTGATTGAATTTCAATTTTTATACTTTGGTACAAAAACTTTAGAAAAATCACAGTTTTATTTTGAAAGGATAAAAGATCAATGGATAGTTAAGGATGAGAAATCATGTCTTGAAGAGGTATATGTTAAAAGCGTCATTAATTATATTAATAACTGTAAATAAATCAATAATTATCTTTCATTTCGAGGTGCTGAATCAAAGATACATTAGTAACCAATAAATTATTATTTGAAAGTTCTATTTGTTAGTAGCGGTAGTTCCATAAAAGGAGTTGGTACAATTGTTAGAAAACAAGGAGAATCATTAATCAGAGCAGGAATTGATGTGGATTTTTTTACAATTAACAAAAAAGGGATTTTTGGCTATTTAATAAGTATTCCCGAACTTATAAAAAGAATTAAAAAGGATAATATTGACCTAATTCATGCGCATTATTCCTTTTCAGCTTTTTCTGCGGCTTTAGCGTTTACCGGAAAACCTCTAGTAGTATCGCTTATGGGCAGCGATACCATGAAAAAGGGAATCTTAAAGATCGCAATAAAAATTTTTAACAGGTTTTCCTGGTCAAAAGTAATTGTTAAATCACGCAATATGGAAAAATCCGTTGGGATTCAAAATTGTGAAATTATCCCTAATGGAGTTGACTTCGAGCAGTTCAAACCAATACCAATGGCGTTGGCTAGAAAAGAACTGAATTGGGACGAAGATAACAAATATATCATTTTTGTTTCAGATCCTAACCGTTTTGAAAAAAATTTCTCCTTGGCAAAAGAGTCAGTAAGAAATTTGAAAGAGGATAATGTTGAATTAATTGCAGTTTATAATATTTCCCACCAATATATCCCGCTATATATGAGTGCTGCTAATGTTCTTGTGCTAACATCTCTTTGGGAAGGATCACCGAATGTTATAAAAGAAGCTATGGCCTGCAATTTACCAATTGTTTCGACTGATGTAGGAGATGTCAAAGAATTAATTTCATCAACGGATGGATGTTATATTGCACCTGCGGATCCGATGGATTTTGCCATCGAACTGGAGAAGGCTCTTGGCTTCACAAAGCCTACGAATGGAAGAGAAAATATAAAGTTTCTGGACCAAAATATAATTGCAGAAAAAATTATTGGAATTTATAAGAGTGTAATCCGGTGAAAATGAAGCAGGAAAAAGGATTGAAAATTATATCGGATTTTCAGCAAATCAGCAAAAACGATTGGTGGCAATTCGTCATAGATCATCCTCGTGGCAATATTTTTCAATCGCCTCCCTATTATGAAGTTATGAAATCCACACCACTGTACTATCCTTTTATCCTTATTGCAAAAAATGAAGGTAAAATAACAGGGGTGATGTTGGTTGTAGTTCAAAAGGAGTTTGGATGGTTTGCAGGGTATTTAACAAGTAGAGCTATAATTATGGGTGGCCCCTTAATCAGTAAGGATGATCCTGAAGTTTTGGAGATAATGTTACACTTCTATAAAGAGAATTTCAAACGTCATGCCCTGTACACCCAAATCAGGAATTTACATGATCTAGGCTGGGCAAAACAAAAGTTTAAGGAAAATGGATTTTATTTTGAGGAACACCTCAATATATTAATTTCTCTTAATGTTTCTGAAGAGCAGCTTAATTCTGCAATGCATAAAAGCCGAAAAAGGAATTTTATAAAGGCATTAAACAAAGGAGTCGAGCTTGTTGAGATTAATTCCACTGATCAGGTATCAATTGGTTTTGAGTTAATTCGTGAAACATATGAACGAGTGATGCTACCTTATGCTTGCAAAGAACTTTTTGTAAGGGCATTTGAAAAATTGAAAGACCAAAAATTGATCAAAGGGGTACTTGCCGTCCATGAAGGAAAGGTGATCGGCATCAGATTGGTATTTTTATATAAAAAACTCATCTACGACTGGTATGCAGGAAGTAGTTTTGAGGAAAGAAATAAGTATCCCAATGATTTTCTTATATATCATATCCTTTTATGGGGCATGAAAAACGGGTATGAGGTGTTTGATTTTGGTGGAGCCGGTCATCCTCATGAAGAATACGGTGTTAGGGAGCACAAATTAAAATTTGGGGGTAAAGTTGTTAATTTTGGACGCTTTCAACTAGTTCATGCGCCCATATTATATAAGATAATTTCAAAATCGTTTATATTGTGGCGCAATTTAAAGAAAATGACTTGATGGAAGGATTAGTACTTATACCCCGTTTAAATTATGACTTTCGTTTGCAAGATGCGATAAAACTTACCATCAATTCTAATGATATATCAGAGACATATTTCAGTTCTTTATTGGGCACATCTCATATTTATTTTACAAACCTTGCCAGAACCGGTCTTCGGTTATTACTAAATGCGACCGGATTACCCGCAGGAGCCGGAATAGGAGTCCAGGCATACAATTGCAATACAGTATTCGAGTCCATTCATATGGCTGGTTACAAACCTGTTTTTGTTGATATCAACGAACTACTTACAATCGATTCTCAGGATTTGGAAAGGAAGATAGAAAAAATTGACGCATTGATTATAACCAATACTTTTGGTGTTCCGGCGAATTGGGACCAATTAAAGGAAATAGCAGGAGAAAAGTTGATCATCGAGGATTGTGCCCATTCTTTCCTTTCTGAATACAAAGGCCGTTTAACAGGTACTTTGGGGGATGCTGCAATTTTTTCTTTTGGAAATGGTAAATTTCCGGCAATCGGAACAGGGGGAATGGTAATCATTCACAATAAAATTTTTCTTGAATCCTTTGAAAAAGGATATAATGAATTAAAGGAAAGTTCATCAGGCTTTAAGGAGATCGTTAAAAACTGGCTTTTTACGCTGGTTCATCAAAAAATGATATATGGTAACATTACATCGCCTTTTATAAAAAAAATTGACAGGAAAGCGGATTTCGGAGGTAAATTCAGGTGGGATGAAGAAAAACTTAGACCACTTTATAAGAGACTTATTTTAAGCAAAACTTCGAAGTTTGAATATTATTTAGAAAAGCAACAGACTCATGCAAGAAGGATTCTTGATGAAATATCTGAAAATATAAAATGTCCCATTAAAAACCTACCTGAAACCATGAATTACTTTATGATTCCAATACTTACTTCGAACAGGGACGATATCATAAAGAAATTTATTAAAAAAGGAGTGGAAACCGGAGCCCATTTTAAGAATTCACTTGGTTGGGCAGGTAAATTTGGATATGAAACCGGATCCTGTCCGATAGCAGAGAAGGTTACCGAAAAAATTCTTTGTATACCAACTTATTATAAATTAAGTGATATTGAAGTCGACCGAATTATTCTGGCAGTGAAACAAATTTTATTTTCATGACGATATTAATCGATATAATTCATCCGGCACATTTAAATTTATTTAAAAAGGCGATTCATATTCTTCATAAGAAGGGTTATCATGTAATAATAACCTGCATCAACAGAGGACGTTTGCCAGATATTGTAAAAAAAGAACTGGCTCCCTTAAAAGTAAATGTAATTGGTCGTCATCGCGGAACAATTTGGTCAATAATTGTTGAAGCCAATATAATTCGGTTTTTCAAGGTATTCAGTTTCATCTTGAATAAAAGAGTGGATGTGGGAATAAGTTTTGGAAGTTTTTTAATAGGGTTTGTTCTTACAATAATGCGAAAACCAAATATTCATTTAAGCGATGATCCGGAGAGAAAAATGAACGCCGTTCTGGAACTTATGAGTTGTACCGAAAGGTATCTTCCACCCATTGTCCATCCAAAGGGAAAGACGAAAACATTTAATGCACTTAAAGAATGGGCATATCTTTCTCCTGAGTATTTTATACCCGACTCCAGGGTTTTAGAGCAATATAGGTTAAAACCAAAAGAATATCTGTTTATTCGGGAGGTTTCAACAGGTAGCCTTAACTATAAAGGTCAGGAAACAGGGCTTGTAGGTACATTTGCAGAACGGTTATCAAAAGATTTTAAAGTTATATTCTCCCTTGAGGATAAATTACTCGTCGACCGGTACCCTTCTGATTGGATTTTATTAAAAGAGCCAGTAAATGATATTCACTCAATTATTTATTATAGCAGGCTGGTTATTTCATCTGGTGATAGCATGGCAAGAGAGGGAGCTATGTTGGGCAACCCGGGTATATATTGTGGAAACAGAGAAATGAAAGCAAATCAACTTTTGATAAACAAGAAAATGCTTTATAAAGTTGATCCCGACAAAGTCCCCGAATTTGTTGAGGAAATATGTCTTAATAAAATTAAAGTGAAAGACCAGAACCAATTCCGGCAGGAATTATTGGAGGAATGGGATGATGTTACTCTATTTATAATAAAAACGGTTTTAAAAAATCAAAAACAATGAACATTTCAGTTTTCGGATTAGGATATGTAGGTTGTGTTAGTGTAGGTTGTCTTGCACAATTTGGTCACAAAGTGGTAGGTGTGGATGTCAATCAAAATAAAGTTGAATTGATCAATTCAGGCAAACCTACCATCATCGAAAAAGACATAGATAAAATTATTCATGAACAACATAAAAATGGCCGGATTTCGGCCACACAGGATTATCAGCTTGCAATTGCTAATTCAAGTGTTTCTTTTATTTGCGTCGGAACTCCGTCAACTTTGCAAGGACATTTGAATTTGGAATACATTTTTAAAACGGCAAGCGAGATTGGTGAGGCAATTAAAAAGAAAAATGATTTTCATGTTGTTGTAATACGATCCACAGTTTTGCCAGGAACAAATCAAAAGGTCGGGAATATTATTGAAAAGGCTTCTGGAAAAAAAAGAAATGAAGGATTTACAGTTGTATCAAACCCTGAGTTTTTAAGAGAAGGGAGTGCTGTCAAGGATTATTTGAATCCGCCTGTTACTGTAATCGGGAGTGACCATCCAAAGACAATTGAGATAATGAGGGACATTTATAAAGTATTAAAAGCACCTTTCATGGTAAAAGAAATCCAAGTTGCGGAATTGATTAAATATGTCAACAATGCATTCCATGCCTTGAAAGTTACTTTTGCCAATGAAGTTGGCAATATTTGTAAAAATATTGGAATTGATTCTCATGACGTTATGGAATTGTTTTGCATGGATACTCAATTGAATTTGTCACCTTATTATTTAAAGCCGGGATTTGCCTATGGTGGCTCATGCCTGCCTAAGGACCTGAAAGCACTTAAAACTCTTGCACACGATGCTTACCTTAGTTCACCAGTGTTAAATGCCATTGAAAACTCGAACCAATATCAGAAGAAGATAGCCATTGATCTGATCATATCAAAAGGTAAGCGAAAGATTGGTATAATGGGTTTAAGTTTTAAAATGGGAACTGATGATTTACGATATAGTCCAATTGTAGAAGTAACTGAGCATCTTTATGGAAAAGGATATGATATTTGCATTTTTGATGAAAATGTAAATTTGTCCAGGATAACAGGTACTAATAAAGAATATATTGATTTTCATATTCCTCATCTTTCCGAATTAATCGAATCTGATCTTAATAAAGTTATTGATAAGTCAGAGATTCTTGTAATTACACAAAAAGATAGCAGATTTAATCAATTAGTATCAGAATTTCCCGAGAAGCACATAATTGACCTTGTAAGAATTTCCGAAAACTATCAAGCTTCTAACTATGAAGGGATTTGTTGGTAGGGAATACAATTACTCATAACAACCTTTATTTTACAGACCATTAATTAGATTTGAATTTAATTAAATTTGGATTTCAATCGAAGACATTCTCTTTTCATTAATCCTTTTGGCTATCTCGAAATGCTGCGACTGAATATGGGGGCAAAATTGTTGCTTACCGACAGCGGTGGTTTGCAGGAAGAATGTACCATCCTCGGGACTCCGTGCATTACCTTGCGATGGAATACAGAACGTCCTGTTACCTTACGGGAACATGGTGGCGCCAGTGTCCTGGTTGGAAACAACATTGAACGATTAAGAAAGGAATATAACCTTACTAAAAACATGAGCCGGAATCCGGTCAGGCCTGAGCTTTGGGACGGAAGAGCAGCTGAACGGATTATTAAAGAATTATTAAATTATTCGTTTTGATTATTATTAAAATCATCTGTGAAAAATTTATTAAATTTTGATCCCTTTGTAGGCTTACACCTTTAAATGAAAATCCT
>Ga0233425_10003332_pt1 | contig 29386 bp, 23 predicted proteins | sample Watercolumn_Towu_2_FD_181712 | JGI IMG/M metagenome (GOLD analysis project Ga0233425, IMG submission 181712) | Freshwater microbial communities from Lake Towuti, South Sulawesi, Indonesia - Watercolumn_Towuti2014_140_MG | ecosystem: Environmental > Aquatic > Freshwater > Lake | place...
CGATCACCCCGTCCTCGGGGGAGGGGGGCCGACTGTCCGCTGTCTCCTCACCGTGCCGTGCAGGTCGCCGGCGTGAGGCTCCAGCTCCTGCCGCGAGCGTTCAAGGATCAAACCTGCGCCTGCGCCGGGGACTCTTGACCCCGGCCTTGCCTTGTGCCAGGCTACCCGCCGACGTGGAGGATATTCGAAAATGTTTCGATGGTGGCTCACGAGGACCGGCATAGCGCTGACGTCGTTGCTCGTCGCCCAGGCGGCACTGGCCGAAGAGGCTGCTCCACCCCCCGAGGGAGGGGACGCGGGCCCCGAGAAGATCACCCCGGAGGAAGCGGCGCGTCGCGCGAGGCCGCTCGCCAAGATCGGCGACCTCTCCATCACGGTCGGCGAGTACGAGGAGCGCCTCAACAAGCAGGGGCCCTTCCGCCGGGTCCAGTTCGGCACTCCCGAGAAGCGGCTCGAGTTCCTCGAGGAGATGATCGAGCTCGAGCTCCAGGCCCAGTACGCGGAAAAGCAGGGCTACGGCAACGACGAGTCCGTGGCCGAGCAGCTCAAGCGGGTCGAGTCGAGCCTGCTGCTCCGGCGCGAGGTCGATGATCGGGTCCGCCCGGAGGACGTGACCGAGGAGGAGCTCAGGGCCTATTACGACGAGAACATCACGACCTTCAAGCGTCCCGAGCGGGTGCGGGCGTACCACATCGTGATGTCGGACCGCACGAAGGCCCAGGCCCTGCTGACCCGCCTCCTCGACGAGAACGTGGACACCCGCGAGTTCAGGCGTCTGGCCCGGGAGATGAGCGAGGATGCCGTGACCAAGCGGCGAGGCGGGGACCTGCGGTACTTCACGCGCGCCGAGGAGCGGACCGAGGGAGATCCGGAGGTCCACGCCAACGTCATCAAGGCCACCTTCGAGCTGCTCAAGCTGCGGCGCGAGAGCCAGGCGCGAGGCGAAGACGTCGTGAAGGCGCCGGGCAAGGCCAAGCAACCCCCCGCGCCCGGCAAGGCGGCGGAGTTCAACCCCATCTACCCAAAACTCGTCCAGACCCCGCTGGGCTACCACATCATCCGCTTCATGGGGCACCGTGACGCCGTCAACCGCGAGTTCGTGGACGTCGAACGGCAGATCCGCAACAGGATCTGGCGCGAGAAGCTCCAGAAGTCCCGAGAGGACTTCATCGCCGCGCTCCGCGAGAAGCACAGGGTCGTGACGAACGAGACGAACATGGCCCTGATCAAGCTCTCGTCGCTGCCCGAGGGCGCCGAGCCGAGACCCATCAAGTCCCGCATTCGATCCCTCGAGGAGGAAGGCCCGGCCACCAAGATCGGCCGCCCGCCGGAACCCGAGGCGGAGCAGGGAGAAGGGCAGGAAGAGGGGCAGGAGCAGGAAGAGGGGCAGGAGCAGGAGGCCGAGTAGCTAGCCCAGGGCACAGGGCGCCCTGGCGATCCGGGTGAGTCGTGGTGGCAGGGAAGTTTCCCGATCAGATCCTTCCGACGCAGATCCACTACGTTGACGGACGCCCCCAGAGCCTTCGTCTCAGGCGGTGCAAGCTCCTCGTCGCCGAGGGAGACGTCGAGCGTGAGGTCACCTTCGACGCCAAGAGCGAGATCACCGTCGGCGCCATGGACGACAACGACCTCGTCCTCCGCGACGACACGGTCTCGCGCTATCACTGTAAGATCGTCCAGGAGGGCGAGAGCTACGTCCTCGTCGATCTCGATAGCACCAACGGGTCGTTCATCAATCGCGTGCGGATACGGGAAGCGTTCCTCAAGCCCAACTGCACGATCGCCCTCGGCAAGACCCAGATCAAGTTCCTGCCCATCGACGAGCGGGTCCGCGTGCTGCCCTCGGCGCGCAACCGGTACGGCGACGTCATCGGCCAGGACGTCAAGATCCGGGAGATCTTCGGAGTGCTCGAGAAGATTTCTCCAACGGATACAACCGTCGTCATCGAGGGCGAGACGGGCACGGGCAAGGAGGTCGTGGCGCGGTCGATCCATCGCTCGAGCCTCCGCGCGGACCGCCCGTTCATGGTGTTCGACTGCAGCGCCGTCCCGGAGAACCTGATCGAGAGCGAGCTCTTCGGCCACGAGAAGGGGTCCTTCACCGGCGCGATCATGACCCGACAGGGGCTGTTCGAGCTCGCCAACGGCGGGACCATCTTCCTGGACGAGCTGGGCGAGCTCTCTCTCGACCTCCAGCCCAAGCTCCTGCGGGTGCTGGAGCAGCGCGAGGTCAAGCGGGTCGGCTCGAACCGGCCCATCCGGGTCGACGTCAGGGTCATCGCCGCGACGAACCGCGACCTCGAAGACGAAGTGTCGTCGGGGCGGTTCCGGGAGGACCTCTACTACCGGCTGAGCGTGGTGCGGATCAAGCTGCCCCCCTTGCGTGAGCGGCCAGACGACATCCCCCTGCTCGCCAAGCACTTCCTGCGTGGACATCCGGCCAACCGGCTCCCCGACGGTGACCCGCGGATCACGGACATCTCGCCCGACGCCATGGACGTGCTGGCGAGCTACGGCTGGCCAGGCAACGTGCGCGAGCTCCTCAACGTCATCGAACGAGCAGTCTCCTTCGCCGAGGGGACGCTGCTCGAGGTCGGGGACCTGCCGGACCACGTGTCGGGCGTCTCCGGCGTCGTCCACACCCAGCGGGCCGCGGCCGAGAGCCGCGCGGGCAGCGTCGATTCCACGTTCAAGGAAGCGAAGGAGCGGTGGGTCTCGACGTTCGAGCGCGACTACATCATGAACCTCCTGCGGAAGAACGACGGCAACATCTCGCACGCGGCGCGCGAGGCCGACATCGACCGCAAGTACTTCCGCAAGCTGATGCGCAAGTACGGGATCACGGCCGACGACACGACCGACGACGACGTGGCCGACGAGGATTGAACGCTCGCCCCGACCTCGACACGGAGGCGCCGATGCACCTGTTCGCGATGAGAGGAGCCTGGGGACCGATCAGCGGATGGTTCTACGAGACCGTGATCGGCAGGCGTGTGGGGCCCCTGTACGACCGGTTCGTGGCCGAGGCCCTGCCGGAGCTGCCTGACGGATCGACCATCATCGACGTCGGCTGCGGGGAGGGACAGGTCTCGAGCCGGATCGCGGCGTGGTTGCCCGCGTGCCAGGTGATCGGCCTCGACCTCTCGCCGGCCATGATCGAGCGCGCCAGCGCGCGCACCCCGCCGCGCGACAACCTCCGCTTCGTCCAGGGCGACGCCCTCGCGTTGCCGCTCCAGGACGACAGCGTCGACGTCGCGGTCAGCGTGGCCTCGATCAAGCACTGGCCCGACCGGCTCCGGGGCGTGCGGGAGCTGCTCCGCGTGATCCGTCCGGGCGGGACGATCTGCGTTCTCGAGGCGGACCGGGACTGCACGCACGCCGCGGCACGCCGCTTCACCGAGCACTGGCTCCATGTCCTGCCGTTCGACAGGGACCTCGGCGCGGTGTGGTTCCGCCGCGTGGTCGCGGGCCAGGCCCTCAACCTCGACGAGCTCGTCGGCGTGCTCACGCGAGCCGGTGTGGCGGACTTGCAGGCCGAGCGCCAGGCCGATCTCCCCTTCATCGCGGCGCGGGCGCGCAAGGCGGCTCCGCGCGAGCTCTCCGGGGAGGCCACTGTCTGAAGAACAACGACCCGCAGAAGAGCCAGAGCACAGGCCGCTGTTACCGTGAGCGTGAGCGTGAGCGTGAGCGTGAGCGTGAGCGACCCCTCGATTCGCCGCGGCCGGGGCATAGAGATGCACTCGGGCGACCACGATCAGATCCGGGGCGAACACACCGAAACGCCGCTCACGCTCACGCTCACGCTCACGCTCACGAGAATCCCTGGCTCCCGTGGAGTGGACGGGCGAGGATGGTTTGGTTCCTCAGCGGCTCATTGCTGAAGAAACGAGGGTCCCCCTCGCCTCCCCGGCTCCCAGGTCTCGATCAAAGGGTCGCGGTGGGGGCGGCCCGGACCTCTCACTCCCTGCGCCGCTCGAGGTCGCCGCGGATGGCGGGTGGGACGAAGATCGCCTCGATGTCCCGTCCGGAGAGGGCGTCGAGGAGGACGCCGACCTGCTCGGCGACCGGGGCGTGCGCATCGACGAGCATCACTTCGCGCCCGTGCAGGCGGCACATCCCGCCCACCGAGCTCCCCCGGCTCCCGAGCGCCTCGTAGCGCACGTCGATGCCGAGCCTCCGGGCCAGGTCCTCGAGCAGCGATCGTTTCTCGGTCAGGTCCGTGACGCGCTCCTTTCCGGCCCGTCGAGCCGCGTCCGTGGGTCGATGATACGCCGGACGACGGGTCGGTGTCGCTCGCTCGCTCACGCTCACGCTCACGCTCACGAGGTCTGTTTCAGAGGGCTGTCGATCGAGCGGGAGCCTGGAGCCGGGAGCCTGGAGCCTGTATGCTCCTTCCCGTGGTTGCGAGGAACTTCTACGACGTCATCGTCATCGGCACGCAGCTCGGCCCGCTGCTGACCGCGGCGCTCCTGGCGCGCCGGGGGTTCAGGGTCCTGCTCATCGCTCACGACGACCTCCCCTGGACGTACTCCCTCGATGAATACCGGTTCCAGCAGGAGCCGTTCATGTTCTCGGGCGCGGACTCGCCCGCGGTCCGCAGGGTGCTCTCCGAGCTGTCGCTCACGCAGGACTTCCGGCGACGCACCGCGCCGCACGACCCGTACTTCCAGGTCGTATTGCCGAGGCACAGGATCGACTTCACCGGCAACGCCGTGGCCTTCGGCCGCGAGCTCGAGCGGGAGTTCCACGACGTCCGCCGCCCCATCGAGGCGTTCTACACCGTGGCGGAGCGGTGCAACCAGGAGCTGGACAAGCTGGTCGGCACGGAGAAGCTCACCCTGCCCCCCGAGACGTTCTTCGAGCGGCGGGAGCTCGCCAGCGCCGCCGTGCACAATCCCTTCTCCCGGGCTCGCGGGCCAGTGACGCTCTTCGGTGACATGCCCCCCGCTCATCCGTTCCGCCTCGCCGTGATGGGCCAGGTCAGATGGGCGAGCGATCTGGACCTCGCCGAGCCCAGCTCGTTGCAGGTCGTGCGCCTGCACGCCTCCTGGACCCGGGGCACCCTGGCGATCGACGGTGGGCTCGAGGGGCTCAAGGGGCTCGTGCTCGACCGGATCGCGAGGCACTCGGGAGACGTCCGTCACGACCTGAGCGCCGACCGCATCCTGACGCGTCGAGGCCGGGTTGCCGGCGTCCGCATGACGGGGCAGGAGGAGATCACGGGGTGTACGTTCGTCGTGCTCGGCGCCGACGCCCACCACATCCCGCGACTCATCGACGAGAAGGACCTGGGCCGTGCGTTCGTCGCGCGGCTCGCCCAGGTCCGGCCGACCGCCGTGCGCTACACGCTCAACCTCGTGGTCGAGTCCAGGGTCATGCCGGAGGGCATGGCGCGCAACCTGATCTACATCTCCGACCCCGCGGCGCCGCTCATGGAGGAGAACCTGCTCCGCATCGAGGCGAGCGGCGTCCCGTCCGGAGACCTGCGAACGCTGTGCATCGGCGCCCTGCTCCCCGTGGGAAAGGCCCAGGACCGGAGCTACCTGGAAGGGATGAGGGGGCGCATCCTCGCCCGGGTCCGCTGGCTGGTTCCGTTCCTGGACCAGCACCTCGTGGCGGTCGACAGCCCGTACGACGGCCTGCCGGTGCAGGACCGGCGGCGCGGCAGGGAGGTCGCGCTCGGGGACAAGTGGATCCGTTCGCCGTCCCGCATGCCGACCATCTTCCGCGTCGATCCCCCCGGGCCGCTCGACGTGACGGGGCTCCATCACCGAACCGGGCTCAAGAACCTCGTCCTGGCGTGTCGCCAGGTGGTCCCGGGGCTCGGGATCGAGGGCGAGTTCCTCACGGCCCTGGGCGCGGCGCGGATCATCACGAAGTCCGACAGGCGCAAGCGCAGGTTCGGGCGAGAAGCCTGGACGAAGATCGACCTCTGAGCCTAGTATCAGCGACGAGCCCAGGGAATCCCCGCGTGAGCGCAGACACCCCCCGGAACGACCCGTCCCCGTCCCTGCTCCCCGCGCCGATCGACGGCGCTGAGCAGGCCACGTCCCGCATGGTCCTGCGCCTCCAGCTCCGCTACATCGCGGTGATCGTCTCGATCACCCTCCTGATCGTGACCGTGATCGTGGCTTATGACGTGTACAACGACCACCAGAACACCGCGGTCTTCCTCTCGGACCAGGCGGCGCACGCGGCCCTGGCCGTGCAGGTGCTCCGTGAACGGAGCGACGGGTCGGACCGGGAGATCCTCGACATGGCCTGCGAGCTCACGGCCTGCCCGATGGCGCTCCTGACCAGCGAGGGGCACGTGTACCACGGGTGCGACCCCGACTTCGCGGACCAGGTCCGTGCCCAGGGGTGGCCGAACACGGACACGGAGCCGTCCGAGACGCGGATGCTGGTGGACTCCGCACTCGGCACGTTGAGCGGCGCGTGGTGGGTCGGCCGCTACGACGAGAGGTACCGGCTGCTGGTCGTCGTGCCGCGCCGCCCCGAGGACGAGGGGCTCCTCCAGTACATGACGTTCGCCGCCGCATTCTCCGGCGGACTGGTGCTGCTCACCCTCGTCGTCATGCTCGCCGCGTCGAACTGGATGCTCCGCCGCCCGATGGTGCAGCTCATCGACGCGCTGACGAGCGCGCTCATGGACGACGTGAAGCGGCGACAGGAGGCGGAAGAGCGGGCCGTCGAGGCGCGGCTCGAGGCGGAGCGGCACGCCAAGTTCCTCGACCACCTCCTGAACGCGTCGGACGACATGGCCATCGTCGCCGCGACCCAGGACGGGACGATCAGCCTGTTCAACCGGGTCGCGGAGCGGATACTGGGCCTCCAGGCGAAGGACCTGGTCGGGGTGCTGACGCTCGACCAGCTCATGCTCGCGGTACGGCCGCGGGACCGAGCTCACCGCGACACCCTCCAGCCCTTCCTGCAGAGCCGGGAGGGCGAGCAGCTCGTGGTGGATCAGTCGGGCCTAGAGCACATCATCCTGCAGACCACCAGCCCGATCGTGGACCACGCGGGCAATCCGATGGGGAAGTTGATGATCTTCTCCGACATCACCGAGCAGCGGCGTGTCGAGGCCGAGCTGCGCTCGAAGGAGGTCCAGCTCGTCCAGAGCACGCGGATGGCGACACTGGGAGAGATGGCGGCCGGAGTCGCGCACGAGATCAACCAACCGCTGAACAACATCGGCCTGGTCACGGCCCGGATCGCGCGCCGCATCAACCACGAGGGGAGCCTGGGGGATGACGACGTGGCGTTCGTCCGCGACAAGCTCCACGCCGTGCAGGAGCAGGTGGCGCGGGCGGCCAGGATCATCGATCACCTCCGGACCTTCGGCCGTGCCGAGCCAGCGCCGCTATCCGACATCGCGGTCCCGCGCGCGGTCCAGGGCGCGCTCCAGCTCCTCGGCGAGCAGCTCCGCCTCCATGACATCGAGCTCGATGTCGATGTCCCGGAGGACCTGCCACGGGTCAGGGGCGACGTGTCCCGCCTGGAGCAGGTGCTCATCAACCTCATCGTCAACGCCAGGTTCGCGCTCGACGAGCACGCCGAGCGGCTCCGTGCGCAGGGCGGGGGCGACGGCTGCGTCAAACGACTCGCCATCAGGGGCTCGACCGGACGCACGATGGACGACGCGCCCGCGGTCCTCCTCGATGTCGAGGACAACGGCCCCGGCATGTCGGCGGACGTGGCGAGACGGGTGTTCGAGCCGTTCTTCACGACAAAGCCGATCGGCGAAGGATCGGGCTTGGGCCTCTCGATCAGTTACGGTATCGTCAGGGAGTTCGGGGGAGCCCTCTCCGTCCGAACGGAGCCGGGGATGGGCGCGACGTTCACCATCGTCCTCGAGCAGGTCGCGGAAGGGGTTGAGCGTGAAGCAGACGATCTTGCTGGTCGATGACGAGCCGCTGGTCCGCGAAGAGCTCGGCGGGTTCCTCGAAGACGAGGGATACCGGGTCCTCAGGGCAGCCGACGGCGAGGAGGGGCTCGACGCCTTCCGTGCGTACCGCCCCGACATGGTCATCACCGACGCCAGGATGCCGAGACGGGAAGGGCTCGATCTGGCGCGCGCGATCCTCGAGGAGGTCCCGAACGTCCCGATCACCATGATCACGGGGCACGGCAGCGAGGCCATGGCCATCTCCGCGCTCCGGCTGGGCATCTCGGACTTCATCAAGAAACCGGTGCAGATCGCCGACCTGCTGGCCGCACTCGACAGGATGGAGAGCGCGGCGCGTTCGGCGAAGGAGAGGATCGATCTCGGCGGAGCCCTCCCCGCCGGTGTCCGGCTCGTCCGTCACACCACCCAGTACGTGCTCGGCAACGACGTCGCCGAGATCCCCTCGTTCGTGAAGGTGCTCGTGAGCGAAGTCGCCGCCGACATCGACGCGCGGCGGCGCGATGGGCTCCAGCTCGCGCTCCGGGAGATCCTCCTCAACGCGGTCGAGCACGGGAACCTCGAGGTGAGCTACGAGGAGAAGACGCAGGCGACCGAGGCCGGGACACTGGATCGGCTCCTGTCCGAGCGGAGACGGGACCCGCGCCTGGCCGATCGGAAAGTCACCGTGGACGCCACCAGGACCCCGCGGGAGATCGAGGTGCAGATCTCGGACGAGGGGAGCGGCTTCGACTGGCGCGGGATCCCCGATCCCACCGACCCCGCAAACCTCCTGCTCGGTCACGGCCGCGGGGTGCTGCTGGCCCACCTCTCGGTCGACCGCCTGTCGTTCAGCGAGACCGGCAACCGGGTGACCCTGTTCCTGAACGCCGGTTCGCAGCTCAGGTCGTCCGGTTGACCATCGGACGTCCCGAGGCTAGCCTGTTGGTCCGTTCCGGATGGAGCGAGGAGGACTCGAATGGCGAGAGCACAGTGCGTCTTGGTGATCACGATGACCCTTCTCGGATGTGCCTGGGGGTGCGGGAGCGGGGAGGCCGAGCCGCCTCCGCCCCCGGCGACGCCGGCCACAGGGCAGCCGGGGCAACCGGGTCAACCCGGAGTGCCGGGGCAGCCGATCCAGCCCGTGATGCCGGGGCAGCCCGGCATGCCGACCCAGCCCATGATGCCGGGGCAGCCCGGCATGCCGACCCAGCCCATGATGCCGGGGCAGCCCGGCATGCCGACCCAGCCCATGGGTCCCGGGATGGCCGGGGGCGGCGGGGCGCTGATGGTCAACGTCCCGGTCCAGGGGATGTTCATGCCCGGAATTCCACTCGAGCCGGACTCGGGTCGAGCGTACATGGACTACACCCTGTCGATCGGGATGCCGGGGGTCTACACAATCACGCTCATCTCACCCGACTCGTCCGCGTACGACCCCTACGTGCGGTTGATGCAGAACGGAATGGAGCTCGAGCACGATGACGACGGCGCGGGGTATCCCAACTCGCGCATCATGCGCCAGCTCATGCCCGGCACCTACGTGGTGCGGGTGACGAGCTTCCGGCGCGGGCAGATCCCGGCTCCGGCCCCCTTCACGCTCACCGTCACCGGCGGCTGAGCCGACGAGAACGATATGCGCGCATTGAGATCGTGGATAATTTTCGTCGTCCTGCTCGTCGCCACGAGCGCCCTGGCCCAGGAGAGTGGCGGGAGCTTCGGCGGCGGTGACTTCGGTGGCGGCGGTGGCGGCGGTGGTGGTGGTGGCGGCGGTGGTGGCGGTGACTGGGGTGGCGGCGGCGGTTTGGGCAGCGGAGGAGGGGGAGGCGGGAGCCACGACTGGAGCTCCGGCTCGGGCGGCGACTGGAACCCAGGAGGCGCCGGCGGAGTATCGACCCCTCTGAGCTGCGGTCACGGGTGCGCCGGGATCACGTGCCTCCTGTTCATCGTCGGAGTCATGGTCGTCGTCGCGTGGATCAAGAAGTCCAAGGGCGGCGGTGGGCCGATGCGCGGACCGATGGGCGCACCGATGGGCGCACCGATGGGCCCCGGACCACAGGTCGGGACTTGGGGTCCGATGCTGGTCAGCACGTTGACTCTCGGGATCGACTGGAGGGCGCGTCGCGCGCTCCAGGCCAAGCTCGCGCAGCTCGCCCAGAGCGGGATGACCGGCACCAAGGAAGGTCGCGCGATGCTCCTGCGCGAGACTGTGCTCGAGCTCCGGCGAGCCGAGCTGTCGTGGCTCTACGTCGGGTACAGGGACCTCGGCGGACATCAGCCTCAGCAAGCGGAGCAGCAGTTCCGCGCTGCCAGCGGCGAGGCGAGGGCCCGGTTCAAGCACGAGGTCGTCCGCGCCGCCGACGGGCATGTGATGGCGGGCCAGGCCCCTGGCGTGCAAGCCCGCACCACCGAGGGCGAAGGGACCGTGGTCGTGACCCTCGTCGTCGTCGCGCGCCGCCCGCTCCGGGGCGTCCACAACCCGCGTGACGCGTCCGAGATCCGGGCCGCGCTCGACGACCGGGGGAGCCTGACGGCCGACCAGCTCGTGGCCATGGAGGTCGTCTGGTCCCCGGCGGTCGAGGACGACCGGCTGAGCACCTCCGAGCTCGAGCAGTTCTACCCGGACCTCCTCAAGATCGACCCGACTAGCATCGCGGGTCGCACGTTCTGCTCATACTGCTCCGGACCCTTCCCGATGGAGTTGCTCACCTGTCCGCATTGCGGCGCGCCAGTGGAACGTCAGTAGCCTTCCGCCTCCCTCAACACGGCGCCAGACGACATGCTCCCCGACCTGCGTCATCCTCTGGCGTCCGGACCACGACGGCTCGAGGTCTCGCGGCGTCCGGACCACGACGGCTCGAGGTCTCACAGCGGCCGGACCTGGATCAAGATCGTCACGCTCCTCCGATGCCCGACGATACCAGGAAAACGTGCCCCAGGCGCACGGAGAGACGTGCTGCGGCACCGACGGAGCCACGGTCCGCGTTCGATCACGCTCCGCACGGATCTCGACGGATGAGGGAAACGAAAAAAGCTCGGACTGGTCCGGATCGGCTAGTTGCAGGCTGCGGGAGCACCGCCCGGCATGGCCGCCATGGCCTGCCTCAAAGCGTCGCGAGCCTGGGTGCAGGCCGGTCCTGCCGTGGGCATGCCCCTGAGCTGCTCGATGTTCGAGCACCCCGCGGCCATGGCTCCCATGTTCGGCATCTGGGACACGGCGTCGCAGCACGCCTGGTACGCAGAGCACGGATCGCCGCCGGTCGCGGGGGCCGCGGTCTCAGTTGGAGCCGGAGCCGCCGGGGGCTCGGCCGGTGTCGGAGCAGCCGGAGTCTCCGAGGGGACCGGGGTGCTCGTCGGGGCCGGGGTTTCCTCACTCTCGCTGGAGCCGCCGAAGAGCCCGCACCCGCTCACCGCGAGCGCGAGGACCAGAGCCAGGACCATTGTGAAAGCTGGAGCACGCATCTCACTCTCCTTGTTCTTGGAAGGACGCCGGCCTTCCGTGAGACGGGGATTCTATTGCGGTGAGCTGGGATGAGCAACACAAAGATCACCATCCCGTCACGGTGACTACCGCACGCGTCTCCGCGCCATGCTCCGGGCGTGCTGGTGAAGGCGATCCCTCCCTGATAGGCTGTTCCCGGGAATCATGGTGGCGCTGCTCGCAAGGCTCCTCCAACGGTACGTTCGCTATGCGAGCCGGAGACCGGGTCTGCCGCTCCTGGTCATCCTCGGCTCGGTGGGCCTCGCCGTCGTCCTGGCGATGCGCATCGGCCTCGATCCGAGCTTCGAGGCGCTCCTGCCCGAGGACACGCCGTCGGTCGTCGCGCGACACGAGGCATCGAGCCGCGTCGGCGAGTCCGACCTCTACCTCATCGTGGTCAGCAGCCCCGACCCGCCGGCGAACTACCGGTTCGCCCGCGCGCTCTCCGAGCGGATGGCGCGATGGCCCGAAGCCGAGTGGGTCATGGACCACGTCGACCTCGAGGTCTTCCGCGAGCGCGCTCTCCTCTATATGGACCTCGATGACCTTCGGCAGCTCGTCGACCTGGTCGAGCTCAGGGTGCTTCGCGGGCAGTGCGAGGTGCAGGGGAACTGCGCCGAGCGCGACCTCCGGACCGACGCCGAGCGAGAGGCGGACGACCGTCGACTCCGGGAGCTGGGCGAGGCATACGGCCGGCGGATCGAGCAGACCACTGGCGACCGGGGAGCCCTGGCCGAGCGGTATCCTCAGCTCCGTGACGCGCTGGTGAGCCCGGACGGAACCAGGGCCACGGTGCTGGCCAAGCTGTCGCGCGGGACCAACGATATCGAGTTCGCCCGTCAGGCCATGCTCAAGGGCGAGGCGTTGATCGCCGAGCTCGACCCGCGGAGCTACCACCGCGACATGCGGGCCGAGGTCGCCGGCGCGTACCGGTCCTCGAACGAATACGACCGGGTCCTGCTCGACTCCTCTCTGGCCTCGGCGGTCTCCTTCATCCTCGTGGTGCTCGTCGTGATCGTGTGCTTCAGACGGCTCTCGGCCGTGCTCCTGATGGCCGTGTCGCTCGCCGTCGGGATGGCGTGGGCCATGGGCCTGACGGCGCTCACGTTCCCGACGCTCAACACCATCACGGCCGTGATTTTCGGCATCCTCTTCGGCATGGGGATCGAATACTCCATGCACTTCGTCGCAGCGACACGAGCGGCCCGGGCGACCCGCGCGGACCTCGGCGACGCGCTCGCGGAAGGCGTCGAGGAGACGATCTGGGGCATGCTGTCCTCGGTGCTGACGACGTCCGTGGCGCTGCTGACCCTCGTGGTCTCGCACAACCGGGGGTTCCGCGAGTTCGGGGTGATCGGGGCCTTCGGTGTTGCCGTCTGCCTCGTCTCGGCCGTCGTCGTCGTCCCGCCGGTCTGGGGGGTCCTGGATCGGATCAGGCCCGACAGGCGACCTCTGCCCATTCCTGACGACGGATGGATGGCCCGACGCGGGACGCTCGTCGCCCTCGTCCTGGGGGTTGGCGTCAGCGCCGTGCTGGCCTGGCGTGCGCCCTTTGTGAACTTCGAATACGACTTGTCCCGTCTCAGCGCTCCCAGGACCCAGCGCAGCATCCCGTACGGAGACACGCTGCGGACGGGTCGCGGGACCACACCGGCCGTGCTCCTCGGCGACTCCGAGGCGCAGCTCAGGGCCGCCCACCGGTTCCTGGTCTCGCGTCGTGATGGAGGAGACGCGCGCCTCCTCGACATCGTCACCATCGAGACCTTCGTCCCCTCGCAGCAGCGCGAGAAGCTCGAGGAGATCGAGCGGCTGCGGGACCTCTTGCGCCCGCGGACCATCCAGCGCGTCTCGGAGCGGTACCGCGCCGACCTGGAGCACCTCGCCAGGCTGGCTCGGGTCGAAGACGAAGTGACGTTCGATGACCTCCCGGCCTGGGCACAGCAGAACTTGCGCGAGCGGAACGGGGCCGTGGGGCGGATCGGGCTGCTCTACATGGCCGGGAGGCATACCGACGCCAGGGAGTCCACCGCGTTCCAGCGCGAGTACGGCCGCATCGACGCTGGCGGGGATAGGCCGGTCAGGGTCGCTGCGTCGCCGTTCATCATCGCAGACGTCGTGAACACGGTGATCAACGACGGGAAGACGATGACCGTCCTGACCGTGTCCGCCATCCTGTTGCTGCTCCTGCTCGATCTCAGGAACCTCGTCGGCGCCCTCGGGTGCTTCCTCGCGCTCATCGCCGGCGTGGTCTGGGCTTTCGGTGCGGCGGAGTGGCTCGAGTGGAAGCTCGGTGTGTTCAACGTCCTCGTCCTGCCCGTGGCCATCGGGATGGGCATCGATGGCTCGGTCCACCTGTATCACCGTTTCAGACGGCAAGGCCCCGAGTTCCTCAGGAGCCCTCTCGGCTCGACGGGCCTCGCCATCATGGCGTCTTCGCTCACCAACCTCGCCGGCTTCGCCGGCTTGCTCGTCGTGCAGCACAGGGGGCTCAGGAGCTTCGGACAGCTCGCCGTCCTGACCATCGGCTTCACGATGATCTCCGTGCTCGGCCTCCTGCCCGGCGCTCTCCTCGCCGTCGCCCGGCGTCGCGCCGCGCGTGAGACCAGGCGCCTGTGATCTTCGAACTCCCCTGGAACATTCGGTGCTTCCTTCCACGAACGTCGGGTGATACACTCCCGCGCGGGGATCGTGGCAGAGATCGCGCTCCATCCCGGTACCAGGGCTCCGGATGAGAGCTCCCAGCCACACCCCACAGGGAAGGGAATTCCATGGCAAGCGATACAGGGACGGTTGTGCCTCTGACTTTCCATGTCTATCAGGACGGTCACCTCGTCCGCTCGGAAACGCTCCATCGCGACGTGGTGAAGATCGGCTCCCACTCCGGCAGCCACCTTCGACTCGAGGACGACGACAGCGTCTCGAGAATCCATGCCGTCATCGATGCGACCAAGGGTCCTGACCAGGTCGAGCTCATCGACCTCGACAGCACCAACGGGACCATCGTCAACGGGAAACGGATCAACAAGTGCCTGCTCCAGACGGGGCACGAGGTGTTGATCGGCAACACGAAGCTCGTGGTGGAGATCGGCACGCCGACCGACGAGACGGCCGAAGACGAGGCGCCGACCCGTGTCCAGGGGACCGATGCTCCGGTGAGCCAGTCGTCTCCGCCGCCGCCACCACCGCCTCCGGTTCCGGTCGAGGACTCGTTGCCGTCGGTCCTGTTCGACTCGGACGACGTCCCGGAGGCGCCACCCGAGGTGCTCGAGGACTCGAGGCCAGCCCCGTCCGCCGACGCGGACTTCGCCAGGCTCGACTCCGTCCCCCGGGAACCCCCCGCACCCCGCCCGCCGTCCTCCGACCCCCGGGAATCCGCGTGGGACGAAGGGCTCGAGCACACTGGCGGCGAGGCTCTCCAGTCCGCGAACCACGCTATCAGGCACCGCCCGAGCAGAGGCTGGATGTTCATGCTGCTGATCCTCGTCGCGTGCTGCGCCATCGGATACCTCTACTGGTCCCAGCAGCACGGCGTCGCGGAGGTCGAATCCCTCGCGACCACCGCGATGGACATGGGCAAGGCGATGCCCCGCCCCGATCGTGTCGCCGCCCTGTGCCAGGTCGTTGCGGCCGATCGCCTGTTCCCCACGACACGGGCGAACGCGGCGAAGATGCTCGGGACGATGGGCGACGCCGGCGCGGCGCCGACCTTGATCGCGGCCGTCACCGACACCGGGGAGCTGTCGCAGGCTGCCGCCGTGTCCCTCGGCCGGCTCAGCGAGGCCGATCTCCTGGGCGAGGCGGAGATATCCCAGGCCAGGGACCGGATCTTCCCCCAGATGCAGGCGGCGACCGGCGCGGGGAAGACGAGCTTCGCCTTTGCGCTCGCGTTGCTGCACGACGAACGATGCGTCAGTGCGCTGCTCGAGGGCTACGTCGCGGACCAGCGAACCCGCAACATCCCCGGGCTCGACGCCCGGCTGATCATGGAGTTCGCCACGGCGGACCAGATCATCCCGCTGACGTCACATGCGGACGTGGCCGTGCGGGTGTTCGCGGCCCAGGCCCTCGGCGAGAAGGTCACCGACCAGGGCCCCGACGCGCTGATCAGCCTCCTCGGCGATCGGGAGAAGAGGGTCGTGCAGACCGCTGCCGGGTCGCTGGCCAAGATCGCGCCGATGCGGGCAGGACCCGAGCTCATCCAGCTCCTGAAGAGGCAACCCGAGCTGCAGAGCGACCTCGTCGTCGCCCTCCGCGATGCGGTCGGGGCACCGGCGCTCCAACCCATCTACGAAGACACGGAGGACTGGGACTTCAAGCTCAGGCTCATCCAGCACGTCCGCGCTCCCGCGCCGCCCGGACGCGAGGTTCCGGCCGACATGCCGCGCGGCATCGGAGACCCCAGGGGCGGCGACATGTGCTACCACTTCTACACCAACTACCCGGGCAAGATTCTGTCCCAGCAGGAGATGGGGCTGTGGTGCCTCGAGGAGCTCGGCGACGAGCGCGCGGCCGAGGGTCTGTACAAGGTTGCCGTGGAACCGTATTCGCCGGAACGCGACGCCATCGTCGACGATAGCATCCGGAGCATCGGGTACCTCAAGCTCCCCGGCTCGCAGGACTTCCTCCTGAACCTCCTCAAGGAAGGCAAGGGACGGCCTGCCACCATCCTGGGCGCCCTCGGCCGGATGGGCGATCCGAGCCTTGGCGACAAGATCGAGCCGTACACCCATTGCCCCGAGACCGACGTCCTCTCCGGCGGCGCTTGCGACCGGGAGACGGCCCTCAAGGCGATCGGTCGACTGCACTGGCCCAAGGCGCTCAAGCTCTTCATGGACATCGCCGAGCGGCGTTCCGACGACAAGGTGGCGACCCGCATCGAGAGCCGTGACGTCTGGTCCGAGTTCCGGCTCCGCGACCGGCTCGCGGCGCTCGAGGGTCTGGCCCACCTGGGCGATCCGGCAGCCGCCGAGCTCCTGATGAAGACGCTCGAGGACACCGAGGACGACATGGACATCCGCGTCGACTCGGCTCGGGCCCTCGCCTACTCGGCCAACGATCAGGTCATCACCACCATCCTCGCGAAGATCCGGGACTCGAACCTCGATACCGAGACCAGGAAGTACTATGTCACCGCCCTGTGGCACCACCCCAACCGGGAGGCGGTCGACGACCTGCTGAGCTTCATCGCCGACGAGTCCACGCCCCAACCGCTCCTCATCACCGCGGGGTTCGCGGTCGGTGAGGCGGGCGAGGAGAACGTCAACCAGGAGCGGCTCCGCGAGCTGCTCCGGATCGAATCCACGGAACGTCTGATCCCGGCGTGCCTGGCGGCGCTCATGGCAGGAGACGACGACACGGTCCGTGCCCTCGCGCGGCTCTTCGAGGCGAACCAGGCCCTCGAGGGCCAGGTGCGGGACCGATACGCCGGTCCCGACGGCCACCCGGTATTCCTGACACCGGCGCTCTTCGATTCCGGCCGTCTCTACCGCCGGCTCCACAACGCCGATCTCCTCGCCTCGGAGAACCTGAACCTCCACGCCTGGGTGTGGCGGCAGCTCGTCGAGCGTCTGTTCGTGGGCACGGCCAGCGCACCGAGCGGCATGAGCCACTACGAGATCCTCTCGCGCCTGGCGAACGACGTCAGGACCAACGAGAACGGGGAGTGGCGGCGGATGGCGGCGGAGGCCCTCGTCAGGATGGGGTACCGCGGGTATGTGCTGGTCCTCGCCGCGGAGGAAGGACCGGGAGCCGAGGTCGCCCGCCGGGTGTTGATCAGCCAATGAGAGGCGCAGGCTGTCGCACGCTCGCACGAGCCCGGGATCACGGACCGACCGGGAGGGTGGAGGGCGATCGTGCACTGCGGGTGCGGGCGGGATGTCAGGACCATGCGCATCGCGACGTTTCTCTCGACCGTTGGAGCTGCTATGATGACGCGAATGTTCGCGGCGTGGACCAACGGAACAAAGGAACCAGACCTCGGGCTCGCCCCGAAACAGGGACCTCCGGGCCGCTCCACTACGGCCTGGATTTCGACCCCGTTCGAATGATAGGTGTCGGTCAGCCCATTATGGCGAGACACCGGAGCGCTGGTCGCGAGATCGGGTTCGGGCGTCGACGTCGGTGAGGGCGGGAAGCATTGGGTAGGATGCGGAGCCATCTCTGCTGCGGAGAAAGACATGCAAGCACTCGCGGAGTTCTTTCAGGAGGGCGGCCCCTTCATGTACGTCAATCTGTGCACCTCGGTCGGTGCGCTGGCCGTCATTCTCGAGCGTGCCTACTTCTTCTTCTTCCGTCTCCAGGTGAACGTCCCGGTGTTCCTGGAGCAGATCCGCCGCCTCGTCAGCGCGAACAACCTCGACCGGGCGATCAAGCTCACCACGGCCTCGAAGACCCCGGCGGCCAAGGTCGCCAAGGCTGGGCTCACCCGCTTCCACAAAGGTGATGAGGCCATCGCCACGGCCATCGAGGAGACGCTGATCGAGGTCCTCCCGGACCTCAAGAAGCGGATCTCGGCCCTCTGGTCGCTTGCGAACATCGCGACTCTGCTCGGCCTGATCGGGACCATCTTCGGCCTCATCAAGACGTTCGGCAGCCTCGGTACGGCCAACCCCGCGGACCGCGCACGCATGCTCTCCGATGGAATCTCCGAGGCCATGAACAACACGGCTCTCGGGCTCTCCATCGCCGTCACGTGCATGGTCGGCCACCTCCTCCTGTCCGGCCTCTCGCGGAAGCACCAGAACGAGCTCGACGGGTTCGCGCTCAAGCTCGAGAACTTCCTCATCGAGGGGTCGCGCAAGGGCCTCGAGGGCACAGGGGAAGAGGCGAAGCAATGAGCGGTCTGACGCGTCGGGCCCGGGCCCGGCTCCGTCGTGAGCGTGAGCGCCTGGAGTCCTCATCAGAGGAGACCGACGAGATCAACCTCGTCCCGTACCTCGACATCGTCACCAACATCCTGCTGTTCCTCATCGTGACCATCACCTCCATGATCGCCGTCGGGAACATCGAGGTGAACACGCCCGAGCGAGAAGGGCCCTCGGCCGTCGCCGAAGCCACGCCGACGAACCAGCCCGATCTCAACCTCACCGTGGCGATCACCGGGACGGGGTTCACCGTCGCCGGCTCGGGCGGCTTCATGTACCAGAACGACGTCCCGGGCAAGCTCCCGACGGTGCCAAAGCTCAGGGGCGGCGAGTACGACTTCGCCGCGCTCCACAGGCTCCTGGCAAAGGTCAAGAAGCAATATCCGGCGGAGAACCGGGCCATCCTCGCGGCCAACCCTGAAATCCAGTACGAGACCGTGATCGGTGTGATGGACGTGCTGCGCATAGGGCCCGACAACGAGGATCTCTTTCCCGTGGTGCTCTTCAGCACCGGGTTCCAATGAGGTCTTCCATGGACGCTGGACGCCGCAAGGACAAGAGTCAACACAACGCCGCCGCGGACACGTCTCGCCGCGCAGAGCGCCGCGCCCGCATGCGCCTGCGCCGCAGCTTCGAAGGTGAGGACGTCAGCTTCCTGAACATCACGGCGATGATGGACATGATGACGATCCTCCTGGTGTTCATGCTCAAGAGCATGGCCTCTTCGAACTCCAATCTGACGCTCTCGGACGAGCTGGCGCTGCCGGCGTCCGGCACGAGCTCCAAGATCTCCGAGGCGCTCTCCATCACGATCACGAGGAACGCGGTCGTGGTCGACGGAGACCCGGTGGTCCCGGTGCACAAGGGAGTCGTGGACCCGACGTACCGCGCTGGAGGCGGGAGCGGGCTCGTGATCACGCCCCTCTACAACCACCTGAAGAACCGCGCCACCATGCACAAGCTCCTCGCGGCCAGATCGGGTGGAACGTTCGAGGGAGAGCTCACCATCGTCGCCGACAAGACCACGCCCTACAGGCTCATCACAGAGGTGCTGTACACGGCTGGCGAGGCCGAGTACTCCAAGTACCGGCTCGTCGTGCTCGAGAAGGAGCGATGAGCCGAGCATCGCTCCGCTTCCGGGACGCGAACGGCAATGGGGTAGGGAATCATGGTTTTTCAGGGACGGCGCCCGCGAATTTCCGCTTCCGTCCCCTGGGGACGGATGATACACTCCGGCGCGGAGCCGATGGCATGCTCCCAGTGCCATGCGGATGCACAAGCATAGGTTTGGATCCACGACGGTGTGAGTGTTGGTCATCGTGAGTCGAAAGACGCACGTGTTGAGTCCGAGGAGAGTTCGTTGAGCCCACCACGAAAGCCTGGAGTCTCGAATCTGGATGATCTCAAGGCCATGCTGGTTCCGCCCAGCAAGAGCCCGACGCCGCCGGTCAAGAGTCCGACGCCTGTGGTCGTCCCTCCTCCGACGGTGGTCGCCGAGCCCGTGCCCGGAGTTGCCGCGCCTCTGCCTCCGGCGCTCTTGCGCACCGGTCCAGCGGCGGTCCCACCACCGGTGCTGAGACCGGGAGTCCAGGGGATCGCTCCTCCACCCTTCATGCAACAGCCTCAGAAGGAGGAGGTGAAGGTGGACCCCGAGGAGGTGCGCCGCAAGCTCTGGGAGAGCGTTCCCGAGATCCGCGACGACGCGGCGGCGGAGCACCCCAGGGGGAGCAAGGCATTCCTCGGCACGTTCCTGGCCTTGCTCGGCACGGTGGCCATCTCGATAGCGGTTGGGTGGTTGTCGGGTGGACAGATCTACCGGACGGTGAGGGGCACTCGCGCGATCGACAGCGCCCTCGCGCTGTACACCAAGGTCGATGCCGAGAGGGAGCTTATGCGGGGGATCAAGAGCCGAGTGAGCGGCGCCGCCCGCAAAGCCCTCAGCCCCACCGACCCGGCGGCGGACTTCGAGTTGCTCGACTACCTCGCCAAGGTCCGCGATCAGCAGCCGTTCACGGCGCAGGTTTGGGTCACGGAGCACTACCAGTACTTCAAGGCGGCTCCCCTGGTCTTCCAGTACCATTCCAGCTCGCAGGCGCTGTGGCGCCTCATCCAGGTCATGGACAACCGCTACAAGGAGGCTTCGACACGCGCGGCCCTCGAGGCGTGGCCCGAGAGGAGGGGTGAGGTGCTCGCGCTCATCGCGACCGACGAAGTTTCGGGTTACGCGGTGATGTTCCGGAGCGAGGGAGGGAAGATCCTCGGTAGCCTCGCGACCTTCCACGGCGCCAAGCGCATCACCGAGGCCGGCAAGAGCGTGATGAAGGCGGAGGTCAGGCCGCTCGGAGGCGGTGAAGCTCGAACCCTGAGCGAGTTCCCCCCTGACTCGGCCGCCCCGTTGAGCGACGCCCCGGACCAGTGGTTCATCAGACTCAACCCGGAGACCATCGTCGGGCCACAGCGTCTGATCGTGAACGACCCCGGGCCATTGCTTGCCAAGGAGCAGGATGCATATCGGCAGTACCTCACCGACCTGAACCAGTTGAGCCTCGGCCTCCAGTCCGTGCAGTCGGACCAGGATCGTCTGATGCAGGCGCTCGCCGAGATCAAACAGGCCCCGCGGCCCTTCACCTTCGGATTCTAGGACTGGAAAAAAACGATGAGCCAATCCAACCGACCTTCGAGACCCGCGGACGACCCCCGGCAGCGACCTGTCGAGCCTCTGGGCGGAGCCAACGTCGGCGCCCCACCCCAGCCGGCCTTCGGTGGTCCCGTGCACCCTCCTGCGTTCGGCGGCGACTCGGCACAGTCCCCCGGGCTCGAGCCCGGCTTCGACGCGGGACCGACCCCCTTTCTGCAGGAGCCACAGATGCCTCTTGGTGGGGTCGCCACCGCCGATGGTGGCGGGGTCATCGATGAGAAGACCGCAAAGAGCGGGCGTCGGACACTCGTCTTGTGCATCGCGCTCGGCATCCCCGCTTTGATCATCGGTTTCTGCGTGGGAAAGACGAGCCCGGACTGGACCTTGGAGGATCGCAGCGTCGAGAACGCCAAGACCATGTTGGAGAAGATGGTCAAGGCGGGCCCGGTGATCCAGGAGGTCCAGGCAAAGACCGCCGCTGCCGTGACCAAGGCCGAGGCGAACCAGGTCGACGAGGAGTTCGTGACCTACCTCGAGGAGGGAATCCAGGATCGTCCCTTCACGGCCAGTGATCTGGATAGAGTGAATTACGCGGTCTTCGAGCCACAGACCGTGGACAACCTGTACGAGTTCGCGGTTCTGATCGACAGGACATGGCTCGATCTGGCGAATCACCGCACCGCCACCAAGGCTGACGTCAACGCGATCAAGAACATCGGTTTCATGGGAGAGAAGTCGAGCCAGGTCGTCCTGGGACTCGCGTTGATGAGTATCTATGATGACATGTACGGTGGAGTCCTCGGAGTGATCTCGAACCCCAGCCTGGACTCCGACCGGAACAAGACCGTGGACGTCCAGGCGCGCCCTGGTCGGCCCAGCGATCCGTTGAGGATCTACACGAGCGGCGCTTTCGGAGAGAAGATCTCTGACTGGATCATCCCGATCGACGCGGCAGTCACGGGCAGCGGCGGGCCGCTCGAGGGTTCCGTGAAGAGCCACTGGGATTCATATGTCGCTCGCCTCGGCAAGATCGGAGAAGAAGTCGAAACGATCGTTCGAATGCATGGAGAGCTGACAGCGAAGCTCCGTGCTATTACTGAATGAAGAGCGTTCCAGGAAGAGGATGCACCGAGTCCGCATGAGGCAGTGGGGGGCTTTGAAGCGGGTACCCCGTTACTGCTACCCGTCTGCCGAGCGATTTCCCACGCGGTTCCTCTTCGCCCTGTGTGCCGCCATCGGGTGGTTGTGGTTCCTGAACAGTCAGGTGGATCGCTCGGGAAACGCGCCCGAGGCGCACTCCGCACCGGTCGCTGTCGAAGTCTCGCTGGTCATCCCGTCGTCCGACAGCGATTCGATCGGTGCCGTGACACGGCCGGACCCGGTGACCGCGAGCTCCGAGGTCGACCCACGGCTGGCGGCCGTGGAGGTCGAGCCTCGAGCGGCGTGTGTCAGTGGTGCCATGGACACCGCGCGGAGCCCGCGTTCGCCGTTCGGGCTTCCGGGCAGAGACCCCATCGGCGAACCACCGGTTCCTTCCGGCGTGCCGTCGTCGCCCGCGAACGAGACCACAGGGGAGACGTCTCATCTCGGGCGTGCGTCAGGTGCCATCGACGCGGTCGCGGAGGTCGGCGACGCCGACAGCGGCGTCCGCTGGCTCTGGAGCGACCTCCTCGACACGAGCCCCGTCAAGACCGACTGCCTACACTTGTGCGGTCGTGGCCCTCCCTCCGCGCGTGAGATCGCGTGAGTCTGTGTTCCTCGGTTGATGTTTCGTGATGGTTCATGAAGCGTGATGAGATCACGCAGGAGGTTATTCACGTGGGTGGTTACAATCTGACTGCTGAGCTCCTCAGGATCGCGTACATGGGCGCCGCCTGGGTGCTCTACCTGTTGATTCTACTGTCCGTCTTGTCGGTGGCGTCGATGGTCGAACGGATCATCTGGTTCTACCGCAACACGCGTGGGAGTGCGCATCTGCAGGATCGGCTCCGCAAGGGTCTGCAGGCTGGCGGCCTGGCTGGCGCTCGCCAGGTCCTCGATACATTCGCCCGTGGTGCGCGCCGGGGTGAGATGACTCTGGGTTGGTCCCTCGAGGCACGAGTCCTCAGACGCGCCCTCCCGTGGGCGTCCGGTGGGCCGGAAGCCTTGGCGGAAGCCGTGGAGAGCGAGTTCTCCGTCGAACGCAAAGGTCTCGATTCGGGCACCAACCTGCTCGGCACCCTGGGCAACAACGCCCCGTTCATCGGTCTCTTCGGGACCTGCATCGGCGTCATCCAGGCGTTCAGCGCCCTGGGCACCGATTCGACCGAGGCCGGCATGGGCAACGTCATGGTGGCCATCGCCGAGGCCCTCGTGGCCACCGCGGTCGGCATCTTCGTCGCCATCCCGGCGGTCGTGGCCTACAACATGTGCCAGAAATCGATTGGCACGATCGAGGGTCGGGTCCACGGGCTGTCCAAGCTCCTGACGGCGCACCTGCACTCGCTCCAGGCAACGCCTGGCGGTCAGGCGCACATGAAGAAGGAGTGAGCAATGGCTGGGACTACCGAAGGCGGTGGGAAGCACGGCGGCATCGTCGCGATCAACGTCACGCCGATGGTCGACATTCTCCTCGTGCTGCTCGTCATCTTGATGGCGACCGCCCAGTACATCGTACGTCGCAACATGCAGGTGAACCTGCCCGCAGCGGCTACGTCGGACGGGCCGGTCGCCCCGGTGGCCACGGTCATGATCGAGTCCGACGGTACACTCTCGCTCGATGGTGAGAACCTCACCGAGGCACAGCTCCAGACGCGTCTCCAGGACATCCGGGCCGAGAGCGAGGAGGCTGTCGTCGTCATCAACGCCGATCGAGCTGCGCAGCACGGGATGGTCGTCAGCGTGCTCGACATGGCGCGTCAAGCCAGGCTCACCCACTTCTCCATCCAAGTGACGCAACAGGAGCAGTGAGCCGTTCGCTGGCTTGCTCGCCCCTCCTGTAACTCCGTCTGGCCCGTCTCCTGATACACACGAGCCCAAATTGGGCCGCACCCACGGCCGCTGCACCGAGACGCGGGAGTGATGGACGCAGCCCGGGCGGACCGAGAGACCAAACCTCAGTGATGAATGTGGTCGAGCGAGGCGACAGGGTCTGATCCGTTCCGCGCGGTCTGGGCTGGTTCAGCTCAAGGGGGAGAGGCGGAGTGCGCGGGAAGGAATGCGCCCTTCCAGCCTAGCTGCCTTCGGCGCTCTGGAACATGAAGGGATAGGTGACGATGACCACGCCGCCGCCCTCGGGCTGGGGGAAGGCGATCCGCTGGACCGCCCTGGCCACGCAGTCCTCGACCGCCGGGTTGCCCAGCGTCGAGCCGGCAGGCGACGAGCTCGTCACCGCTCCCGACGGCGAGATCACGAACCGGACCTGCACGCGCCCCGCGAGGTCCGGCTGCCGCGCGAGCTGCTGCTCGTAGCAGTACCGGATCTGGTTGATGCTCCGCCGGATGTACCGCCGGATCACCTCCTTCGACAGCGACCCGCGCACCTCCGCCGTCCCGGTCCGGATCGATGGCGCGCCCGCCCGGTGCCCGCGCAACCCTCCGACCCCGCGCCCGTACCCGGACCCCGACCCGCCGCCACCTCCGTGCCCGATCGTCCCGAGGTTGCCCAGGCCGATCGTCCCGAGCCCGCTCCCGCCGCCACCGCGCCCCGTCCCGCGCAGCCCCAGCCCGCCGTACCCGAAGCTGTCCCCGATCTGGTTGCCCATCAGCAACCCCAGCGCGTTCTCGGGGTCCACGCCAAGCGCCGAGTCCTGACCGAACGGCGACGTCGGCGCGTTCGAGTTGAGCACCGACAGGATGCCGCCAGTCGCCGCGTACTCCTTGGCTCGGTCCCGCGCCATGTGAGGGTCCGGGTTGTCCGCTGGCCCCTTGATCCCGTACCGGTTGTCGTTCTTCGGCGCGTCGGGCCGCCCCATCTGGCCCTCCTCCCCGGCGTGGCGCTTGCCCTGGCCCCCCTGGTCCTGGTCGTCGGCCTTCTGCAGGTCCTCGACCTCGACCTCCTGCTCGAGCATCTCCATGGCCAGCATCTCGTAGTCCACGAACCGATCGTCATCGGCCAGCAGGTCCTCGACCGACAGGCCTAGCGGGTCCGGTGGCACGAAGAAGACGACGAACATGAACACGGCGTGTGCCATGAAGGCGAGGGCTGTGTATGTGACGGCCCGTCGGTTGATGGGTGTGTAGAGCTCTGGGAGCCGGCCCGGGAGCACCGAGTTGACGAGGAATGTGAACTCGCCGAGCTTGAGGCGCGCCCTGGCCCCGGCCGGGAGCGGGACGGAGGGAGTGCCGCGGCCCAACTCCCGGATGTCGTGGCGGCTACCGCTGGTCAGCGTGACCTCGCCGGCGAGCCCGGGCAGGAGGTTGATGCGCGAGCCCTGGGTGTCCGTGTCGAGCAGGGCCACCTTGGTGTGGCCGCCGAGCAGCTCCGGCGCGACCCAGACGTCGCTCATCGGGTCCTCGCCGAGGAAGAAGCTGGTCGGTTGCGAGGCCGACGAACGGCCGAATAACCCCGCGAGACGGCCGAGGCCGGCGATCACACCGCCCGCCTCACCGCTCAGGGTCCCCGTATGCGAGAAGTGGGTGACCCCCATCGCGGTCTCACCCCAGATGGTGACGACCTCCGTGATCGTGGGTTGAGTGGACGAGGCTCCGCTCACACCGTTGATCGATCCGCCACCGACCTCCAGCTCGCCCATCTGCACCCCGGCGGGAACCGGGGGAGCAGAGAACATCGCATCGACCTCTGCTTTTTCCTTGGTGGCCCGGAAAGCACTCTTCCCTTTTTTGGTAGCCATCTCTTTCTCCCTGAACTGGCGAACGTTTCCGCAGTTACTGACTGCGACACCGGGTGGTCCGGAAAGTTCCCGCGATCGTCGGCGCTCGACCGGATCGCGGTGGTCATCTGGAGGTGCCGGGGGGAACCCGATGTTCTGGCGTGGCTCGAGGCGTTCGCCATCTTCACTGCGTGGTAGTGTACCATCCGGTCAGGGCACAAGGAAGTGGAATATCGAGGCGCTGGGCTCACGGGGACACCACGCGTGTGGCGCCATGCCGAGGGGCCGCCTCGTCGGCTCCGGCGTGCGGGTGTGGCCAGAGCGGGTTGCCCGCGCTCGACGACCGGTCCGGGCAGGTGCCACGGAGGGATCACTGCGTTGCCGGCAGGTGCCCCGCGTCCTCGGGTGCGGTCCGGGGACGATAGTTTCCCTTCGACGACGATGGGCTCTTTTTTTATTGGAAAACACTTCGTATAACTGCGGTAGCGCACCAGGGAGGGAGAGCATGGCTCAGTTCGACGGAATCGATGTCACAGGGACTACCGGTGGCGGCATGCCATCGAGCGGCGACCTGTATACCAATGGGTCCAAGCGAGGTGGTGGGGCGTACATCTTCATCATCGGGGGCATCGTCATCCTCGGGTTGGCGGGCGCGTTCGTGCTGTACATCTCCTCCTCGGACGGAGACCAGGAACGACACGTCGCGTTCCGGCAGGAGGTGTTCGCGCCCGTCCACACCAAGTACTACGAGCCGTTCTGGGCCTGCGTGCTCAGAGACCCGGTGAAGCAGTTCAAGAGCGCGTCCGACGTGCGCGACAGGATCAAGTCCTTCACCATCGACAGGAGGGCCCAGGCATATGCGGACTACGTCAAGTCCGAGCCGCGGTGCCTCCCTCTCCTCGATCAGGCGATCCCGGCCTATCAGACGATCGCCAAGGATTCGAGGACCCCGCCGGGTTACGTGGCCGTCCTAGCCGACATCGAGGCGTCGCTCGATCGAGCCAAGTCCGCATGGACGGACTTCGCGAGCTACCAGTCGAACTACCGGGAGCGGCACGAGCTGCTCGACAGGATACAGGCGACCGGTGAAGCCTGGGTGGGGTATCAGGAATCGACGAGATACAACAAGGCCGAGAAGCGCGCTCACTGGCAACCGGATGCGATGCCCTACCTCCGCTACATCCAGTGCGTGCTCGGCGACACGAGCTACACCGCCTTCGAAGGAGGTGGAGAGGAAGCGGCAGCGCAGCAGAAGCTCCTCGACCTGCTGGATTCACAGTGCACCTCCAACCGCGCGGCTTTCCTCATCCGCCTCGAGGAGACGTGCAGGGCAGAGCTGGTGCGCAAGACCATGCCCGATGAGGTTGCCGAGCTCGATCGGATCACGAAGCACTGGGGGGCAAACGACAACGACTTCGGCTCTGCCGTCCCGATCACGGAGTGCATATCGGACTATGAGAAGACGTACACCGTGCTCCTCCTCGACAACATCTCGAAAGCCTGGGTGGACTACGTCAAGGCGTACAACACGCTCATCGAGATCAACAACGAGAAGGCCGGCATCCGGAGCACGACCCCGAAGCAGGACCGGCGCCGCGCTCCGGGATCGTAGGGCGAATACCCGGGACGCGCCACGTGTTTCCCGCGTGTGAGTTCGCCCCCATCGCCCTTTTCATGCAAACACCGAGGTGCTACTGTTCCCATCAGCTCGATGGTTCACGAAGATCGCCAACCGGGTTCCGCGTGCTCCGAGCGCGGGCGAGACGCGACCACGACCGCCGCGGCGACGAGGAATGGCTCGTGGCTGCTTCCTTGACCGACTCGCCGGAAAAGCAGGAACGTGAGAACGTTTCCGGGGGGGAGGTGTCCAAATCAAGCGAGAGGTCGGGAATGAACGCGCTGGCCTTCGCAGCAGATGCGGTCTGGCGCGAGGCCCGGGCCCAACACGTGGACCCAGATGCGGAGGATGTCGCGGCCTTCTCGGCAGGGAACGAGCGCGCATTCGAACGATTGGTCGTGAAGTACCAGACTCGAATATTCAATGTTGTGTTTCGTATGATGAACCATCGAGAAGAAGCCGAGGAGCTGACGCAGGAAGTCTTCCTGACGTTCTTCCGACAGGGCGCGAGCTTCCGTGGTGATTCCCTGTTCTCGACGTGGTTGTTCCAGATCGCCATCAATCAGTGCCGCAATCGTTCCCGGTATCTTCAGCGGAGGCGCGTGCATTCGCACGACCCGCTCGATCTGTCGACCGAGGTCCGCGAGGACCACGCGCGCGTGATCCGCTCGATCCCGGACTCCTCGCACGTCCCCGAGGACGAGGTGGCGGGTGCACAGATGCGAGTGCTGATCGCGGCGCAGATCGCCGAGCTCCCTCCCGATCAGAGGGAGATCATCGTCTTGCGCGACATCGAAGGGCTGACCTACGAGGAGATCGCGGCGATCTTGCATATCGCAGAGGGGACGGTGAAGTCCCGGCTCCACAGGGCACGGATGGATCTCCGGGATCGCTTGCGACCACTCCTCGAGAGTTGCCAGTGCGGGCGGGAGATGAACGACGGACAAGGGGGCGCGAAGGATGCCACGACCGCGGGTCGGATCCTTCGAGCGTCGAACGTGAACTCGCGCCGAACAACGTGAGCACGGGTCGTACGATGACTGAAGAACCTCTGGACATACTCATCTCGCGGATGCTCGACGGCGATCTCCCGCCGGCAGAGGAGCAACGCGTCCGGGAGCGGATCGCTCGGGACCCCGAGGCCGCGTTGCTCCATCGCCAGCTCGAGACCACGGTCCGGTGGACGCGCTCGCTGCCGCCGGTGGACGCACCCGCGACGCTGGTGGCCCGTGTGCTCGAGGCGGTCAGGCGCGAAGGCATTGCCGCGTCGGTGGCCCCGGCTTCGAGCCATGCGGCGCAGGAAGGCTCGACCGGCCGGGTTGCAGGGGCGAGAGCCGAACACACCGGGGTGCCGCAGCAGTCCCCGATCGAGATACAGGAGGGAAGCGAGGGTGACACCCGTCCCGTGGTCACCGAGGTGGTCACGATGCGCGGGATGACCGCGATGGGGGTCACGCACTTCCCGCACTCCGGGACCCTGAGCGGTGAGGCTGGCGGTGTGGTGGCCGGCCTCGGCCGTCTCGTCCGGCGCATCTACCACCCGACGGTGGCTTCCCACGCGACGAGCTTCTACGTGGGCGATGACTCCATGAGCGACGTCTGGGTCGCGCCGGAGCTGCTCGGCGGCCACACCAAGGTGGCCCTGCTCGACACGGACACCCAGGGCTCGCGCATCAACCTCCTGCCCGGGCTCACCGGCGAGATCACGCTGGCCAGCGGCAGCCGCCGCGACATCCGGGAGTCGGGCGCTCCCTCCGTCCCGCTTCCGGCCGGGGCCAGGGCGCGCCTCAAGCTCGGCGAGTTCACATTCCTCGTCAACTCGGTGCTCCCGGGCCGGCTCCCCGAGCTCCGCGCGCCGATCAACCGACGGGCCATCACGTACGCGGCCCTCGCCTTCATGGCGCACGCCGTGTTCATGTTCGTCGTCTTCTTCGTGCCACCGGACCCGTTCGGCCTGTCGGTCGAGGACTTGCTGGCCGAGGACGACCGGTTCGTGGACTACGAGATGCTGGCCATGGAGATGCTCGAGCAGGAGGTCGAGGTCGAGGACCTGCAGAAGGCCGACGACCAGGACCAGGGGGGCCAGGGCAAGCG
>Ga0233425_10003333_pt1 | contig 29364 bp, 21 predicted proteins | sample Watercolumn_Towu_2_FD_181712 | JGI IMG/M metagenome (GOLD analysis project Ga0233425, IMG submission 181712) | Freshwater microbial communities from Lake Towuti, South Sulawesi, Indonesia - Watercolumn_Towuti2014_140_MG | ecosystem: Environmental > Aquatic > Freshwater > Lake | place...
CGCACTCCTGGCTCTCAGGCGGTCTGCGACCGCCGTCGGGCCAGAGAAAGCGGCCCGTCCAGGCCAACGGCGCCGGTCGCAGACCGGCTGGGAGCATCTACTGCGTAACTCCTGTCATTGAACATCTATAGGAGGTGCCCGATGTGATTGAACCGGCCAGGTCAGGATACCTGTCATGTCGTCCTGTGTCATGAAGGTCGCTACGACCGGCGAGGCCGCAGCGACCGATATCTGTGATCACAAAGGAGGAATACCGTGAAGCCAAGAATGCTGTCCGTCCGGTTGTTTTCGCTTCTGTTGATCGCTGCCCTGTTCGTGCAGGGCTGCGCGGCGGCCACACCGCAGCCAGCGCCGGCCGCCGCAACCAAGGCCCCGGCGGCCCCGACTCAGGCGCCGGCGGCCACCCAGGCCCCAGCCGCTGGTCCCCAACCGGCAGCCGCGCTGGCGGGCCCCATCCTGACGACCAAGCCCGCTGATGAGGGCGCGCGTCCGGTGCAAATCAAGGTCTTCAATTCTCCGGCCGAAGCTGCCGGAGCCGGCGCAATGACGGTCACTACCTTCAAGGAAGCGCCCGAGCTCGCCGACAAGGTGGCGAAGGGCCAGCTTCCGCCTGTGGCGCAGCGCCTGCCTCAGAATCCCGTGGTGGTTAAGCCCGAGGAGACGGTCGGCAAGTACGGCAACGCACTGCGCATGTTCATCGCCGGGCAGAATACCTTGTCTAACGAGGTCGGCACCTGGTGGATCAACGAATCCCTGGTGAACCCATCTCCCGACGACGCCACCAAGATGATCCCCAATGTGGCCGAAAGCTGGAAGTTGTCAGATGACAACAAGACCCTGACCATCAGCCTGCGCAAGGGGATCAAGTGGAGCGACGGCAAACCCTACACCACCGCAGACGTCCAGTTCTGGTGGAATGACGTTGTGCTCAACAAGGAGCTGACGCCCGCGCCCAGTTCCTTGTTTACCCGAGGAGGCAAGCTGGCCGAGTTCAAGGTGATTGACGACTTCACCTTCCAGTGGTCATTTGCCGAGCCCTACGCCATCTTCGTCACTTACCTGGGTAGTTGGGGTTTTCCACGAGAGGCGCCAATTAGTTATCCTAAGCATTACCTGAGCCAATTCCACACGGCTTACGGCGACAAGGCGAAGATCGAAGCCGCGATGCAAGCCGGCGGTTTCAAGACCTGGGCTGACTTCTTCGCCAGCCAGACGACGAACACGAACCCCGATCGCCCGACGCTTGGCGCCTGGCTGCCGACCGCCCGGCCGCCCAACCCGGTTGAGGTCCACGTCCGCAACCCGTACTATTGGAAGGTGGACACAGCCGGCAACCAACTCCCCTACATCGGCGAAATCCGATCCACCCGCGTAGCTGATGCCGAAGCTGCCTTGCTCAAGACCATTGCCGGCGAGCTGGACATCTCGCGCCTGGGCGGGACGACCAACCTGCCGGTGCTGAGCGACAACAAGCAGAAGGGCAACTACCGCTTCGCCTTCGCCGACTGGATGCCTAACTCCTTCTGCAACATCATGTTCAACTTCAGCACCAAGGACCCGGTCAAGAACAAGCTGTACAACAACAAGGAGTTCCGCCAGGCCCTCTCCATCGCCATCAACCGTGAGGAGATCATCAAGCTGATGTACAAGGGCGGCGTGTTCGCCTCGCAGATCGCGCCCATGCGCGGCGACCCGTATCATGGCGAGTCCGAGTTGTTCATGTCCTGGACCAAGCTCGACGTGGACAAGGCCAACCAGATGCTCGACAAGATCGGCCTGACGGCGAAGGATGCCCAGGGCTTCCGGCTGGGCGCCGACGGTAAGGAGCTGCTCCTGATCATCTCGGCCACCACCGCCTGGCCGGCCGAGACGCCCCAGGTCATGGATCTGGTCAAGGGTTATTGGGCCAAGATCGGCATCAAGGCCACGGTGGCCCCGGAAGCTGGCCCCCTGTATACCACGCGCCACAACGCTGGCGAGCATGATCTCTCGGCGCGCGGCTCGCACTTCGGCGGCGGCCCGGTCCATCCAACCCTGAACAGCAATACCTTCTTCCTGAGCGGCGCCCAGGCCGCGCCGGAGTGGGCGCTTTGGCTGGACACCGGCGGCAAGCAAGGCAATGAACCGCCGGCCGAGGTGAAGCAGATTCGCGAGATGCGCGAGAAGATTCTGGCTGAGCCGGACCTGGCCAAGCGCAACGCCATGATGCAGGATGTGTTCAAGCTGCACATGGACAACCTCTGGTCAATCGGCTTGGTCGTGGACGATCCCAAGTACGGCCAATTGACCACCCTGCACAACCGGCTGCGCAACGTGGTCACCTGGTCTATCTCGGGCGAATGGTGGCCCACACTCCCGCAGCAGTGGTTCATCAACGAATAGGCGGCGGTTCGTGCTGTTGGATTCGGCTCGCAACGCGCTGAATCCAACAGCGAACTGTCACTGGGGGCCAGCAGTGCTGGCCCCTTACGCGATCCGAGTTATCCGCTGGGGAGATACCATGACACAGCCCCTTGACTTTACTGTCCGCCAACAGGTGGAGGGCTTCGCCCGCCTCATCTCCGATCCCAATTGCCATCCAATCTACCCGAACATGAGTCCCCGGGAACAGAGCGTCGGCTCGGACTATCGTGGCCCAAGCCCGGTGGCGAGGACTCATGACTGGTTCCGGCCGAAGGTGGTGGATGAACCCGACCTGGTCTGGGAGACGGCGCCGGCGCCGGAAGCGGTTGACACCACCTTCAGCTTCGTGGGCGAGAGCGCCGATCTGCCTGAGAACGCCTATCCCGGCAACCAGGCCACCTTGTATGCGAATGATCAACCCGTCATCACCTTCGATCTGGGAATCCGGCAGGCAAGGCGCTGGACAAACGGCGAGTGGGCGCTCGATTTCGTCCCGCGCCAGGTATCGGCCTCCGTGGACGGCTATCACCGGCAGTTCGCCGGCCGCGGCAACAGCGGTATCTACCGCCTCGCCGTTCCGGCCGCGGCGCTCACCGCGGGCCAACCCCTGCAGCTCAAGGTCGTGCCGCTGTCGCAACGCGCGGATGTGATCACCTGGTTCGCCGTACGACAGCGGACCGATGTGCTTGAAGTGAGCGAGCGCTCCAACGCCGAGCAGATCGCCCAGTTGCAGCAAGAGGTGGTCAACCTCAAGCGCATCCTGGGCGGCCTGGCTCGCCGCGCCTACCCCGAGCTCTTCCCCGACCGGCTAGAGACCGAGCACGTCATCGTCTACACCAACGGCAACAAGCACGTGCATGTGCCGGACCTGGTGCAGCTCCGTAACGGCGATCTGTTGGTAGCTATCCGGGAAGCGACCGAACACCTCTCCAACGACGGCCAACTCATCATGGTGCGCTCGAAAGACGGCGGCAAGACCTGGGGCGAGCGCCAGGTGTTGCGGGAGGCGCCCCTGACCGACGAGCGCGACTTCGGGCTGACCCAACTGGCAAACGGCACCTTGCTGTGCGCCGAATGGCCCAACCGCAAATACGATGCGACCGGCTTTTACTACAACGGCACGCCCCCCGTCGTGGGGCGCAAAATGGCGATGTACGTCGGCCGGTCGTACGACAACGGCTACACCTGGGCATGGCCCGACGAGCCGCTGGATCCCGCCCCCTACCTCTACTCCATCACCAGCGAACACATCGTGGAGCTGCCCACCGGCCGGCTGCTGATGGCTAACTACTTCACGCGACATGGCGGCTCTCGTATTATGGGCGTCAATATCCTGGCTTCCGATGACAAGGGCTACACCTGGCGCGAGCTGGCCGTGCCGGCGGACCTCCCGGACGTTTCCCTGGGCGAGCCCGCCCTGGAACGCACCAAAAGCGGCCGCCTGATCTGCTTGATGCGCAACCAGACCGGCCCGGAATACTACCAGTCGAACTCGGACGACGGCGGTGTCACCTGGAGTCCGGCCCGGCCTTGCGGCATCCCCGGCCATGCCAATCCAGCGAGCCTGGTGACATTGCCTGACGGGGCCGTGCTCTGCGTCCATGGTCAGCGCGGCGACCCGTGCGCCATGTACGTGGTGGCAAGCTACGACGATGGCGAGACCTGGGACATGGCGCACCGCAAGGTGATCCGCGATGACCTGCCCAACTTCGACATGACTTATCCGAGCGCCGTGCTGCTGCCGGATAGTCGAATCTTCACCGTCTACTACTACAACCTGTTCGGTCGTTTCTTCATCGCCGGCGACTTCTTCCGCTGGGAGTGACTATTCAGCCTCTCTCGCAAGGTAAGCATCCTGAGCGGAGCACGGCATCTTCTGAGCGGAGGCCACGTCGTTTGTGGCCGAAGTCGAAGGATGCCGTGCGTAGTCGAAGGAATGCGGAGCGGTCATCGCGCATGGCCGCATCCTTCGACTACGCAGCGCGAACTACTGCGCTGCTCCGCTCAGGATGCTTTCAGAGGCATTTTCAGGACAGGATGCTCCGCTATGGCTGAACAGTTACCGCTGGGAAAGGTAAACCAAAATGCGCAAGGTACTCAACGCAGAACATACTACGATTTGTCGCTTGCCTGCTGACCGGTTGGGATACTTCGGTTGGCCCACGGTGGCACGGCTCAGTGATGGTACCCTGATGGTGGCGAGTTCGGGACTGCGTTCCGAGCACATCTGCCCCTGGGGCAAGACGGTGTTGAACGTCAGCACTGACGACGGGCGCACGTGGTCGGCGCCGCGAGTCATCAACGACTCGCCCATTGACGACCGGGATGCGGGCGTCATCGGCGTCGGCGGGCCTAACGTGCTGGTCAGTTGGTTCACGAGCGACACCCGGCGCTACGTCAACCGGCAACGGCAGAAAGATCGGTACGGCGAAGCAGAGGTCGCCAGTTGGGGGCCGACCATCGCCGCCTGGACCGACGAGTTGGTCGAGCAACACCTGGGCTCATGGGTTAAGTTGAGCCGGGATAACGGGTTCACCTGGGGACTGCCGATCCGTGTGCCGGTCACCACGCCGCATGGCCCCATCCTTCTGCGCTCGGGCAGCCTGCTCTACCTGGGCAAGCGCTTTCGCACCCCTCGCGAGATCGGCGACTCACATATCTGCGCCGCAACCAGCCACGACGGCGGCCACACCTGGCGCGAGCTGGGCAGCGTGCCGGAGTATCCGGGAACCCTGCCGACCAACTACCACGAGCCGCACGTGGTCGAGCTGCCCTCCGGCAGGCTGATCGGCATGATCCGGATACAGAACGATGGTGAAGCCGACGTCACCAGGGCCGGCATCGTAACGTTCAGCCTCATGCAGACCGGGTCGGATGACGGCGGCGCTACGTGGACCCAAGCGCGGCCGCTCGGTTTCCACGGCTCGCCGCCGCACCTGCTGCGCCATTCGACAGGCGTCCTCATCCTGACCTACGGCTACCGCCTGGCGCCCTTCGGGCAACGTGTCGCATTGAGCCACGACGACGGCCAGACCTGGGACCACGATTGGATCATCCGGGATGATGGCCCGGACAGCGACCTCGGCTACCCCTCGACGGTCGAGCTTGGAGACGGTAGCTTGTACAGCGTGTACTATCAGAAGGCGCCGGGGGACCATCGCTGCTCGCTGCTCGCCAGCCGCTGGCAACTGCCCGGCTGATGGTGCAATGGGTCATTGCGAGTTACCCATGTGCCATGGCAAGGAACTCCCTTATGTCATGCTGAGCGGGTCAACAGCTCAAGTCACGTTGCAGCGAGTATCCAGCGAAGCATCTCCGACCAGGAGTTTCTAGGCAGCACCCTTTGCGAAGCGTTTGCAGAGGAGATTGCTTCGGAGGCTACGGCCCTGCCTATGATAGGTCACTGCGAGCGTCTTTTGCGAAGCAGTCTCCCCATGAAGGAGATTGCTTCGGCCCAAACCGTGTCCTGAGCGGCGCCGAAAGATTGGCATGGCCGCACCCTTCGACTACGCCTCGCCAAACGACAGCGAGGCTCCGCTCAGAGCTTGCCCTGAGCTTGCCGAAGGGGTGCTTCGCGGTCGACTGCGTAAGTCCTGTCATTGAGCGGGCACATGCCGCCGTCCGGCATCGAGAACTCGCAATGACTATCGCGCTGGCGCATAGACCGCAACCATCCCCTGGTTGATGATCGGGGACAGTTTGACTCACAAGGAGCTACTCATGCGTGTACTCGAACACATCTCGATTTACGCGGACGGCGCCCACTATTCGGCGTTCCCATCCATCGTGGCGCGGCCCGACGGGGAGCTGCTGGTGGCCTTTCGCCGCGCGCCGGACCGCAGGCGCTTCTTCGCCAGCAGGCACACCCACACTGACCCCAACAGCTACCTGGTGCTGGTCCGTTCTCACGATCACGGCCGCACGTGGACGCGGGAGCCGGAGCTGATTTACGCCCATCCGTTCGGCGGTTCGCAGGATCCGTGTATGGTGCAGTTACGGGATGGCTCGTTGCTGGTCAGCAGCTACGCCTGGATGCTCTTGCCGCAGGAAGGGGTCAGCCAGGCGGCCGCTGAGGCGCGCTGGCAGGTCTACGGCTGGCCGTTCACTTTCTTGGGCGGCTATCTGATGCGTTCGACGGACGGCGGGCGTTCATGGCAGGGGCCGATCATCCCGCCTGAGGGTGACGGCCAGGCGCGCTATTTCCCCGACGTGCCCATCCCGGCCTGCAATCGCGGCGCGATGGTTCAAGCCAGCGACGGGAACCTGTATTGGCTCGTCCAGCGGAGCCTCCAGTCCCGGCCACGGCACACGGTTCTCGGCCTGCTGATCTCGCAGGATGGCGGACTGACGTGGGAAGATCGAGGGATCGCTGTGGCGGATGATCAAGTGATCTTCAACGAGACGTCGTTGATTGAAACACCCGGCGGCGACCTGGTGGCGTTCATCCGCACCGACCGCTTCGAGGATCACGGCGCGGTCGCGCGCTCGACCGATCGGGGCAAAACCTGGGAGCCGTGGCAAGACATGGGGGTGATCGGCCATCCCTACCACGCCGTGCACCTGTCAGATGGCCGCGTTTTCCTGGTGTACGGTTATCGCCACCCGCCTTTCGGCATCCGGGCGCGACTGCTGGATCCTGAGTGCCGCCGCTTCGATGTTCCAGAGCTTGTGCTGCGCGACGATGGCGGCAGCGGCGATCTTGGTTACCCGTGGGCCTGCGTGATGGCCGATGGCCGCGTGTTGGCCGTCTACTACTTCAACCAAGCGGATGGTACCCGCCACATCGCGGGCACCTACGTAGACATTGACTGAAGCCCGGGGAGCGCCAGCGATGTCTATTCGAGTTCCCCATCAGCCGTAGCTTCCATACGTCAGCGCCGTATCAATCATCGCCAGCAGGTTGTTCAGCGTATGCTGCGACAGGACGCGCTCGAACGGCGTAGCGGTCAGGGTCAACACGAAGCCGCCTCCTGCCGCGGCGTCCGCGATGGCCTGGCGGGTCTGGGCCACGATTTGCTCTCGCGCCAGGGCCATCACGTCGCCGATCTGGATGTTGCCGGCGAGGCAAACCCGCCCACCCACCCGGCGCTTGGCTTCGGCCAAGGTAATGTCGCCCATGGGCGGCGCCTCGATTGGGTGCAGGATGTCCACGCCCATGCCGGCGAAGCGATCCAAGACCGCGTTGAGGAAGCCGTGGCAGTGGACGTACAGCAGGCAGTCGTGGCTGTGCGCCAGTTCGACGATGGGCCGGTCGTAGCGCACGACGAGATCATCGAAGCGCCGGGGCGACATCAGGGGCGGGACGACCACCTCTTGCCCCTGGAGGCCCAAGACCGGGCTGACGCCGCCTTCCAGCAGCCGCCGGGTGAAGTCCAGGCACCGCTCGCCCAGCACGTCGAGTAACCGGCGGATGAGCTGCGGCTGCTCCACGCTCCAAACCGCCAGCAGCTCGGAGCCGAGCAGCGCGTGCGCCTGGCCGATGGCGTCATCCAGATAGGCCAGCACGTAGCCCGCCTCGCCGAGCTGCGCTCGCGCCTCGAAATAGGGCGCCAGGTCAGGCGCGATTGGGCGGTAGGGCAGCGAGAGGAAGCGTTCGACGTCTGCTGCGCTCTCGATCCACTGCTTGACCTCGGCGTGGGCATAGCTGTCCGTGCCTTCGCGGTGGATCGAGGTGAGCGGGCCGGCCGGCGTCTCCACCGTGCGCGTGATGGCCCGCCAGCCGTCGCGCAGCTCCACGCGCGTCTCCACCTGCGCGGCGGCATTCAGGCTGAAGCCGCGCCCCATGCTCAGGATGTGCTCCACCTCGCAGACTTCCCGCACGCGCTCGATCAAGGGGCGATAGCTGGGGTCCGCCGCCCCGCGCCAGTTCATGTGGCGCGCATAGGGGTTCACCCCGCGCACGATGATGGGGATACGGTCAGGCTGCCCGCAGCGAAACGCGGGCAGCAGCCGCGCCAGAGGGGTCGTGGGGGTCATTGGCGCTACCCCTTGATGCCGGTCAGCGCCACGCCCTGGATGAAGTGACGCTGGAAAAGAGCGAACAGGATCAGCACGGGTACCGTCATGGTGCTGGCGGCCGCCATCAACTGCCCCCAGTTGGTGGTGTCCTGGTACGCCTTGAAGTAATAGAGTCCCAGCGCCAGGGTGCGCATCTCTTCCCGGTTCAGGTAGATGAGAGGCCCGAAGAAGTCGTTCCAATGGGACTGGAAGGAGAAGATCGCCACCACCGCCAGCGCCGGCCCGGTCATCGGCAGGAAGATGCGCAGAAGGATGCCCAGCTCGTTGGCGCCATCCACCCGCGCCGCATCGGCCAGGTCTTCGGGGAAGGTCCGAAAGTACTGGCGCAGCAGGAAAATGTAGAACGGACTGCCGAAGAACGCCGGCACGGTCAGCGGCAGGTAGGTATTGAGCCAGCCGAGCCAGTCGAACATCAGATAGGTTGGGATCAGGCGGACGGCCTGGGGCAGCATGATCGTGGCGATCAGCACGACGAAGAGCGCCTCGCGGCCCGGAAAGCGGATGCGGGCAAACGCATAGGCCACGATCGGGCAGGAGAAGAAGGTGCCCACCATGGTCACCGCGACGATCAGCAGCGTGTTGGCGGTATAGCGACCCAGCGGCAAAAAGTTGTAGGCGTCAGGGTAGTTTCGCCAGGCCAGCGGATGGGGGATCCACACGGGGGGCCAGGCGGCCTGCTGCTGGAGCGATTTCAGCGAGGTCGAGAGCATCCAGAAGAGCGGGATGGCCAGCAGCGCCGCGGCCACCGACAAGACAATATAGAGGAACGCCTTCTTGATGGTCTGCTGAACTGACTTGCGGCCGAACCAGGACTGCGTCTGGAGCTGCTGCGAAGGTGTATAGGACACGGGTTTTGCAGTCATGGTCATCTCTCCCCGCCTGACTCATAGTAGACCCAAGACGCGCTCGAGCGAAAGATGAGCAGGGTGAGCAGCAGCACCAGCGCGAAGAGTATCCAGGCCAGCGCGGAGGCATAGCCCATCTTGAAGTCCTGAAAGCCGGAGTTGTAAAGGTACAGCATATAGAACAGGGTGGCGTTCATCGGCCCGCCGCCGGTGGCGATGTAAGCTGTGGTGAACACCTGGAAGCTGTTGATCATGCCCATGACCAGGTTAAAGAAGATCGTGGGTGTCATCATCGGCACAGTGACCGCCCAGAACTGGCTCCATTCGTTGGCGCCGTCAATCTGGGCCGCCTCGTAGAGGTGCTGTGGGATGGACTGGAGTCCCGCCAGGTAGATGATCATGCCGCCGCCGACACCCCACAGGCTCATGATGATGATCGCCGGCTTGGCCCATTCGGGCCGGCCGAGCCAGTTAGGGCCACGGAGGCCCAACAGGTCGAGCATCCAGTTCACCAGCCCGATCTGCGGCTGAAAAAGCCAGACGAAGAGCAACACGCCGGCCACTTGTGGCACGATGGAAGGCACATAGAAGAGGGTGCGAAACAGGGTGACACCCTTGATCTTGGCGTTAAGCCCCAAAGCCAGGAGGAAGCCGACCGTGATGTGCAGCGGCACGGAAATGCCGACGTAGTAGAGGGTGTTCAGCAACGAAATCCGGAACAGCCGGTCATCCGTGAAGATGCGACCGTAGTTGGCCAGCCCCACCCACTGCGGCGAGTCGAAAACGCCGTATCTGGTGAAGCCGAGGAAGAAGACCATCAGGATGGGGAACAGGGTGAAGGCCAGCAGCCCGATCAACCACGGGCTGATGAAGGCATAGCCCGTGATGGCTCGTCGCCTGCCTTGCGATTGCGCCTGCCACCAGCCGGCCAGTGGGGTCATACCATAGCCTCCTCGGAAGAAATGACCGGCACTTTCGGAAGCGCCGGTCACTTCCAGGGCGGACGAGCGACCAAAGTCGCCACTACGAACCCATCGTCTGAATCTTGACGGACGGCTAGCTTTCCTTGAACAGCTTGACCACCTCGGCCTGGGCCCAGGCGGCGCCATCCTTCACGCTGCGCTTGTCCAGCATCACCGACTCGAATGCCTCGGTGATGATCTTGCCGGCGGCTCCCAGCTTGTCGGAGACCGGGTAGGCTACCTGCTTGCCGTTGAGGATCTCCAGCACGATATCCCAGTAGGGGTTGCCCTTGCGCGCAGCCGCATCGTAGGGGGCCACGTTGTACTTCTTGATCATCGCGGGCCGTGCTTGCAGGTCAACCATAAACTTGAGATGACCCTCGCCAGCCGAGAGGTACTTGGCCAGCACCCAGGCTTCGTTCGGGTGCTTCGACTTGGCCGGGATCGCGTTGCTCCACGAGGCTGTGATGAGATCGAGGTACTCCCCCTTCGGGCTCTTGTGTACCTTGCCGATCTTGTACGGCAGCCCCGGCTTCTGTTGGTTGATGATATTCACGGTGAACACGCCTGACAGGATGGCCGAGGCGACGCCTGCGATCATGGGGTTGCCGAGCTGCTGGTTGCCCCAGCCGGTCAGGGTGGCGCCCACCGCATCCCAGCCGCCCATCGCCTTGTAGAGGTCCACAACGAACTGCAGCGCCTCGATTGAGGCCTCACTGTTGATGCCGACCTTCTCCGGCGTGCCGTCGCCTAGCAAGTTGCCGGTGTTGCGGTACGCAGCCTGCGTCCACTCGCCCGAGCCGTTCGGCACGTAACCCAGGTGCTCGACCTTCTTGCCGGCCGCATCCATCTTGGTGAGCTTCTTGGAGAGATCCATGAGCTCGGTCCAGGTCGCAGGCCCTTTCTCCGGGTCGAGGCCGGCGCCCTTGAGATCGTCCTTGTTCCAGTATACCATCTGCAGGAAGTTGCCGACGAAAGGCAGGCCGAAGGCCTTTCCCTGCCACAGGCTCATGTTCCAGATGCCGGGGTACCAGATGTCGGGCGCCAGGCCGTCGGCCTTCATCAGATCGTCCACCGGCTTGAGTGCATTGCGCTTAGCCGAGGGCGCAAACTCGTCGGTGTAGATCATGGTGCAGTCAGGCGGATCGGCCGCCAGGCCGGTGAGGATCTTGTCGGCGTAGCCCGGGTTGGGCAGCAAGAGCGGTTCGACTTTGATCTTGGGGTTGGCGATCATGAAGTCATTCAGCACGGTCTGCATCTGATCAACGCGGACGCCGCCCCAGATGTGCCAGTAGCTGATGGGGACAGCGTCTTTGGCTGCAGGAACCGCGGTCACCGCAGGAGTTGCGGTTGGCGGCGCAGCGGTAGGCGCTGCGGCCGGCGCCTTGGTCGGTTCAGCGGCCTTCGGCGCCGCCGTGGCTGCCGGCGCAGGAGCCGCTGGCGCGGCGGGCGCCGGAGCAGGAGCAGATGGCGCGCACGCGGCCAGCGCAGCGCCAGCCGCTCCCAGCCCGGCGAGCTTCAGGAAATCACGACGGCTGAATTTGGACTGAACGGACATCGGATCATCCTCCTTTGTATGGATTGAATTGCGGTATCGCCGAAATAAATCAGTACCAACTGAGCGGAGCACGCTTCGCGTGAGCGAAGCCGGGGTAGGGCCCCGGCGTAGTCGAAGGATGCGCAGCGGTCTCTGAATCATGCCGCATCCTTCGACTGCGGGCCGCCAAAGGCTGCGGCCCTCCGCTCAGGATGCTCCGCTCACGCAAAGCGTGCTCCGGTATTTTTGGCATTGTCGTGACGCCGATTGAACACCTGCACCTCATACACCCGCGCGCCGGCTGCGGCAGCCCCTCCGTGAGTCGCCAGGACGCGCAGGTGCAGCTTGTCCGCCTTCACAGCAGCGAAGTGATGTCGGCGGAAACGGTGATAGTTGCCCGACACGGCGGCGAGCGTCCGCCACTCGCCACCATGATGCCAGGCGGCCAACTCATACGACTCGACCAGGATCGGCAAGACCCGCTGGCCGGATTCCCACGGCTGCTCGTGTCGCAGCCGCGCCAGATTGTCGAACGTGAGGCAGACCTCATCGAATTCCTGTGGCGTGGGCCAGGACAGGATCAGATCTTGCGGCAAACCCTCCTTCGGATCAGAGATCCACATGTTCAGCGGGCCGCGCGAGAAGCGACGATGGAAGCCGTTGATCGCGTTGGCCGCTTCGCCCAGGCCCGGCGCCGGGGTCAGCCGCAGCGTCGCCATGCACTTCAGCGGCCGCCATTCCGGGGTGAAGTGGCTGTGTTCGACCAGATCGGCGATGGCGCACTCGCGCTGCGTCAACGCCCACTGGACCGCTTCATTTTCGCTCAGTGCCAGCACAAGCCGGTCATCATCCCAGTTCGCGTCTCGCGCGCCCACCGCGAGCGGCTGCGGGAAGGGGACGGCGAACCACCCCTCGAACCTGGCGGGTACCAGGGCGGGCACGGATGTCAACTCGGCGAAGGCCAGATCGCGCAGGTCGTTGCGGCCGAACCGCTCGAACTCCTCCATGAACTTCCACTTGCGGTCATGCCGCGCCCGATACGCCGTCAGCGTCAACAGCTGGGGCTGGTCGGTGAGATTACGGAGATATACCTCGACCTGCTCCAAGATCGGCGGCCAGTCCCACAGCACCGCGGCCGCACGGGCGATCAGCGGGAAGAACTCGCCCGGCGTCTGATCGTTGAAGCGTAGCTCGTTGGAGGCCGTCACGGTCGCCTGGCGGGCCAAGTCGCCCCGCGGACTGAGCGGCCGGCCGAGGATTGTGGCATCGGCTGCCAGCAACCCGTCGCGCAGCTCCGCCAGGTGCTCGGCGTAGATCGCGCGCGGGGTGCAGCCGTGCTTGCAGCAGAGCGCGGCCGCGTAGCCCACCGCCTGGCCGATCGCGCCGCCCGTGCGCATCAGCCGGGTGGAGGAGTGGGCGATGTGCGTCGCACTGATGAGGCGGCCGGCCAGCAGCAGGTTCGGCACATTGCGCGAGTAGCACGCCCGGTAGGGGACGCCGAACATCGGCGGGACGCTGTGTGAGAAGATGTTGCCGCCTTCGCCCAACGGCTTGTGGTCGTCGAGATCGTGGCCGCTGTAGGCGATGTCATCCTCGAACAACCGGCCCGCCTCGGCGTCGGTCTGCGTCACGATCACGTCGCCCAGGAAGCGCCGGCTCTCGCGCTTGCCGGCCTTCGGGCTGACCCACAGCAGATCCCAGTTCTTGGCGTCTTCCCGATGCGGGCCGTTCTTGATGTGATCCCACTCGGCCCACAACTGGCGCAGGAGCGCCTCGTAGATCTGGCGGTCGTCGCGGATCGTGTCCGCCCCGCCGCCCGCCTCGGTGAGATAGAGGAACTTGACTCCCTCCGGCAGACCGGCCAGCCAGCGGTCGTGATGGTAGAGCCAGGAGGAGATACGGCCTTCCCACACGCGCGGCACCTGCTGGCCCACCCCCGGCGGCGGGATGTAGACCACCTCGTGGTCGGTCTTCTGCGCAAGGGCGACCAGGCTGGTGCCTTGCACCCGGTTGGTGCGAACCGGGGGCGCGGAACGCTCGCCAAACTCGCTCTGCGCCTCGCTGCCCACGTCGAAGTCCGCGCCGGCCAGCGCGCCGACCTCGCCGTCACCCGACGCCTCGATCACGACATGCTGCACGTCAATCCGCACCGTCTGGAACGCGGCCAGATCCTCCACTAGCACCGCCCGGATCGCGCCGTCCTCGCCCAGAATCGGCCGACGCGCGTAGTGCCGCTTCAGGACGAGCACGTCGGCCTCCTCCAGGTATTGCTGGACGACCGCCTCGTAGCGCCGAGAGATGTTGTAGGGCATCTGCCCGGCGATCACCTGCGTGAAGCCCTGTACCCACGCGCCCTCTTCCTGGGTCTCATGGATGATGCCGGTCTCTGCGCCGTAATGGTTGTAGCGGTCGGCGCCGGTGATACCGACCCCCAGGTTCGGCCCGCTGTTGCCGCCGAGCACCTCATCCTTCTCGAGCAGGATCGTCTGGCAGCCCAGCCGGCCGGCCTGGATCGCCGCGCAATAGCCGGACACGCCCGACCCGATCACCAGCACGTCGCATGTGTGCTGTCGCGCGATATCTCCCTCTGCTGACATGACACCTCCTCGGTGTGGTTGGGTAGTCATCACGAAGCAAATGCTACACCTTGCCTCATGTTTGGAAATGAGCATCCCTTCACTGCGTTCAGGGCAAGCTCTGAGCGGAGGGCTGGCATCCTGAGCGGAGCAGAAGGACGCAGCCCGCAGTCGAAGGAGGCGACGATATGGCGGACGCCCGTTTTGTGGGAACCGCTCCGCATCCTTCGACTACATGGCGGAAACAGCGCCGCCACTCCGCTCACGCGAAGCGTGCTCCGCTCTGATCTTCTCAATAAAGTGGGGAGACTTCCGACGTAGTGGGCGCCGATATATCGGTCAAGTCTTGCCATCGGCAATACCATTCGTGCGTTACACCAAGGGCACAGCAAGAATCAGGACGAGGGCGCTTACTTTCGTAAGTAAAAAAAGTATATCACGCATGAGGGATGTTTGTCAAGCCCCCAATTGCGCGCAAACTGCTGGCAGCCGATTTGACAAGTTGGCGAGATCATGCTAAGCTATCGTTAACATGTTATCCATAACAAGGGCCTAGACGAAGCCGTTCAGTCGAAGCCAGACGTGAGGCCCATGAGCACCATCCATGATGTCGCCAAACGAGCGGGTGTTTCAGCCATGACCGTTTCGCGCGTCATCAACCGCTCCAACTATGTCAGCCCCACAACGCGCGCGCGCGTGGAAGCCGCCATCGCGGAGCTGGGCTTCGTCCCAAACACCCTGGCGCGCAGCCTGCGCATGAAGGGCACCAAGACCCTGGCGCTGATCCTGTCCGATATCACGAACCCCTTCTTCACGACCCTCGGCCGCGGCGTCCAGGATGCAGCCCGCGCGGCCGGGTTCAACGTCATCTTCTGTAACACCGACGAATCGGAGGTCGAGCAGACCGAGCAACTGATCACGCTGGTGCAGAAACGCGTGGATGGTGTGCTGCTCGTGCCGGCGGCCAGCTCAGCCGAGCCGGTCGCCTACCTTCAGAAGCACAAGATCCCCGTGGTTGTGCTCGACCGGCGGGTTCAGGATTGCGCCGTGGATTCCGTGCGCTGCGATTCCGAGTTGGGCGCGTATCAGCTCACCCGGCTGTTGCTGGATTTGGGCCATCGGCGCATCGCCATGCTGAGCGGCCCGGAGGCGGTCTCGACCGCCCGCGACCGCGTAGCGGGCTATCAGCGGGCGCTGGCCGAGGCGGGCCTCGGCCCGGATGCCCAGATGATCTTTCATGGTGCATTCAGCGTGTCCGGCGGCCGCCAGATGGCGCAGGCAGCCCTGACCTGCACGCCGCGGCCGACCGCGCTCTTCGCCGCCAACAACTTTATCGCCATCGGCGCCTACCAATACTTGCAAGAGGTCGGTCTGCAAACGCCGGAGGAGATGAGCATCGTCACCTTCGATGACATGCCGCTCAGCGCGATGATCCAGCCGTTCTTCACCGTGGCCGCGCAACCGGCTTACGAGATGGGCCAGCACGCGGTGCAATTGCTGCTGGCGCGGCTGGATGGCACGGCGCCCGAGCCATGCCGCGAGGTGATCTTGCCCTTCGAGGTGATCGTGCGCCGGTCGAGTGGCGGGCAAATCAGCAAATCAACAAATGGCGAACCACAAGGAAGCAAGCCATGTCTCGACGAATGAGTTCACGTGAGCGTGTCCTCACGGCGTTTGCGCACCGGGAACCGGATCATGTGCCGTGCTGGCTGGGCGCGTCGCCGGAATGGAAGGAGTTGGCGCGGCGGCATTTGAGGCTGCCCGACGACGAAAGCCTGCTGAACTATCTCGGCGACGATTTCCGCCGCGTCCATTCCCGCTACGCCGGCCCGCAGGACACCCATCCGACCGCCAACCTGAGCCACCCCGATGCCACCTATCGTACCCCGTTCGGCGTCGAGCGCCACGGCTACGGCTATGGCATGCCGCTCAACATCCCGTTGAAGCGGGCGAAGACGGCCGCTGAGGTTCACGCCTACCCCTGGCCCGATCCTGAATGGATGGACGTGTCGCACATCCGAGAGGACGCGCTGAAATATGACCGCCAGTACGCGATCCTGGGCGGCGAGTGGTCCCCCTTCTGGCACGACGCCATTGACCTGCTCGACTTCGACGGGCTGATCTTGCAGATGTATGATAACCCCGAGCTGGTGGATGCTGTCATGGCGCATTGCGCCGACTACTACCTGGCGATCAGCCGGCGCATCTTCGAGGCGTCCGGCGATGCGATTGACATCTTCTTCATCGGCAACGATTTCGGCGCGCAGGCCGGGCCGATGCTCAGCCCGAAGTTCTTCCGCCGCTTCATCATCCCGCACCTGAAGCGCTTCGTGGATCTGGGCCACGAGTTCAGGAAGTATGTGTTGCTGCACTGTGATGGAAGCATCCGCAGCCTGCTCCCCGACATGATCGCGATCGGGCTGGACGGGATGCAGTCGGTGCAGCCGCTCTGCTACGGCATGGAGCTGGCCGGGCTGAAGCGCGATTTCGGCGGGCAGTTCACCTTCGTCGGCGGGATTGACACCCAGGCGCTCATCGAAGGCACGGCCGAGCAGGCGCGGCAGCTCACCCGCCGCACGCTGGAGATCATGATGCCCGGCGGCGGGTTCGTCGCCTCCCCCAGCCACGACTACTTGCTGCCGGAAACGCCGGTGGAGAACGTGATCGTGATGTATGAGACGATCAAGGAGTGTGGGGGGTACAAGTAGCAAATCGGCAAATCAAAAATCAGCAAATGGCAAATCAACAGGTGACGTTTCACGTTTCACGCAAAGGAGACACCCCATGAAGCGTTACGGTCAACTCATCGGCGTCAAGCCGGAGGTGTTTGAGGAGTATAAGCGGTATCACGCGGCCGTGTGGCCCGGCGTGTTGAAGATGATCTACGACTGCAACATCCGCAACTACTCGATCTTCGAGAAGGATCATCTGCTGTTCGCCTATTTCGAGTATGTGGGCGATGACTTCGCCGGCGACATGGCAAAGATGGCGGCGGATCCCGAGACGCAGCGGTGGTGGGATATCATGAAGCCGATGCAGTCCCCCATCCCGACGCGCGCCGGGGGGGAGTGGTGGGCGAATTTGGAAGAGGTGTTTCATACGGATTGAAGACGTGGGGGCGCAATGAATTCCAAAGAAAGGCTACTGCTGGCGCTCAACAAAGAAAAGCCCGACCGCCTGCCCGCCACAGTGCACCAGTGGCAAGGCTACCATCTCGATGAGTACATGGGCGGGATGAGCGATCTGGCGGCGTTCAAGGCGACCGGGCTGGATGCGCAGATCCAGTATTTCGAGGAGATGGCGCAGTTCTGGCTCGTCAACGCGGACTACGCCAAGCTCAACACGCCGGAGTGGCGGGATGAGGTCACGGTCATCAGCAGCGATCCTGACCATCGCGTCAATCATCATACGATCTACACGCCCGCAGGCACGCTGACCTACAAGACCGCGGGCGACCGGAAGACGACCTGGATCACCGAGTATCTCATCAAGCACGACGAAGACATCGAGCTGATCCGCAAATACATGCCCGTGCCGCAGCTCAGCCTGCCGCCAATCGCGAAACGCTACGACCAGGTGGGGGACGCCGGCATCCTGCGCGGGTTCGTGTGGGGCGACCAGGCCGGCTGCTGGCAGCACGCGGCGTGCCTCTACGATATCACCGACCTGATCTTCGCCGCGCTGGACCGGCCGGCGTGGGTGCATGAGCTGCTCGGTATCCTGCTAGAGAAGAAGCTGCGGTTCATCGAGTCCATGAAAGGCGCGAAATTCGACCTGGTGGAGACCGGCGGCGGGTCGGCCTCGTCCACGGTGATCTCGCCCAAGCTCCACCACGAATTCTGCCTGCCCTACGACCGCAGGATGCACGACGCGCTGCACAGCCTCGGCTTCAAGGTGACGTACCACACCTGCGGCGGCACCGTGGGCATCGAGGAGCTGATCGTCGCCAACGGCTGCGACGCATCGGAGACAGTCGCGCCGCCCAGCGTGGGCGGCAACCAGGAGCCGTGGGAGCTCAAGCGCAAGGTCGGGGACCGCGTCGCGCTCATCGGCGGGCTTGACCAGTACAACACGCTGACCGCCGGCCCGGCCGAGGCCATCCGCGCCAAGATCCACGAGCTGTTCGAGAAGGTCGGCTACGACGGCGGTTACATCTGCTCCTGCTCCGACCATTTCTTCGAGACGCCGGTGGAGAATATCCGGACGTTTGCGGATGCGGCGCGGGAGTGTAGATATTAACGAGTAGGAATTTGACAGGATGGACAGGATACACAGGATGATCTATATGCTTCAATCCTGTTCATCCTGTACATCCTGTCCAGTTTCGGCCTATCCGAATAGGGAGATATCCGACATGGAACGAACCCCGAACTGTCTCGCCAAACTCAATCGCATGAACAAGACGCTGCGCCACGAGGAAGCCGACCGCGTCCCCATCAGCGATATGTTCTGGGGCAGCTTCCTGCGCCGTTGGCGGGCGGATCTCGGTCTGCCGGCCGACACCGACATCTACAAATACTACGACCTCGACTGGATCGTCACCGTCCCGAACATGGACCCGCACATCAAGCAGTTTGAGGTGCTGAAGGAAACCGAAGAGGAGGTCGTCGTCCGCACCGGCTTCGAGGCGGTGATCCGCAAGAAGTTCGCCGATCCGATGCCGGAGTGGCTGAGCTTCGACACCGACACCATCGAGAAGACCGCGGCCTACCAGTTCGAAGACCCGTGGGATCCACGCCGCTATTTCTGCGCAGGCGACAATCAGATCGCGGGCGTGGGCGACGGCTTTGCGCGCAACACCCCGGCCTGGGTGGAGACGGTCAAGAGCCTGCACCCCGACATCCCGGTCTACGGCAGCGTGTGCGAGGCCAACGAATATATGCAGCGCATCATCGGCCCGGAAAATCTGCTGCTGTGGGTTGGCCTTTACCCGGATGAGCTCGGCCGCTTCATTGAGCGCGCCAACGCCTTCGCCCTGGAGATCCTCAAGGCCCAGATCAAGGCCGCCGCTGGACTATTGGACGGCATCGTGATTTGGGGCGACATCGCCTACAAGAAAGACCTCTTCTTCTCGCCCCGGTATTGGCGTAAGTGGTACAAGCCAGGTCTCAAGGCATTGGTCGATGAGGCGCACAGCCACGGCCTACCGGTGATCTATCACGGCTGCGGCAACGTCAACCGCGTCTTTGCAGACTTCATCGAGCTGGGCGTGGACGCCTACAACCCATTGGAATCGAAGGCCGGGCTGGATGTGGTGGAGCTGCGCCGCAAGTACGGCCACCAGATCGGCTTCTGCGGCAACATGAGCGTGATCACCTGGGCGCTTGGCACGCTGGACGAGATCAAGGCCGAGGTGCTGACCAAGCTCAACGCGGCGAAGGGCGGCGGCATGATCTTCCAGTCCGACCACTCGGTGCCCAGCAACGTATCCGGCGAGCGGTACGAGTACGTCGTCAACCTGGTGCGGGAGTACGGTAAGTATCCGCTGAAGTTGGGAGAGTATGATTTGGCTGATGTGAAGTGAGGAGTGTTGCGTATTGCGTATTCCGTATCACGTTCGCAAGTGGGCAAATACGCAACACGCACTACGCAATACGGGAGGAGGTGATGACCAGGTCGAACTACCAGCTTCTCCAGTTTCCAGTTCCAACTGCCAGTTTGCAATTCCAAGGAGGAATTTCCCATGTCTGACAAGAAGCTTTCGCGACGCAATTTTCTGAAGCTGACCGGGCTGGTCGGCGGCGCGGCGGTGATCGCCGGCTGCACGCCGGCCCCGGCTCCCGCCGCGCCAGCGGCCGAGGCCCCCAAGGCCACCGAAGCGCCAAAAGCAGCCGCGCCCCAGCCGACCGCGGTTCCTGCGGCCAAGGCCGACAGCTTTGGCGGTGTCACGGTCAAGATCCATGCCATCAGCGGCGGCAACTACGAAGAGCTCTACAAGACCATCCCCGCGTGGGAACAGAAGACCGGGGCCAAGACCGAGTTCGTCTTCAAGGGCAACGGTTTCGAGACCGACAAGCGCCTGGTGCAGGACTTCGCGGCCGGCACCGTGGATTACGATGTGTGCTGGGATCACTCCAGCTTTTTCTCGCAGTACGTGAAGGCGGGCGGGCTGGAGCCGCTGGAAGGCTACTGGACCAACGATGAGCTGAAGCCCTTCATCCAGCGCCTGGTGGATGCCACGCGCCGCGACGGCCACCTGTGGGTCATCCCCCGGCACTACGACATCTCCTGCATGCACTACCGCACCGACCTGGGCGACCTCAAGCCGCCGGAGACGTGGGATCAGTTCAAGGAGTTGGCTATCAAGAAGACCGATGCCAGCAAGGGCATCTACGGCACGCAGTTCGCGGGCAAGGAAGAGGCGTTGAGCGGCCGGTTCTACGAAGTCTGCATCGCCGAAGGCGGCCAGCTCTTCGACGACAAGTGGGAGCCGGTGTTCAACAGCGCGGCCGGCGTCAAGGCCGCGACCATGTTCCGCGATCTGTACAAGGCCAAGGCGATGCCGCCGGACATGACCAACTACGTGTGGGATGATGTGGCCAAGAACTGGGCCAACGGCGCCATCGCCCTCTACACCGAGTGGTACGGCTGGTACGGCTTCTTCCAGGATCCCAAGAGCAGCAAGGTCGCGGGCAAGTTCGACCTGGCCCGCCAGCCGATGGGCGACGGCAAGATCCACAGCGGCTGGGCCGGTCATCACGGCTTCTCGATCACCAAGGCCAGCAAGAACAAGCCGGCTGCGGTCTCGCTGATCAAACACCTGACGAACGAAGACGGCCAGCGGGTGGAGGTGAAGCTCGGTTTCACCGTTTCGCGCACGGCCATCAACCAGGAGGCGATTGACGCCGCGGCGAAGTCCACAAACCCGCTGGACAAGAAGCGGCTGGAACTGGCGCTGCTGCAGGCGTCCGAGGACTTCAAGACGCCGCCGCTGATCGCGGAGTGGTTGCCGATGTCCAACGTGCTCTACCCGATCTTGCAGAAGATCATCCTGGGCGATGTTGATCCCAAGAAGGGTCTGGATGACGCGCAGGTCGCCGTCAAGAAGCTGATGACGGACGCGGGGTATTACAAGAAGTAAAACAATCCACGAGCCTTGAGCCTGTCGAAAGGCGACCATCCGGCGCTTCGACAGGCTCAGCGAGCGTGTTCCCATCTGCAAATCTGATTTGGGTGCATTCAAAACCAGTTACGAGCCACGCAAGCGGAGCATCCTGAGCGGAGCCGGGGTAGGGCCCCCGGCGTAGTCGAAGGATGCGGAGCGGCTTTCAGGCAAGGCCGCACCCTTCGACTGCGCAGCGCGGACTGATGCGCTGCTCCGCTCAGGGTGCTTGTAACTAACTTTGAATACACCCATCTGATTTCGTTGTGAGGTAAGGATATGGAAACCAGCGCCCTTACGCGGCCGTCCGGCGAGATCCGGGCCGGCCAGGCGGGCACAGCCGAAGGACGCCTGCTGCCGCTGGCGCTCCTGCTGCCGGGGATCGCGGTTCTGCTGGCTGTGATCGCATTTCCCATGCTCTACTCGCTGTACCTCAGCCTCACCAACTACACCCTGACGAACGCGCGCAATTTCCATTTCGTCGGCCTCAATCAGTATATCACCCTGTTCAAAGATCCGATTTTCTGGCAGGCTTTCGGGCGCACGGTGTTGTTTATGACGTTGGCGGTCAATCTCGAGTTTCTGATCGGGCTGGGCATCGCCCAACTGATGGCCAAGGCCATCCGCGGCCGCGGCGCGCTGCGCACGATCATGATGATGCCCATGATGTTCGCGCCGATCCTGATCGGTTTCATGTACAAGTGGGTCTTCAACAGTGAGGTCGGCCTCGCTAACAACATCTTGTATACCCTCACAGGGAGGGCCCAGATCATCCCATGGCTCATCCAGGTGCCGCTGGGGTTCATTTCGCTATTGATTGCCGAGGTTTGGATGAGCACCCCCTTCATGGTCATCATCCTGGAGGCCGGCATCCTTTCGCTGCCGACCGAGCCGTTCGAGGCGGCCGAGGTGGACGGCGCATCGGGCTGGCAGAAGTTCCGCATGTTGACGCTACCCATGATCATGCCGTTCGTCTATACGGCTATGGCCATCCGCTCGCTTGACCTGGCGCGCGTCTATGACGTGATTCGGATTATGACCGACGGCGGGCCGGGCAACCGCACCGAGATGATCTGGACCTATGTCTATCGCCTGTCCTTCACCGGCCACAATTACGCCTTGGGCAGCGCGATGTCCTATGTGACGGTGGCAATCAGCTTCTTGTTCACCTGGTACCTGTTCAGGAACGTGATCAAGAGCCGGTGGGAGGGTCGCGAATGAACTCCGAATTGTCTCGCCGCAACGGGAGATCCGACCGGGCCGGCCGACGCCGCTATTGGACCGATACGGCGCGCGACATCTTACTTTACATCATCATCTTGATCTTCTTCCTGCCCGTGCTGTGGGTTATCCTCACTTCCATGCGGCCGAACGTGGAGATCAATACCCGCCCGCCTGTCTGGATACCGTCACAGCTCGATTTCGATTCGTACAAGATCCTGCTCGGCATGCCGACGCCGGAAGGCGCGTTCGCGCTGGGCACCCAGATCCCCTTCGGCAGCTACGTGCGCAACTCTGCGGCGATTGCCGTGGTCAGCACGGCGCTGTCCCTCGTCCTGGGGGGACTGGCCGGCTACACCTTCGCCCGCTTTCGCTTCCGGGCCAAGAACGTCATTTTCCTCTCGATGATGTTGGGCCGCGCCGTGCCCGGCGTGGCGCTCAGCCTGCCGCTTTTCGTCCTGTTCGCCCGGCTCGGCCTCTCCGACAAGCTCCTGGGTATGATCGCGGCCTACACCGCGCTGAACATCCCCTTCACCGCCTGGCTGATGGACAGCTTCTTCCGCGCCATCCCAGAGGAGCTCTCGGAGGCCGCGATCATTGACGGCTGCTCGCGCTGGGGCGCCTTGATTCGCGTCGACCTGCCATTGGCGCTCCCCGGTGTGGCGGCCAGCGGCATCTTCGCCTTCCTGACCTGTTGGAATGAGTTCGCACTGGCCTCGGTCATCACGCGCACGCCCGCCTCGCGCACCTTCCCGCCCGGCCTGTACGAGTTCACCGGCTCGTTCGTCACCGATTGGCGTGGCATGACCGCGATGTCGGTGCTCATGCTTATACCGTCCGTCATCTTCGTTGCCCTGGTCCAGCGGCAGTTGGTGCAGGGGTTGGCGTCGGGTGCAGTGAAAGGATAGATGGTATAATTGGCAGGATGTTAGTTTTAACGTGAGCGAGGTGAACGATGACAACTCAAACACTGAATGCAGATATTGTAATTCCTGCTCCGATTTCTGAAGCGGTCCGGCAATTGGCCGAAAAGCTCGGCATCTCTGTCGGCGAGTTCTATACGGCGGCCTTGTCTGCCTATGTGGTTGCTGTTCAGAAACAAGGTGTGCCAGAAGCCCTCAACGAAGTCTATGAGACAGAGCCGTCAACGATAGATCCTGTTCTGGTGAACCTCCAAACCGCTTCACTGGGAGGTGAGAAGTGGTGATCCAACGCGGCGAAATCTGGTGGGCCAGTTTGCCAGAACCTGCCGGTTCAGAGCCAGGCTATCGCCGCCCGGTCTTGTCGAAAATGGTCTACGTTTGGTCATGTCACTCTGATCAAGACTCGTTGAGCTTATCTACTACGGAGGAAATCTCGTGAGCAAAGCAATCGCACTCTCGGAAGCAACAAGTAGTTTTCAACGCAACGCGCCGGCCATCGGCGTTTTCGTCGCGGGCGATCCGCGCATTGACGCAGCCAGCCGCGAACGCTGCCAGAACATCTGTCGGATGGTGGCCGAAGTCCTGGCCGAGCGGGTCAAGCTGCCCGACGGCTCGCCCGCGAAGGTCGTGTGGGCGCCGATCCTGGTGGACGGTGAGCCGCAGGCCGACCTGGTCGCCAAGCAGTTCCAGGATGCGGGCGTCAAGGCGCTGGTCTGCGCGCCCGACACCTGGGCGTTCCCGCAGCTCAGCGTGATCTCGCTGCTGTCGCAGTTCCCGGCCGACACGCCGATCAACTTCACCTGCGGCAACAGCGGCCCGAAGCCAGGCGTCGTCTTCGCCCACGCCGTCAACGGCGCGATCATGCAGTACGGCCGGCTGTCCCACTTGAACGTGGGTACCTGGCCCGACACCGGCCTCAACCCACAGATGACCGAGGGCACGGCCGACGCGCTGGTAGACTGGGCTGCCGCCGCCGTTACCACCCAGGCGCTCAAGGGCCGCCGCGTCGTTGTCTTCGGCCACGACTCGATGGGCATGGAGACCGCGCTGGCGCACGTGATCCCGACCCGCACGCAGTTCGGCATCGAGATCACCCGGCTGGACATGAAGCTCCTGGCCGACATGCTCAACAAGCAGGCGTACCAGGCCGAGGAGCTTAGGGCGCTGCGCGGGTTCGTGGACAAGCGCCTGGGCAGCCGGCTCGAGCTGCGCGATGCGGTGGACTCCGGCCGCTTCGATCAAAGCCTGGCGCTCTACCTGATCACGCGTGACCTGCTCAAGGATCTGGACGCCATCGGCGGCGGTTTCATGAGCCAGCTCGAATGGGGCTCCGATCTGCGCGGCATCCCGCTTCCCGTGGCCGACGCGATGGAGTCCTTCTTCAACTCCTCGTTCGACCACAACGGTCGCAAGGTGCCGCTCCCCTTCGCCACCGAGGCGGACGTGCAGGCGCTTCTGACGATGATCTTCTTCTCGTCCCTCACTGGCGGCGCCCCGCCCCTCTTCATGGACTTCCGCAAGGTGTGGGAGTCGTGGGAGTTGCAGGCATTGGCGCAGAAGATCGGCTTCACCTTGCCGAAAGGCGCGGCCTGGGCCGAAAAGGGGCTGGTGGACGGCGACAACTCCGGCAGCGCCTCGTTCGACTGGGCCGCGCGGCCCGGCACCAGCGTAGACGAGATCATGGCGCAGGTCAGCATGCCGCTGGCCGATCCCGACTACTTCCCCGGCATGGGCAACTCGGTGCACTACGTCTCGCCCGGCGGCCTCGAAGGGATCGCCGGCCGCCTGATGTACAGTAGCCTCTCTGGCCTGTTCGCGATGAGCTGGGACGAGGCGACCACCGCCGAGGTGCCTGAGCCGATGGCGACCGCCCTGTGTCAGGCGACCACTGCCGGGTGGCCGCACACCTTCGTCGTGCCGAAGTACGCCACGATGTACGAATACAAGCACTACCCGCCTGCCAACCACCTGCACATGATCCAGGGCCTCAGCCCGGCGCGGCTGGAATACTGGATGGATCTGAACAACGTCCTCTCTGTCTGCGACTGGGCCGCGCGGCCGCGCTTCATCGAGGGCGTGGATCGGCCGATCCCGCTGCTCTATCTGGCAAATGGTGGGGAGAACGCGGCGAAGTTGATGTTGGGGAAGAGATAATGACCCACACACGTAACTACCTCGCCTTCGACCTCGGCGCGTCCGGGGGACGGGCGATCATCGGCAGATTCAACGGGGAGCGGCTGGCGCTGGAGGAAGTCCACCGCTTCGCCAATGGCCCGGTGCACATCCCGAGCGCGCGCGGGGACAGCTTGCACTGGGACACGCTGCGCCTGTTCGTCGAGATCCAGGAGGGGCTGAAGAAGGCCGTGGCGTGCTGCGGCGCGGAGCTGACCAGCCTGGGCATTGACACCTGGGGCGTGGACTACGGCCTGCTCGACCGCAACGACCGGCTCGTCGGCCTGCCGTATCACTACCGCGACAGCCGCAACGACACGATGATGGCCGAGGCGTTCCGCCGCGTGCCGCGCGAGGAAATCTTCGCGGCCACCGGCATCCAGTTCATGCAACTGAACACGCTTTTCCAGCTCCTCGCCCAACAGATCGAAGACCCCGAAGTGCTGGCCCGCACGCGCACACTCCTGATGATGCCCGATCTGTTGAACTTCTGGTTGACCGGGCAGAAGGTCGGCGAGCGGACGATTGCCAGCACCAGCCAGTTCCTCGACCCGTACAAACCGGCCTGGGCCACTGGCCTGTTGGACCGCTTGGGCATCCCGACCCACTTCCTGCCGCCGATCGTCGAGGGCGGCACGGTGTTGGGCGGCCTGCTGCCGGCTGTGATCGAGGAAACCGGCGCGAAAGAGGTGCGGGTGGTCACGCCGGGCAGCCACGACACGGCCAGCGCCATCGCGGCCGTGCCCGCCGAAAGCGCCGACTACGCCTATCTCAGCTCCGGCACCTGGTCGCTGATCGGCGTCGAGACCCGGCGGCCGGTCATCAACGATGCCGCGCTGGCCTTCAACGTGACCAACGAGGGCGGCGTGTGCGATACGATCCGCCTGCTGAAGAACATCGGCGGGCTGTGGATCATCCAGGAGTGCCGACGGACGTGGACGGCGGAGGGACAGACGCTCTCGTGGGACGATATCGTGCGCCATGCCGCGGCCAGCCAGCCGTTCCTTGCGCAGATTGACGTGGACGCGCACGATTTCCTGGCGCCCGGCGACATGCCCGCCCGCGTGCGCGAGTTCTGTCGGCGTACTGGTCAGGCCGTGCCCGCCGGGGCCGGCGAGATCGCCCGTGTGGTCTACGAGAGCCTGGCGCTGAAATACCGGCGCGTCTTGGAGATCATGGAGACGCTGGTTGGACACCGAATCGGCGTCGTGCATATCGTGGGCGGCGGCGCGCAGAACCGGCTGCTCAACCAGTTCACCGCGAATGTCATCGGCCGGCCGGCGGTGGCGGGGCCGTCCGAGGCCACGGCGGTCGGCAACCTGCTACTACAACTGCTCGCCACCGGCGCCATCGGCTCGCTGGCCGAAGGCCGCGCGCTGGTGCGCAATTCGTTCGCGACCGAGACGTATCAGCCGCAGGACGCGGCGGCGTGGGATGACGCCTACGCGCGCTTCGCCAGGCTATCTGCATAGTGCGGCGAAGGGGGGCGCGTTTGTCGAATCGCGCTTGATAGGTTTTCAAGACCTGGTACGAAGGAGGATCCGATGAAATACACACAACTTGGCCGCACCGGCCTGAAGGTCAGCCGTCTGTGCCTGGGCACAATGAACCTGGGCGATTTCACCGACGAGCCGGCGAGCTACGCGATCATGGATCGCGCGCTCGAGCTGGGCTTCAACTTCTTCGACACGGCTAACCGCTATGGCAACCCGAAGGGGCTAGGCATCACCGAGGAGATCATCGGTCGCTGGCTGGCGCAGGGCGGCGGACGCCGCGAGAAGATCGTGCTCGCAACCAAGCTGCGCAACCCAATGGGGCCGGGCGTCAACGATCAGGGGATGTCGGCGTATCACATCCGCCAGCAGTGCGAGGCCAGCCTGCGCCGCCTCCAGACCGACCACATTGACCTGTACCAGATGCACCACATCGAGCGCACCGCGCCGTGGGAAGAGGTGTGGCAGGCGATGGATGTGCTCGTCCAGCAGGGGAAGATCCTCTATGTCGGCAGCAGCAACTTCGGCGGCTGGCACATCACGCAGGCGCAGGAAGCCGCCAAATCCCGCCATTTCCTCGGCCTGGTCTCCGAGCAGAGCATCTACAACCTGAAGACCCGCATGGTCGAGCTGGAGGTGATCCCGGCGTGCCGCGCCTACGGCCTGGGGCTGATCCCGTGGAGCCCGCTCGGCGGCGGGCTGCTGGCGGGCGCGCTGCGCAAGGCGGCCGAGGGGCGTCGCGCCAACGCCGGCCTGCAAACGCAAATCGAGCAGCACAAGGATCAACTCGCCGCTTACGAGGGTCTATGCGCCGAGTTGGGCGAAAACCCGGCTGATGTGGGGCTGGCGTGGCTGCTGGGCAATCCGGTCGTCACCGCGCCGATTATCGGCCCGCGCACGGTGGCGCAGCTCGAGGGCAGCCTGCGTGCACTGGAGATCAAGCTGACAGACGAAGTCCTCAAACGATTGGATGCTATCTGGCCTGGCCCCGGCGGGGAGGCGCCTGAAGCCTACGCATGGTGAGTGGGCGATGAGCCTATCGCAACGCTTGTAAGGCGGACGCTCGGTTTCGCGTCCGCCTGATGGGCGCAAGACACTTTCTCGGAAGCCCATCCCTTCTGTATCTGACACCACCCGGCAGCGCAGACAGTAGCGGGAGTAGTCGTCGATCAGCACGACCACCACGACCCGGCTGCCATCAGCCAGGTGCGTCGCGGTGAAGTCGATGTGCCATTGCTGGTTGGGGCCGGCCTTCGCATAGCGGCGATAGCGCAGGCCCTCCCGCTTGGCACAACTACAATAGGGGCGCGTCGGCAGATGATAGCGGGCGAAGATGCGACCGACCGTGGTGTGGCTGACCTGGGCGATGCCGCGTTGGGCCAGTTCGACGGCGATGCGCTTCTCATGCCAGCCCAGCAAGCGGCGCAGGGCCACGATCCGCAGTTGCGTCTGCACGCTGACTTTGTACGCACCATTCACCGGGCCCGGCGGTTGGGGCAGCAACGCGGCCAACCCGCCCGTGCGGTAGCGCCGCGCCCAGCGCCGAAGCGTCTCGGCGCTCCCGCCGTAATGCTGGGCGCGGCGCTGGGCGGCCGCCGCTGCCGTCAGGCCGTGGCCGCGCCAGTGGTCATAGTAGCGCACCGCCTTCAACCGCCGCCCCACGGTCTCGCCCGCCGGTTCGCACAAGCGCAACCGGCGCATGTGCTTGCGTTGGGCGCGGCGCAAGCAGGCGGCCTGCCGCTTGCCGGCGATGGTGCGCCGCCGATTGGCTTTCGCCTTGCGCCGCGCCGCGTGGCGACGCTCAGCGGCCTGGCGAAACTCTTTGTCCAGGCCATGGGGCGACAACGGCGGGCGGCCGGGCTTTTTCGGTGCGGGCGTGGGCGTGGCTTCCGTTTCCATAGGGCCTCCTGATTGGGATATGATGAAATCAGGCCCCCATTATCTCGCAAAAAACCAGCGCTGTCTATTTCCTGCCGCCAGCGCTGTTAAGGATCTGTTGGAATTACACCATTTATGGCATTGGTCACAAGTTAAGCTAAACGGGAGGTTGTCAAATTGGCCGTAGGCGCAATCTCTGGCATGATGGGGGCATGGCCAAGAACACACACCACC
>Ga0233425_10003334_pt1 | contig 29344 bp, 21 predicted proteins | sample Watercolumn_Towu_2_FD_181712 | JGI IMG/M metagenome (GOLD analysis project Ga0233425, IMG submission 181712) | Freshwater microbial communities from Lake Towuti, South Sulawesi, Indonesia - Watercolumn_Towuti2014_140_MG | ecosystem: Environmental > Aquatic > Freshwater > Lake | place...
GCCCCAGATTGTTCAGGAGGCGCATGTTGTCCAGACAGGGTGCCGGCGCGACGCTGATTCTGGCGTTGATGCTGGCGCCGGGAGTATGCCCTGCCGGCGGGGACGCCCCCGGCCCGGACGCCGGGCGCGCCACGCCGCCGCCGGCGGAATGGCTCGTCGTCGACCACCAAAAGCACACCGGGCCGCTGGCGGTCCAGTCCAACATCACCGTCTGGCAGGGAGGCTTCCTCGAACTCGAGAACGCCACGGTCTCGGCCTCCGGCGCCGGCGCATTGCCCGCCATCTCGGTCATGTCAGGAGGGGCGCTGTCACTGGTCAATTCATCGATTGCCGGGTTCATGAGCGTCCTTCTCGGGCCCGGGGCCGACCTGGACCTTAGGGACAGCCGCCTGAACATATCGGGCGCTTTCAATTGCTCCGGGAATTTCTCGGTAGTCGACAGCGCCATCTTCGTGCCCGGGGCGCCGGGGAACGGGCCCTCGGCCTCTGGAGCGCCGGCGACGCTTGTCCTGGGCGGGGCCTGGCCGGGCATTCTGCGGCGCTCGACAATCAGAGTGGCCGGGGGGAACGGGCAACCGGGCGCCCCGGGCGACGGAAAGGAAGGGGGCGCCGGAGGGAACGCAACGTTGCGCGTTCATGCTGATTCTGTCAAGGATTCTTCCCTGACCGCCCTGGCCGGGAATGGCGGGAATGGAGGAACCGCCGGCATCACGACCGCGAACGCCGGATGCGGCGGAAAAGGCGGCGGCGCCGTCCTCGTCCTGACCGCCGGCCGCCTCTCGAACTCGACCATTGCCGTATGCCCGGGCAACGGCGGGGACGGCCCGGACGGGATGACGACCAGCAATCTCGATGGGGGGCACGGCGGCGGGGGAGGCGACGGGGGAAGCGCTGATTTCAGCTGGACCGGCGCGGGTCTTGCGGCGGACCTGTCCGAAATCGCGGTATCGGCCGGCAGCGGCGGGAAGGCCGGCAACGGGGGCTTGTCGCAGACGGCCGGCCGATCAGGGGGCAACGGAGGCCGCGGGGGCCACGGCGGCGGGATTGTCGCATCGATCACATCCCGGGACGCCCTCCGAATCGAAGATTCCGTCGTGGCATTCGCAGCCGGCAACGGATCCGCTGGAGGGGTCTTCGGCAGGGCGTCCGAGGGCGGACGGGACGGCGCCGCCGGCGACGGAGGCGGCGGGGGCGTGGCCTCCTTGACAGTAACCTGCTGGGACCTGTTCTCCTCGGCCAACTCGACTTTGAAGGTCGCGGCCGGGAACGGTGGCAGCGGGGGCCTGGGAAGCACCGGCGGACACGGTGCTGACGGCGGAGGGAGCGTTCTCAACCTCACCGTGTGGGATTCCCGGACATGGGGCCGGGTCCTGCTCGGGGACAGCACGCTCTCGAGCGTCGGCGGAGACGGCGGGAACGGGGGCAAAGGTCTCAGCTCCGGCCAGAGCACGGGCCAGCCAGGTGACGGCGGAAAGGGCGGCGGGGCAAAGCTGTTCATCAACTGCAGGGACAACCTGACCGCGGACCGCTCGCACCTGGACTGCGATGAGGGGCAGGCCGGGATGGCCGACAGCCCGGCCAAGACCGGAAATCCCGGCGTTGGAGAGCTCTACATCTTCGCGCAAAATGTCCTTCTGCGCAATTGCACCTACTCCCAGACGATGGGCTGGGTGGACAACAACGACTACTGGCGGCTGGAGCGGACATTCTTTGTGCGGAAGAACCCGCCTTACCATCCACCCCGCTTCCTGCCGATAACGGAGAACGGCACCGTCGAGGAATACATGGGCGACCTGAATGTCAGGGTCCAGGACATTTGGGGAAACATCATCACGGATGGCTCGGTCAACGTGACCGTCTATTTGGATGGAAAATTACTGGCCTGGAAGGGGTCGGATGCCTCCGGCCTGGCCGTCTTTTCGTTCATCACAAAGAGGTACACCGCGAAAGAGACCTGGTCGTTCAGCGGCTCCGTGAACGCCACCCGGGACGGTGGCGGGTATTCCAATGCGGTCCATACCAATGGGTATGGCAATATCACAGTGACCATCAATTCCAAGTGGTTTCCCCCATTCCGTGGCATCATCAGCCCCGACAACAGGACATCGCCCATAATCGACGCCTCGCAGTTCATCCGGCCCGACGGCCGCACCGAGCTGTTCCTGATCGAGGGCATCGCGTGGGACAACCCCCGGAACCCGATGCCAACAATCGAGAGGGTCGAGGTCAGAATCGGCGACGGCGACTGGAATGTCGCGAACTTGACGGTGGTCTTGTCGAATCATTACGAATGGAACCTGACCTGGGACGTCTACCGCTGGGCCGAGGAGCAACTGAAGCGATACCCGGCAGGAATAATCCCATGCCCTATATACGCCCGGGCCTGGAACGGATTTAGCTGGTCCGACGACCTCGAGCAGGGTGGGTCTACCGTCTGCGTCAATATGATAGTCACGCTGTTAAAGATTCCGCCGCGGCCCCCCGACATCGCCATAATCATGGCCCCCAACGTCACCGCCATCCCCTACGAGACCCCCATAACATTCACGGGCGTGGTCGTCAGGTCGTACGGGACGAAGATAATCAGATGGGAGTGGTGCTTCGACCCGGAGAGCGGCTACCATCCGGACTTCTCCTCGCCGGACTGCTCCACCGTCACAACCAGTTTTCCGCGGGAGCGGAGAGGGGAATTCTTCGAGATAATATTGAAAGCATACGACAACGAATCCGCCCGCAGAGTGGAGTTATACCAAGCCGGGGTGCCATACGACGAGTTCGGCTATGATTTCGACCCAAATGACGGCAGCATTTCTGTGAAGCTCAGGGTGTACATCACTGATCCGCCGGATCGTGATAAGCGCCATCCGCCCGATTTCTGGCCTCTGGTCTTCCTTCTCGTCCTAGTTGTCGTCCTGTACCTGTCCTTCATGCTCGCCGCCCAGAGACAGAGGCTGGCCCGCGACCGCCTATCGCGCAGGAAATAGGCTTAAATGGGCCCAGTGATTTTCCCCGGCGGGAGAAGGATAGAACTGCATCTCACGGTCGAGGCGCCCGTGCGCCCCAGCGAGGACGAAGAGAAGGTCAAGCGCGCCATGCTCAACCTCTTCCCGGACCTGCTCCTGCGGCGGGAGGGCGACCGGCTGGTCGGCATCGGCGGCTCCGTGGCCAGGTTCGGCGACCTGCTCAAGCGCTACCGCATCCGCGACGCCGCCCGCGGCCGGCTCCTGCACGGAATGCGCGGCGGGAACTGCACCGTCTTCCGCCTCAACAAGCAGGCCGCGTTCATGGAGCGGGTGAGCTTTTCCGACCGGGAGGCGCCTCTCGGCGACATCAAGGTCCGTCTCGAGGACGAGCGCCTCGAGCGGGTCATCGACACGATGGCCCCCGACACGCGGCCCCGGTCGATGCGCTTGGCCGACGAGCGGCGCGAGCTCGAGCGGTCGATGGCGCGCAGGCCCAGGCTCCACACCAGCGAGAAGCTGGACCCGAAAAAACTTCAGGAAAAGGACCCGCTCGAGGAAGAGTAGATGAACCGCATCGCAGTCTCGAGCCCGTCATTCTCGCATGTCCCGGTCGAGCGGATGGCCCCGGAGATATTTGCGCATTTCGACTCGTGGGAGATTGTCGCCGAGCACCGCCACCACCTTTCCCGCATCAGGGGCTTCCTGCGCGAGTTCGTTGCCGGCCGCGACGTCCGTCTGACCGTGCACGCCCCGCTCAGCGACATCAACATCGCCTCGTTCTCGGACCGGGTGCGGGAGGCCTCGCTCGCCGACGTGCTTGAGACCATCAGCATTTCCGGCGAGCTCGGGGTGGAATGCGTGACCGTCCACCCCGGGCTGGTGTCGCCGACCTCGTCCCTGGACCTGGACCGCGTCCGGGCGCTGGTGCGGGAGGCGGCAGATGTGCTCTCCAGGGCCTCCCGGGAGCACGGCGTGCCGGTAGCCATCGAGAACATGCCGACGATAAAGTGGCTCATCTTCCGCGAGCCCGGGGAGCTCCTCAAGGCCATCGAGGGCACCGGGCTCGGAATATGCTTCGACGCCGGCCACGCCCACACCGCCCGGAACACGGACGCCTGGCTGGAGCTTGCCGACCGCTTCGTGAACGTCCACCTGCACGACAACCGCGGCGAGCGCGACGAGCACCTCGTCCTGGGCGAGGGCACGGTGCCTTTCGACAAGGTGCTGAAGGCGCTCGGCGGGAAGTACCGGGGGACCTATGTCATCGAGAGCGCCGACCTGCCCCAGGGGGTCAGGAGCCGGGACGTCATGAAGCAGTGGCTGGGCCGGCTTTCCTGAGCGAGGCCAGCGCGCCCGAGGCTATCTCGGGGTTTATCTCGTAGCCGATGCCGTTGCGACCGAGGTCGCGCGCCGCAAGAAGCGCCGTCCCCGAGCCGGCGAACGGGTCGAGCACCGTCTCGCTCTTGAAGCTGAATGCCTTGATGATGCGGTAGGGCAGCTCGTACGGGAACGGGGCGATGTGGCTCCGCCGGTCCCCGCTGCCCTGGGGCTTCATCAGCCACACGTCGCTCTTTTTTATCTCGACCCAGAAGTCCTTGTCGAGCCTCGATTCCTCTTTCATCCGTTCCGAGAGGTGGCCGTACTTGCCGAAGCCCTTCGGGGCGGGCTTTTCGAACTCGAGGATGAACTCGTGCATGTTGTTGAGGAGGATGCCCCCCGGATAGGGATAGGTCCCGAAGTGGGCGCGGACCGCATTCGTCTTGTGCCAGATTATGTCCCGCTTGAAGATGAAGCCGAGCCTCTCGCAGAGGTCTATTGTCTTCCCCGCCAGGTTCAGGGATTTGAAACGGCCGTTGTCGAGGCGCACGGGCAGGTTCATGATGTTGATGAAGGCCTTCCTCCCGGGCTGAAGCACGCGGAAGGTCTCCTTCCAGACCTGCCCTATCATTTCGAACCAGGCGCTTTCGTCGTGCACGTCCCCGAGGTCGTCGCCGATGGGCTCCCGCGAGTACATCTTCGTGTCGAAGTAGGGCGGCGAGGTGATCATGAGGTGGACGCTGCTGTCAGGCACATCGGCCATCCTCATCGAGTTTCCGACAATGAGCCTCTGCACGGTGCCGTTGGCCTCGACCGTGTTCACCCGGGCGGCCGCCGCCTTCTTCCGTCTGCGGAGGGCCCCCGCGCCCGTCTCGTACCTTTTCAACTCCGAAAGCTCGAACCGCATCTGGCCGCTGGCCGAAACGTTCGCCTTGACAAGCGAGCGGCCCACGAGGTCGTGGAGGCGCTCGACCGTCGTCCCCAAGTAGTGGGCGGCCTCCACGGCCGAAAGGTAGGACCTGTTCCGGTAATCCCCGGGCTCCTTCGCCGGCATCTTTCCGACCCTGATGGAACTTCAGGCTTCAAGTAGCTTCCTGACCCGGTCCACCCGGTCCTGCCTCGGCAGCCTCTGGGCCGCCGGGTTGCGGTCTCCCTGGACCTCGATGTGGAACGGCGCCTTCTTCGCCTCGTAGAACACGCCCAGGAGCAATTTGTCCCGGCGCTTGACGGCTCGCACCGCGTCGTCGTAGGAAGCGGGCGGCTCCTGCATCACCTCGGTCGTCTTGTTGTATCTTTCGTAGGTGTTGTTGAACGAGACGCAGGGCTGGAGGATGTCGATGTACGAGAAGCCCTCGTGCTCTATCGCGCGCACGATGAGGCCGGCGAGGTGGTCCACCTTGCCGGCGTAGCCGCGGGCGACGAACGTGGCGCCCGATTCGAGCATCAGCGCCAGGGGGTTGAGCGGGTCCTCCGGGTTGCCGAGAGGCGTCGAGGGGCCCCGGAAGCCGCGCTCGCTCACCGGCGTGACCTGGCCCGTGGTGAGGGCGTACACGCCGTTGTTGTGTATGAGCGCCGTGATGTCGGCGTTCCGCTTTGCGGCGAAGACCAGGTGCTCGAGGCCCTCACCTATCGTGTCGCCGTCTCCCACGCTGGAAAATACCCGAAGCTCCGGGTTGGCAAGCTTGATGCCCTGGGCCACGGCAAGCGCCCGGCCGTGGAGGGTGGCAAACCCGGAGAGCGCGATGTAGTCGCTCATCTTGCCGTGGCAGCCGATGCCGGTGGTCTGTATGAGCTTCTCGCGGGGCACCCCCTTCTTCTCCAGCGCCAGCACGGCCTTTTTGAGGGCGTTGAGGAGGCCGAAGTTCCCGCAGCCGGGGCACCAGGTGTTCTCGTGGTAGGTGGTCAGGTCATCGGCCATCAGAGCACCTCCTTGAGGCTCGCGGCCAGCTCCTCCGGGTCGAAGGGCCTCCCGTCGTATTTTTTGATGACGGTTTCGGGCTCCACGCCCAGCCGGTCCTCGACGAGCCGGGCAAACATTCCGGTGGAGCTCTGCTCCACGACTATCGGCCTTTCGTCCGCCTGGCAGCCCATGGCCCAGTCGGGGAAAGGCTCCAGGTAGATGGGTTGGACGACTCTGGCTTTCCGGCCCGAGAAGCGCAGCGCCTCGACGACGGCCATGGTCGTCGACCCGTAGGTCAGGATGACCCGGCCCTCGTTGCCGAAGGTGTTCACCGTGTGCATGGCCTGGAGCCTTTCCCGCAGGGCGTTTCCCTTGCGGATGAATTTTTCGTGCATCTGGGTGATCATCCCCGGGTCCTCGGAGACCAGGCCGGTCTCGTCGCACATGTGGCTGGTCCACTTGTTGAGCTCCTTGGTCGGCGGGAAGAGGAGGGGGGTGACGCCGTCGTCCGTGATGCGGTAGCGCTTGTACTCCCCGCCGGCGTGGACGGCCGGCTGGGACCAGGCCGCCTCCGACGGGTCGATGTCCACGGTCATGGTGCTCTCGGAGAGGTGCTTCTCGGTGAGCAGGATGGCCGGGACCTGGAATTGCCAGGCCAGGTCCAGAAGCTCGGCCGAGAGGAACATCGCCTCCTTGACCGTCCCGGGCGAGGCCACCAGGCGGGGAAATTCACCGTGTCCGGCGCCCAGGGCGAACCTGAGGTCGGATTGTTCGTGCAGCGTCGCGGCGCCGGTCGACGGTCCGACGCGGGAGGAAAGGAGCGCCAGGACGGGCACCTCGGCCATCCCGGCCATCGAGAGCGCCTCGACCATCAGGCCGAAGCCCCCGCCGGCGGTGCCTATCATGCTCCGGGCGCCCGTGAAGGCGGCCCCCAGGGCCATGTTCATGACCGCTATCTCGCTCTCGGGATGGACCACGGTCACGCCGAGCTCCCGGGCCTTGCCGGCGATGTAGTGCAGGGCCGACGACGAGGGCGTCATCGGGTAGGCGAAATAGGCGTCCAGCCCGCCGAGGTACGCTCCCAGCACGATGGCCTGGTTCCCGAAGAGCAACGGGCGCTTTCTCTCGCCGCGCTCGAGCTTGAACCGCCTCCCGACATGGGGCGAGGCGAGCTCGTGGACCGCCAGGGCGAACTGGAGGTTGCTTTCGAGGTCGCGGGCGTACTCCTCCTTCAGGAGCTTCATGACGTCGGAGCGGTCGAGGCCTATGGCCGCCATCAGGGCCGCCACGGCCCCCAGGCCCATCCTGAGCTCCGGGTTGGGGAACTTCTTCGCCGACGAGGTCAGCGGGATGCCGGCGCCCTTCCAGCTGCCGGGGCCCATCGCGTCCGAGTTGTGGACGAGGACGCCGCCGGGCGCCAGGTGGTCCTTGTGAATATCGTAGGACCGTTTGTCCAGGCAGACGACGAGGTCGGCCCTGAGATACGTGCCGGTGACCTGGCGGAGGCCGGTGGTCACGGCCGAGAAATTGTGCCCGCCCTTGATGAGGCTCTCGTACTCGTCCGACTGGAAGACGTGGCGGCCCATGCCCGAGAAAAGCGCCGCGGCCGCCTGCCCGGCCTTCTTGACGCCCTCGCCGGCCTTGCCTCCGACAATGAATGTGAAAAACCCCTTTTCCATCTGCATTCCTCCAACGGGCGAAACGCGAGCGCCCCGGAAATATAATAATGCTTTGTGCAGATTTCTCACACAATTAGCATGAACAGGACCGCAACGGGCCAGGACAGAAGATACGGCAGCACCGGCGCCACGACATATTTTGCCGGGCCGGACCGCTCGCCGGTGAAATCGACAAGCTGCATCGGGACCATGAAGAGGGCCGCGTAGACTGCGATGATGAACGGCGCGAGCCCAACCTTAAAATAGGCCGGGGCGATTGGCCCGACGGAGAGGCATGAAAGGACTGACGGTGGCGGTGCTGGGCGACGCCGGGCTGGCGGCGGCCCTGGGCAAGAAGGGCACCGTCTCGGACCTGAGCTTCTTCAACCTGAAGAAGGGCGACGACGGCTACACGTTCATCGTCCCGTCGCGCTACCCGGACAAGATGCAGTCGTTGGCCAACGCGCTGGCCATGGCCGACGCGGCCGTGCTCGTTGTTGAAAAACTAGACAAGGAGCTCGGCGAGACCATCGTGGCCCTCGATTCGTTCGGCATCCGGCGCGGCTTCATAATCCTCAAAAACTACATTTCGATGGACCAGCTCCGCCCCTTCGTGGCCCAGACGACGCTCGAGGATTTCCGTTTCCACGAGCCCGACCCGCGTGCCCTGGAGGCCTCCATCATCGAGCTGGAACCGGCGCCAGCAGAGGGCCCGGTCAAGGTCCCCGTCGACCATTTCTTCGACGTGAAGGGCGTCGGCACCGTGGCCCTCGGCTGCGTCAAGCGTGGCGTCGTCCGCCAGCACGATAGCCTGGAGGCTTTTCCCACCGGCAAGAAGGCGATGGTCCGGTCCATCCAGGTCCACGATGAGGACGTGAAGGAGGCCGCCGTGGGCGCCCGCGTGGGCCTGGCGCTCAAGGGCATCGATGTCTCCGACCTCGAGCGCGGCGTCACATTCGCCCCGCCCGGCTCGCTCAGGGTGCCCGAAAAGCTCTCCCTGGGCTTTGCCGTCAGCAAATACTGGAAGGGCCTAGTCAAGAGGGAAATGGTCCTTCACGCCGCCTGCGGCCTCCAAATCGTCCCGGCCCGGGTCGACGAGGTCATGGGCGAGGGACTCCGGCCCGGCCAGACCGGCAAGGTCACGCTCCGTTTTGAAAAGCCCCTATCCTGCGAGCCGGGCGACCGCATCATCGGGCTGGACCTGGATTCGAAAGGGCTCCGGATAGCGGGATACGGGATTTGCCCGTGAAATCCGTGAGCCGTGAACCGTGAGCCGTGAGCCGTGAGCCGTGAGCCGGGGGATGACGCCGTTGTTTTTCGGTTCACGGCTCACCGCTGACGGCTGACGGATTTCGTCCCGGCCCACGGCTCACGGTTCACGGCTCACGGATTGTCAGCGCGCTAGAAGCTTCGCGTTCTCCTTCCAGACCATCCGCGGCGCCGCGACGAAGACGACCACGTCGCCCTTCGGGTCGAGGGGCTCGCCCCGGTAGCCGCCCCACCGCTCGACGAGCTGGAAGCCTGCTCCCTCGAGCAGGGCCTTGAGCTGGTTGGGTTTCAAAAGCCGCAATTCGAACTCGCTTTGGTGCTCTCGGACGATGGCGCCCCGGCGCTCGACGTCCCAGCGGTACCTCACGCGCAAGAGGCCGGTGACGGCATCGACCGTCAGCGTCGAGTACCGGATGAGCAGGTCGCCGTTGGCGAGCTCCACCTCCCTGTCGAGCTTCTCGGAATGGAGCTTCCCGGGGTGGGGTATGAACGAGGCGACGGCGAGCAGGCCGTCCTCTGGCAGGTGGCGCTTGAGGCAGGCCATCGCCCGGTCCTGGTCGCCGGGCGAAAGCAGGTGGTTGACGGAGGAGAAGGCCAGCACGGCGAGCCGGAACTTCCTGCCCAATTCGAAGTCGCGCGCGTCGGCCCTGGCCAGCGAGGCGCGCTTTTGGACCGCGGGGGGCTCCCTGGAGAGCTTGCGGCGCGCCACCTCCAGCATCTTCTCGTTCGAGTCGATGCCCACGACCTCGAAGCCGGCCCTGGCGAGCGGGACGAGCACCCGCCCGGTGCCGCACATGACCTCGAGGACCGGGCCGCCGGCGCGCCCGGCGAGGGCCTTGTAGAAGTCGACGTCGTCCACGTCGGCGTAGAAGTCGTCGTAGAACTCCCAGTCCGTGTCGTAGACCGAATCGGTCCTTTCCATCGGGCATGGAAGCGGCCTTCGGGGGGATAAAACTATTTACGCCCGCATCGTTTCGCCGCCATGGTCATGACCGACCGGGTGTTCATCGGCGTCGCCTGGCCGTATGCGAACGGCTCGCTCCACCTCGGGCACGTCGCCGGCTCGCTCCTCCCGCCGGACATCTTCGCCCGCTACCACCGCCTGCGCGGCCGCCGGGTGCTAATGGTCTCGGGCTCGGACGAGCACGGCACGCCCATCACCGTCACGGCCGAGAAGAGGGGCGTCCCGCCGGCGCAGGTGGCGCAGGCCTACCACGAGGAGCACGTGCGCGACCTCTCCCGGTTCGGAATATCGTTCGACCTCTTCTTCCGGACCTCGGACCCGCATCACAAGGAGGTCGTGTGGGACATATTCAAGACGCTCCTTGAAAAGGACCTCATCTACAAAAAAGAGGTCCAGGCGCTCTTCTGCCCGAAATGCGAACGGTTCCTCCCGGACCGCTACGTCGAGGGCTCATGCCCCCACTGCAAATCGGCCGGCGCCCGGGGTGACCAGTGCGACTCCTGCGGCAAGACGCTGGACCCGACCGAGCTTCTGGAGCCGCGCTGCAAGCTCTGCGGCGCGGCGCCGGCCCCGAAGAGCACCGAGCACTTCTTCCTGCGCCTCGGCGCCCTCCAGCCGCGCCTGGAGGATTACCTGAAGGACAAGGATTTCTGGCGGCCCAACGTGCTCAACTTCACGCGCAACTGGATGCGCGAGGGCCTGCGCGACAGGGCGATAACCCGGGACCTGACCTGGGGCGTGGAGATACCGCTCCCCGGCTACGACGCGAAGCGCATCTACGTCTGGTTCGAGGCCGTCATAGGGTACCTTTCGACCTCGAAGGAGTGGGCCCGGCGGTCCGGCGACCCGGAGGCGTGGAAGGGCTTCTGGAAGGACCCGGCGACGCGCCACTATTACTTCCTCGGCAAGGACAACGTCCCGTTCCACACCATAATCTGGCCTTCGATGCTCCTGGGCTACGGCGGGCTGAACCTGCCCTTCGACGTCCCGGCCAACGAGTTCCTCTCGTTCGGCGGCGAGAAGTTCTCGAAGTCCAGGGGCATCGGGATAGAGCTCCCGCCTTACCTTTCGCGCCTGGACCCGGACCCGATGCGCTACTACCTCACCATAAACATGCCCGACACCCACGACACGGACTTCACCTGGGAGGAGTTCGTGCGCAAGAACAACGACGAGCTCGTGGGGACGTTCGGCAATTTCGTGAACCGGGTGCTCGTGTTCACCCAGAAGCACTTCGGCCAGGTGCCGGAGAAGGGCGAGCCGGAGGAGCTGGACCGCGAGGTCGAGCGGATGATACACTCCGCCTACGACGTCGTGGAAAGGCACCTCGAGAAGTGCGACTTCAAGCCGGCGATGAAGGAGATAATGGCCCTGGCCGGGTTCGGCAACCGGCTCATCGACACGAAGGCGCCCTGGAAGCTCATCCGCGAGGACAAGACGAAATGCGGCGGGGCGATGTTCGTTTGCCTGCACCTCACGAAGGCGCTTTGCATGCTCATGCACCCGTTTTTGCCTTTCACGGGCGGAAGGCTCTGGAAGATGCTCGGAGAGCCAAACGGGATAGAGGACGCAAAATGGGAGGACGGCCGGGTTCCCCTTCCGGTCGGAAGGAAGCTCCCGCAGCCCTCGCCCCTCTTCCGCAAGCTCGAGCTCGACGAGGTGCTGAGCTTCGCGCCCGCCAGACCCCCGAACACTCCCGCTATGCAACCCTCACCGGCGAAACCCGCCACGGAGCCGGCAAGGCCGGCGACCACGGAAGAGCCGCACAAGCGGCCGGCACCGCAACCGTCAGCCGCCCCGACGCAATCATCGGCGGGGCCCCAACCCGCGCCCCCATCGCAAAAGCCGGCGCCGCAATCACCGACTGTGAAGGCGGCGCCGGTGCTCGACCCTGTCGAGACCGGCAGGTGGTTCGACAAGTGCGTCATAAAAATAGGAAAGATACTCGAGGTGAAGCCCCACCCCAACGCCGACAAGCTGTACATCACGAAGGTGGACCTCGGGACGGAGCAGCGCCAGATAGTGGCCGGGATGAAGTCGCATTACACGGCCGAGGAGCTCACCGGCAGGCTCGTTGCCACGATCGTCAACCTCGAGCCCGCCATGCTGCGCGGCGTCGAGTCGGCCGGGATGATGTTCGCCTTCGACGAGGAGGGCGGAAAAAGGATAGCGCTCGTCGTCCCCGCCGGCGAGGCCAGGCCGGGCGAGCGCGTCCTGGCCGTCGGAAGGCCGGCCGGGACGCCCGCTTCAAAGATAGGCTTCAAGGACTTCGGCCGGATAGAGATGCGCGGCGCCGTGGTGGCGGCGGTCGAGGGCGAAAGCGCCTCGGCCGGGACGCCGGACAGCAATTTCACGCTGAAGGCGGGCCCGGGCTTCGTGCCGGGCATGTACATCGCCGCCCTGATGGCCGAGACCCCGGCGGCGCTCGCGACCGAATCGGGCGTTCCCCTCACGAGGGAACGGGAGATCGTCAATGGCGCGCGTGTCCGGTGAGCGGAGCTTCGACCTGCACCTGCACACCACCCACTCTCCCGACGGCGAGATGTGCCCGGCCGACCTGGTGCGCACGGCCGTGGCGAAGGGCCTGGACGGGATAGCGGTCACGGACCACAACTCGACCCGGGGCATAAGGGAGGCGCGGGAGGAGGCGGCCAGGTTCCCCGGCTTCCTGGTCATCCCCGGCATCGAGGTCTCGAGCCGGGAGGGCCATGTCATCGGCCTGGGTCTCGAAAGCCCGGTGGCCTCCGGCCTCGAGGTGGCCGAGACGGTCGAGAGGATACGCTCCGCCGGCGGCCTCCCGGTGGCGTCCCACCCCTACCGCCGCTTCACCGGCGTGGGCGAGGACTGCATCCGCTCGGCGCGGTTCGAGGCGCTCGAGGTGCTCAACGGGAGGTCGCCCTCGCGCAAGAACCTCAAGGCCTGCCGGCTGGCAGTCGAGCTCAAGCAGGGCCTGAGCGCCGGGAGCGACGGCCACAGGATGTCCGAGGTCGGCCGCTGCTTCATCGTCGCCGGCGACGAACCGGAGGGCGCGGACGGGCTCCTGGAGCTGATAAGGAAAAGGAAGGTGAAGACCTGGGGCCGCTCGGCAGGCATCATAGAGGTGGCGCGCACGCTCGCCAAGATCTCGCGGGAGCTCATCAAGCGGGGCGGGAAGCGCATCTAGTCGGCGGCGGCGGGGGCCTCTTCCTTGGCCTCTTCCTTGGCCGTCCTCTTCTTTTTCATGTTGCTGTAGGCCCACGTGGCCAGCCCTATCCAGAAAAGGCCAAAGAGCCTGGGCAGGAACAACACCACGAGCAGGGGGACGTCGACTATGGTCAGAATGTTGATCTTCTTCGTGTCCCCGGGGTAGCGGTATTTGGCCCACCTGCGGACGATGGCTCCCCAGAAAGGCCACACGGCCGGCCACAGGTATTTGCCCATGGTCATCCCCTCGGGCAGGGCAGGTGCCGGCCCGGCCGCCTTCGGCTCCGCTGCGACCGGCGCGGCCGGCCTGGGCGGCGCGGGCGCGGCCGGCCTGGCTAGCGCGGGGGCCGCCGTCCCGGGCGGCGCGGGCGCGCCGGGCTTTGCCGGCGCCGGCGCGGCGGGCTTCGGGCCGAAGAACCCGGGCTTTGCCGGCGCCGGCGGCTTCTGGGGCGGCGCCGCCGGTCCGGGCGGGGCCATTCCCGTGACGGCCGCGAGCCTTCCCTCGTCGATGGCCTTTCCGCCGGCCATCGTGTCGGCAGCGGCGGCCGCCTCGGCCTTCCTCTCGTCCTCGATGGAGATGAACACCTTCGGGGCCTCGAGCCTCTCGCCGTACTTCTGCTCGTAGCGTTCGAGGAGCTTCTGGCGCCGCTCGGTGGCCGACATGCGGTCGATGCGCTTCTCGACCTCGGGCAGGCTTTCGAGGCTCACGCGGGATTCGGGCGGCGGGGCCGGCCTGGCGGGCGGGGCGGCGGGCCTCGCCGGCGGGCCCTTGAGCGGCGGGGTGGGTATCCTTGCGGGCAGCGGCGCGGCGGCGGCCTTCCTGGCCTCCTTCCGCTCGGCCCTCCTGGCGAAGAACCCCTTCTTTTCCGGCCCGGCGTCCTTTTGCTCCGCCATTGAACAACCACTTTCCGTATCTATAACGCACGAGCATATTTTAAGATTTGCACAGGGCCAAACATTTAAACTCTGGAACGAATTCGAATCGGCGGAGCGCGTGATGGTGCCGAAGAAGGCCGGGGCTAAGGGGAGAAGGGCGGCGGGGCCGGCCCTCCGGCCGGCCCGGTCGCCCCCTCCCGAGATGTCCGGGGAGCTCCCGGAAGAGGGGCCGGACGGCGCCCCCGTGGAGCCCCCGGAGGACGGCGCCGTGGCCGACATCGAGCGCCCAAGCTACGGGGCCGAGTCGGAGGAGGGCCGCCACATCCTGGAGCTTTTGGAGAAGCACCAGGAATACTCCGAGGCGCCCCCGTCGAGGCGGGCCAGGCCTCCGGCCGCCAAGCGCTTCGAGGTGGTGGAGCACACCGCCGACGTGGGCATCAAGGCCTACGGCGAGACCATCACGGAGGCGTTCGAGAACGCCGCTCTGGGCATGTTCAACATCATCACCGACCCGGCCAAGGTCGGCCTCCAGCAGGACTTCGAGGTCATGATAGAGGGCGAGGACCTCAAGACGCTCCTGCACGAGTGGCTTTCACAGCTCCTCATCCTGTCGCAGGTCAACGGGATGCTATTCAGCGGCTTCCGGGTGGAGATGAAGCCCCTACAGTACGGGATGGGCCTGACCGGCTGGGCCATAGGGGAGCCGGCGGACCCGGGGAAGCACGTCTACAAGACCGAGATAAAGGCCGTGACGCATCACATGCTGGAGGTCCGGGAGAGGCCCCCCATGGTCAAGGTCCTTTTTGACATATAAGCGTCACGATAACTTATATATGGGAGTAAGTTTATCCTGCCCGTACGAGGGTGATAGGATGTCTGCCCGCAACAAGATTAAGACCTACATAAGAGGGTTCGACGAGCAGCTTGACGGTGGCATTCCGGAATGCAGCGTGGTGCTTTTGGTCGGGGAGCCCGGCACCATGAAGTCGTCCGTGGCGTTCAGCATCCTCTACAACAACGCCAAGAACGAGAGCGTCAAGGGCCTCTACATATCCCTGGAGCAGAGCCGGAGCTCCATCCTGGACCACATGGAGGGCCTGGGCATGGACATGTCGGCCGTGGAGGACAACGTCCACCTGCTCGACCTCGGCCTGATCCGCAAGAACCTCAAGATGCTCGGCGACCAGACCTGGATGCACGTCTTCAAGATGTACGCCGAGAACCTGAAAAACAGCACCGACTACTCGCTCCTGGTCCTCGACTCATTGCCCGTCCTGGAGCTCCTGGCGCAGTTCAAGGAGCCCCGCACCGAGCTCTTCCAGTTCTTCGAGTGGCTCCGGGAACTGGGCATCACCACGATACTCATCTCCGAGATGGGCGCGGCGGCGACCTCCTACGCCAAGCACGACGAGGACTTCCTCTCGGACGGCATCATCCACCTCAAGATGGAGAAGGTGGACGACGTGAACATCCAAAGGCGCATCCGGGCCGTGAAGATGAGAAGCTGCAACCACAGCTCGAACTACTTCACCCTGCTCTTCGGCGAGGGGGGCTTCCAGACCACCAAGGTCATCGGGGAGTCGTCGTTCAAGTAGGGGGCCTCCGGCCCCTTTTCATTTCATACGCCTAGCGAAGGCGCCGTCAGCCGAAGAGCTTCCAGGGCTTGAGCCGGCGTCCGCATATCTGGCATTTTTTATCGCCGGGGCCCAGGCGGCTTTTGCATACCGGACAGCTCGGGCAGGCCTGGACTGGGCCCGAGACGGGGAGGCCGCACTCCGGGCATTGCTTCTCCGTGGACAGGAGCTGGGTGTGACACCTCCGGCATTCCGGGGGGATGGACTTCCCGGCCCTCATCCTCATGTTCCGCATGTTCACCCGGGTGATGACGGGCCTCAGCCTCTGCTCGAGGCCCTCCTCGGTGATGCCGGGAGAGGCGAGGTAGGCCTCGAGCTCCCTGACATCGATGCCGCCGGCCTTCCAGCCGACCATCGCCCTCCGGAGCTGGGCCAGGGCCTCGCGGGATTCGTCGGTGTCCGTCCAGCGCGTCTTCCGGGGCGGCGCCTTCACGCTCGGACATCCGCCGGCATGGTTAAATCGGTTTGCGCCCCCCGCAACAACCCATAAATACGCGCAATCAACTGTCTTGGCCGATACGGCATGGAACCAGAGGAGCTGAAGACACTCGCCCGCAAACTGGCCCTCCAGAACGCGGCCAACTACTCCGGGAAGGCCAGCGAAAAGGCCGTGCTCAGCAAGCTGCTCGCGGACCACAAGGAGCTCCGGCCCCGGGCGAAGGACCTGATGCCCCTAGTCAAGGCCGTTGTCGACGAGGTGAACGCCCTCTCCATCGAGAAGCAGAAGGAGGCGCTCTCCGCCGAGTTCCCCGAGACGTTCGTCAAGGAGGAGAGGAAGGAAAAGGAGCGCACGCTCCCGCCGCTCGCCAATGTCAAGGGCAGGGTGGTCATGCGCTTCGCCCCCGGCCCATCCGGTCCGCTGCACCTGGGCCACACGCGCGCCGCCATCCTGAACGACGAGTACGCCCGGAGCTACCAGGGCGACCTCATCCTCCGCATCGAGGACACCGACCCGGACCGCGTCCTTCCCGAGGCCTACGACATGATAAGGGAGGACCTCGACTGGCTGGGCGTGCGGAGCACCTCGGTCGTCGTGCAGTCGGAGAGGTTCCCGCTCTACTACGACATCGCGCGCAAGCTCCTCGAGATGGGCGCGGCCTACATATGCCTTTGCGCCCCCGAGGACTGGAGGAAGCTCAAGCAGGAGTCCCGCCCGTGCCCCCACCGCGACGCCCCGCCCGAAAAGAACCTCGAGCTCTGGGAGCTCATGCTCGGGCACGCCTTCGCGCCCGAGAAGGCGTCGCTCGTCGTCAAGACCGACCTTTCCCACCCGGACCCGGCCATCCGGGATTTCGTGGCGATGCGCGTCGTGGACACGCCCCACCCGAGGACCGGGACGAAGTACTGCGTCTACCCGCTCATGAACTTCAGCGTCACGGTCGACGACCACACGCTGGGCCTCACGCATGTGCTGCGGGGCAAGGACCACCAGAAGAACACCTGGCGCCAGGCCTACCTCTTCAACTATCTCAAGTGGGACATCCCGGAGTACATCCACTACGGCCGCATCTCGATAGAGGATGCGGTCCTGAGCAAGTCCGAGATAGAGCGCGGCGTGAGCTCGGGCGAGTACAGCGGCTGGGACGACGTGCGCCTGGGCACGATACGCGCGCTGGCCAAGCGGGGCATCCGGCCGGAGGCCATCCGGAAGTACTGGGTGGATGTCGGCACGAAGGATGTGGACATCCAGTTCTCCTGGCAGAACCTCCACGCCCACAACCGCGACCTCGTGGACGGTTCGGCGGACCGGTATTTCTTCGTGTGGGACCCGACGCCGCTATGGATACTGGGCGCGCCGCCCCTCGAGGGTCACGCGCCGCTGCACCCGGCCCATCCGGAGAGGGGCGAGAGAAAGACGGTAGTCGGCGATTCGGTGCCGCGCCAGGCGCTGGAGAGGCTTTTCAGCGGCGGCCAGGAGCTCCCCAAGGCGCTCCAGGGCCAGCCGGTGCTCGTGTGCAAGGAGGACCTCGCCGGCGTTCCGGCCGGCACGAAGATGCGGCTCAAGGACCTTTGCAACATAGAGCTTTCGGCGCCGTTCGAGGCAAGGTACATCGGGAACGACCGGGCCATCCTGAAGGAGGGCGCAAAGATCATCCACTGGGCGGCGCTCGACGCCCTCCCGGCCGAAATCCAGCTCGAGAGCGGGGACTGGAAGCGGGGCGTGGCGGAGAAGGGCGCCCTGGACGCCGTGGGCCGCCTGGTCCAGTTCGAAAGGTTCGGCTATGCCCGGCTGGACCGCTGGGATGCCGCGCTCGAAAGGCTCGTCGGGTACTTTGCGCACAAGTAGGCCTGTGCAAAAGTATTATTATTCTCGGAGGGCATCCGAGAATTCCGGTGATACGGTGTCCGCAGAAAGGAAAATGGCGGTCGTGGCCCTGTTTCTCGTCCTGAGCCTAGTGGCGCCCAGCATCGCGGCCGACCGGCTGGCGCCCGATGTCTCCATCGCGGAGCAGGACATCCGGTTCTCGAACGACTTTCCGAAGGCGCTCGAGACGGTGACCATCAATGCGACCGTCCACAACATCGGGGGCATGGACGCCACCGCCGTCACAGTGCAGTTCTACCAGGACAACGAGGCGATACCGTTCAACCAGAAATCCATCGCCACCATACCGATAAACGGCACGGGGGTCGCCTCCACTACCTGGGTGGGCCTCGTGCCCAAGGCGTATACCATCCACGTCAAGACCAACTGCACCGCCGACACCAACCTCGCAAACAACGGCGCCTCCAGGGCCATCACGGTTGGCCTGCCCTCCGGCCCGCTGGTCGTCGCGGTGGCCCTCGACCCGGCCTCCTGCAGTCCGGAGCAGCCTTTCTGGGCGAACGGCACGGTGAAGCTCGCCGCCCAGGCCCAGCCGGGCGCGGCCGTGACGGTCGGCGTCAAGGACCGCAACGGGGTGGGAGTTGGGACGCCCGTCCAGGTCACCACCGATTCGACCGGGGCCTTCGCGGCCTGCCTCACCGCGCCCAAGGCGGCCGGCGAGTACAAGGTCGAGGCGAGCGCCAGCTCGGGGGGGCTGAACGGCAACGGCACCGCGACGCTCCGCGTGGTCCTGCCCGACCTGCTCATAACCGTCATCTCGTTCTCCAATCCCACCCCGAAGGAGGGCGACGACGTCAAGGTCACCGCCACCCTCAGGAACAACGGCACCGCCGCGGCGGCCGGGGCATTCGTGGCATTCTACGACGGCAACTCGAAGTTCGCCACCGTCAAGGTGGACCCGCTGCCGGCGGGGAACTCCACGCCGGTCACGGCGACCTGGAAGGCCATCAAGGGGGCCCACCAGATCAGGGCCGTCGCCGACCCGGACAACAGGCTCAACGAATCCGCCGAGGACAACAACGCACTGACCGTCCCGCTGGACGTGAAGGCGAAGCCCGACGGCGGGGGCGGGAACACCATGTTGATGGTCGCCGCCGTGGCCGTGATAGCCGTTGCGGCGGTGGCGGCCGTGTTCTTCATCCGCCGGCGAAGGAAGGCCCAGTAGGGCCGGGGGTCTGAGCCGGTTGGCGTCCGTGCTTGAGGAGCTGGGGCAGGCGGTCATCGACGGCGACGGGGAGCTCGTCGCCTCGCTGGTCCGCCGGGCGCTTTCGGAAGACCTGGCGCCGGCGAGGATAATCAACGAGGGCCTCATCGCCGGGATGAACGTCGTCGGCGAGCGCTTCAAGAACGGCGAGTTCTTCATCCCCGAGGTGCTGATGTCGGCGCGCTCGATGCACAGCGGCCTGGCCATCGTCAAGCCGCTCTTGGGCAAAGGCGAGCAGGGCGGCCGGGGCACCATCGTGATATGCACGGTCAAGGGGGACGTGCACGACATCGGCAAGAACCTCGTAGCGATGATGCTCGAGGGCGCCGGCTTCCGCATCATCGACCTGGGGACGGACGCCCCGCCCGAAAAGGTGGTGGCGGCCGTGAGGGAGCACCGGCCCGGGATACTGGCGATGTCGAGCCTGCTCACCACCACGCTCCAGAGGATGCCCGAGACCATCAAGGCCCTTGAGGAGGCGGGACTGCGGGCAGGGGTGAAGGTCATGGTCGGCGGGGCGCCGGTGACGCAGGCCTTTGCCGACAAGGCGGGCGCGGACGGCTTCGCGCCGGACGCGGCGCTGGCTGTGGAGCTGGCCCGGAAGCTTCTCGGGCGGTGAAGGTGGGCGCCATGGAAGACCACTCCACGACCGCCAAAGGCCCCGGGCCGCCGCCCGGGGCCGGGAACATCCCCTGCCTGGCCGTCCGGGGGCGCACGGCCCCCGAGGCGTGGGAAAAAAGCGTCCTGGAGCTCTGGGAGCGCGGCGTCCGGGTCCGCACGGAGTACGACCGCGAGGGCGACGAGCCCAGCCGCGATTCGACCATGATGATCGTGGTCGACGAGCCGATGGCCGAGCCGCGCATCCACCTTGCCTTTCCTGGCGGAATCGAGGAGCTCGAGAAGTACCGCCAGGAGGTCCTCTTCGGGGTGCACGACGGCTGGATAAGGCCCGAGGAGGGGAAATGGACCTATACCTACCACCAGCGGCTCAGCGCCTACGCCCCGGTGGCGGACCTGTCCAGCTCGAAAGTGAGAAGCCCGTTCGCCCCGGTGGACCAGATTGGCTACATCATCGACAAGCTCTCGAAGTCTCCCCACTCGAGGCGGGCGCAGGGCATAACCTGGATGCCCACGGCCGACCCGGCCACGGACGACCCGCCGTGCCTGCAGCGCATCTGGTGCAGGCTGGTGCCGATCGAAGAACCGTCTGCCGTGAACCGTGAACCGTCGGCCGGGGAAGACGACGCCCGGCTCACGGCTCACGGTTCACGGTTCACGGACGCAAAGTTCGCGCTGAACATGAACAGCCACTGGCGCTCCCGCGACGCCTACAAGGCCGCGTTCATGAACATCTACGCGCTGACGGACCTCCAGCGATGGATGGCGGAGGAGATCGGCAAGCGCATGGGGAAGCCGGTGGCGGTCGGGCGGTACGTCGATATAAGCGACTCGTACCACATCTACGGCGCCTACTTCCAGGAGTTCAATGAACGGTTCCTCAAGCTTGTGCGCGAGAGGCCGTTCGAAAAGCGCGTGTGGAGGACGGACGACCGGCGTGTGCAGGCGGCGATAAAGGCGGCGCAGGCGGAGCTGGCCGGGAAGAATTGAGGACCGGGCCCGAGAATCTTGGACGCAGGGCCGGGTTCACAGGAATGATGCAGGGTTTTTCACATGACATGGCACAGCAAATGAAGAAGGGCAACATTTAAATATTACACCCAAAATAAATAGGTAATTTTATAAACTGATAGGGTTATGGAACCACTCACCGTGGAGGGAAAAAAATGGAAGGATGGGAGGAAGTTGTTCGAATAGAAATCGACGGCCAGGCATACACGCAGAAGAATAAGACCGACCTGCCATCTCTCGAGGCACGGAAACTGATTCCTTGGTCATTCGTTCATCCGAGGGACGACGGCAAATTCGAGCTAATATGTTTTACCAAGGAAGAGGATATGGCCAACTGGTTGAGAGAGAGGGATTTTGTCAAATTGTACCAATCATTCAAAGAGGCCATGGAAATCAGGAGGACCCTGAGAGAAATCTTCGATATACGAATGCTTTACGACAAGCAATTCATGGGTTGGTTTGGCGAGGTCCAAACCCTGGGCGAGGAATGCAAACCTCATGAAGACGGGCCGGCATGCCACTGGATCTATTCTACCAACGGGCGACCCGCTCCAGGAGATAGTTCCAATTCAAAACATATCAATCACGGAGCGTTAATACCGAATCTAGGTTTGCTGCCGCGGCCTGGCGGAAGTCCAGCTCACTGGGGTGGCCAGATACGATCGCTCGAAATCTGCGCTGGCGGTAAGGGTGCGATTCTCTACATGGGGACAGGTTTCCAGCCCCCGGCCGCAACATTCCTTGGGCCCTGTGCAACGTCTATCCTCTATACGGATCTCGTTGTGAATGGCATCGACTATAAAAATGCGATGTCCGACCAAGACCTTGGGCCTTGTTGAATAACCGTCCGGCGGGGGCACTTAAGCCCCTGCCACTATCTTTACCACATCCCCGTCCTTGAGGACGTGGTCGGCTCCAATCACGCGATGCGTTCTCGCGTCTATCGCGCGTATGAAATGCTTCCCCAGGTCCGTGTGGACCTTGAAGGCCATGTCCTTGGCGGTTGAGCCCCTCTTCATCAGGTACGCATCCGGAAGCACGCGCCCGTCCTTGTCGGTGAGCTTCCCCTCGTCCTCGACCGGGTAGACGACGATTTTGTCTAGCAGCCTGAAGAACGCCTCCTCCACGCACCTCTGGACGCCGGTCCCGACCTCGCTCTTCGCCAAAAACTCCTGGAACTTGTCGAGGCCTTTCTTCTGGGCCGGATTGAGCTTTGACGGGTCCGTTATAGTGAAATCGCGCGCCCCCGGCATGTAGTGGATGAGGCCCGCCTTGGCGGCCCGCCTAAGGCCCAGCTCGTATTCCGCGGCCGTCGGTATGACGATGTACCCCTCGAGCTCCTTGAGCTTCCGAATCTTCTCCGGCGGGGCGAGGTCCGCCTTGTTGGCGGCGATTATCATCGGCTTCGAGTGCTTTCTCAGGGAGGCGGCGAACGAGAGGAGGTCATCCTGCGTCCACTTCGAGAACTTGTCCGGGACCGGGGCTGACTTCAACGAGAGCTTGATGTCCATCTCGTTGATTCCCAACCCGGCGTATTTCTCGGCGAGGATCGTCTCGAGCTTCACTGCCTCGGCCTCCGTCCGCTTGGCCATGCGCTCCCAGCCCTTGCCGAGTATGCCGGCTATCCACTGGTCAATCTCGCTTTCAAGGAACCTCACGTCGTCCAGGGGGTCGCGGCACCCGTCGGGGCAGACATTGCCCTCGGCGTCCGTGCAGCCCGAAGCGTCCACGACGTGCACCAGCGCCGACGCCTGGCGCAGGTCGTCGAGGAACTTGTTGCCCATGCCCTTGCCCTCGTGCGCGCCCGGCACGAGCCCGGCGACGTCGATTAGCTCCACCGCCACGAACCGGACGCCCTCTTCGCACTTCGATGTGCGGGGAGTGCACTGGACCTTGAAATCGACGTGTGGGCACTTCGCCTTGACGAAACCGACGCCCCGGTTGGCCTCGATGGTGGTGAAAGGGTAGTTGGCTATCTGCGCCGGCGCCAGTGTGGCCGCGGCGAAGAACGTTGACTTCCCCACATTGGGCTTGCCGACGACGCCCAGCTGCTCCATGGCGGCGCGATGGGCGTCGGGGGTTAAATAATTCCTGTTTGTGAACGAGGGTTCATGGTGCCTTGCGTTTTCTCATCATCATGTAGATGGCGACGATGCCGATGAGGATGATGACGAGCAGGGCGCCGGCGAGGAGCATTCCCGGCAGGGGGTTGCCGGTCACCTGGTCCTCCGGGGCCAGCGAGACCCCGACCTCCCACTGCTGGAGAGTCGTCGTTTCCCCGTCCGAGACCTCGACCGTGACGGTGTTCCGGCCCAGAGACAGGCCCTTCCTGCAGATGAACGACGAGTTGGCCTCGCCGGGGACCGGCGCGTTGTTCAGCTTCCAGCGGAATGTGAGCGGCCCGCCGTCCGGGTCGTAGGCCTGGACCGAGAATGTGGCGGGCCGGTTCTTGTAGGCCTTGACTACGCCGGCCGGCGCCGGGATGGCCCGGGTTATGACGGGCGCCCGGTTCCGGTTGAGGACCGTGACGGTCCAGGTGTGCGTGGAGAGGGCGCGGCCGTCCGAGGCGGCCACGGTGACATTGTGGACGCCCGAGGAGTTGTAGTCGGAGAGGTACTCCCAGGACGTCCCGGAAGCCACGCGGGAGCCGTCGAGGGACCAGTTGACGGACACCGGTTCGCCGTCCGGGTCGCTCACCACCGCGTAGAACGACACCTTCTCGGTCTCGTTCAGCGTGACGTCGCGGGGCGGGTACCATTCGAGCAACGGGGGCCGGTTCACATCGCGCACCGTGATGTGCCAGGTCCGGTTCACGACCCAGAAGCCGTCCGTCACGGCTATTGCCACCTCGTATTGCCCGCTCGACGAGAAGTCCGGGGCGAACCGGTACTCCGTCTCTCCGTTCTGGACCGGCCGGCCGTTGACCGTCCAGGCCCAGGAGAGCTCGTCCCCGTCGCGGTCCCCGAGCGATACGGAGAAATCGACCGATCCGCCCTCGTCGATGGAGAGGTCCTCGTTCCGCGGCGAGAGTACCGTGATGACCGGCGGGGCGTTGAAGACGACCGAGAGGTTGGACACATCTATGATTCCCGGCGAGGCTGAGCCCAGCGCCAGCGGTATCGCCACGGGCGCATCGCCGCCCGGCCCGGCCGCCAGCAGGGCGTTCAGGGCGCCCTCGAGGCCGGCCAGGCGGACGGTCGTGTTGAAAGTCCCGTTGAACCGCCACTCGACGGCACCATCAGCGCCGATGTCCAGCCAGGCATCCGAGGGGAAGCTCGTGGCGGAGTATTCCACCTGGAGGTCCTCGAGCTCCGGCGACGAGGAGCCGTTGCTCCAGAGGAACACGCGGCACCTGACGACGGAGCGGTTGGCCGACCGGTCGCCGGCCACGGGCTCGCCGGCGCGGCAGCCGGTCCAACGGGTCCCGTTGTCGGAGGTGAGCTCGACCGCCATCGCCTCGCCGTCGAGCGAGGCGTTCCAGCGGGCCACGGCCTCCGTTATCCCGAAAGGGACCTCCAGGGGCGGCGAGACCATTGTGCCGTTGGTGGCGTAGGTGGTGTAACGTAAATAGAAGCCCTGGAGGACGGGCGTCTGGTTGGCGACCGTCGTGGACAATGTAAATCGCCACTGCAGGTGGCGCGCCGGTGTGGTGGAGAGCGTGGACTGGCGAGAGGAGACCGTTTCCCAAACCCCCCAAAGATATCCGTCGGCGCTGGAGCGGAGCGAGGCGGACACGGACGTGCCGGCCGGGAGGGAGGCGTTCCAACCGGCCTCGTCCAGCGAGAGGGGGACGCGCACGAGGTCGTAGGCGCGGCTGGTGAATGTCCCCGAGGCCGCAAACGAGGGGAAGCCGAGCGGCCGGCCCCAGAGGTCCATGTTGTCCATCTCGCGGTTGTCCTCCCAAACGGTGACGAAGTCGTCGTCGGGCCCGCAGGCGAGCGCGGCGAACACGTGGTCGCCCGCGTTGCCCTCCTTGTTGATCGCGTTGCATATCAGGTACTGGGAGGAGGGCGTCCCGGAGGGGTCGAAGTATTTGCCCACAAGGTCGAAGGCCTTGTTGTAGGACTGCCAGACCGCCATGAACCCGCCGGTGGAATCGAACGCCACGGCGGGCCTCATCTGAGCGCCGGCCGCGGCCGAGATGACGATGTCCCCCCCGATGGCGGTGCCGTTCAGGTCGAACAGGCGCGCCAGGGCCTGGGGTTCGGCCTGGGCCGGGCGGTCCTCCCAGGCGACGAGGAAGCGGTCGTCTTGGTCGACGGCAACGGCCGGGAAATACTGGTCCCCCGGCCGGGCGGCCACGGCGAGCTCCTTGCCGGTGCTCAGGGGCGTGCAGTCCGGAAGGTAGATGGCTGCGTAGATGTCCGGGTTGGCGTTGCGGTAATCGACCCAGGCCATGATGATGCGCCCGGCGCTGTCCGTGGCCAGCGCCGGCTGGAGGATGCTCAGGTCCGAATAGGACACCCGGACCGGGTCTGAGAGTGGCGCGAGGTCGGCGCGGTACTTTCGAAGCATGAGGGTGGAATACACCAGCGTGTGGTCCACCCAGACGACAACGATGTTGTTTTCGGGGTCGACGGAGACCCGCGGGGAGGTGTCCTCGGCGGCGCTCCCGCAGACCAGGAGCTCCGGCCCGGAGGGCGACAGGTCGGGCGCCAGCCGACGCAGGTAGATGTCGCTGCCGGCGCCCGTGCGGTTGTCGGCCCAGGCCACCGTCGCCACCCCGTTGACATCCACCGCCAGCGAGGGCGACTGCTGCAGGCCGGAGGCGCTGCAGACGGCCGCCTCGGCCGTGACGGGAGTGCCGTCGCGCGTGAACCGGCGGGCCCTGATGTCGGCCGACGACCCCGTCCCGTCGCGCCAGGCCGCGGCGAAATCCCCCGTGCCGTCCTGGTACCTGCCCAGGGAGACCTGGTAGGAGCCGGCGGAGGAGTTCTTCACAGGGAACTCCTCCGAGAGCGACCCCGGGGCTCCGGCCCGGGCCAGCGACAGTTCGCCGTTCCAAAGGCGCGTCGAGGAGAGCGCGCCGGGGGACGGCCCGTCGAGGTCCTCCTCGATGCCGGTCCCTACGGACCAGCGCCGCATGACGGGAGTGAGGTTGCCGTCGCGGGTCCACATCGACACGGCGAGGCGTATCGACGGGTGCAGGCGTGGCTCGACCAGGATGTGGTCGCCGGGGAGGAGCCCCTTTTGGAGGATGAGGTCCTCCGCGCCGTCGAGGACGTCGAGCCTGAACCCCGTGGCGGCCGTCCGGGAGCGCGTCGTGGAAGGGAGCGTGATGCACAGGCCGGCCGAGCCGTAGGTGGCGGCGAAGCAGGCTATCGGTGGGCTCACGAGCATGCCGGAGGTGTACCTGTAGGCCGGGTTCCCGAGCTTCTCCATGCGGAGGTTGGGCAGCCCGTCCGACCAGTCGGACCAGGCGACGAAGAAGGAGCCTCCCGGGCCGAACGCCACAGCCGGGCCGTCCTGGTCGCGGGGCCCGTCCGCGGCCGGCGCCTCGGTCCCCTCGGCATTCCAGGAGGCATCGAACACCTTGTAGTAGACGTCCGATCCGCCCGAGCGCCAGTCCTCCCAGGCGACCACCGCCTCCCCCGAAGAGGAAACCGACACGGACGGGTGCATCTGGTCGCCGGGGCCGAAGCTGACGGCCGTCTCGTTGCCGGCCGGGCGGCCCGAGGCGTCGAACCACCGGCCGCGGATGTCGAAATCGGCGCCTCCCCGCCGGTCCTCCCATACGACGCAGAACCGCCCCTGCGGACCGGCGGCGATCCGCGGCGAGGACTGGTTGAACGGGGCCGAGCTGACCGGGAACCGGCCCGCCGGCGCCCCCGCATCGTCGAGGAGGCAGCCCTCGATGTCCGCCCCCCGGGCGTCGCTCGAGTTCTGGAATACAAGGGCGAAACCGGTAGCCAGGCGGCAGACCTGCGGGCCGAGCTGGTCCACCGGCCAGGGAAGGACGCGGTTCTCGGGGCCGTCCGGCGTCCCGTCGGAGCCGAGGAGCTGGGTCCTCGCGGCAAAATGCTTCCCGTCGCGGAAGTCGTCCCAGGCGGCCAGCATCTTCCCGGACGGGCCGGGGCACAGGGATGGCCGGCCCTGGTCGCCGGCGGCGTTGCAGACGACGAACTCGGCCCCGGACGGCGTTCCGTCCGGCGAGAGCTTCCTGCCGTGGATGTCGCTGTCTCCCGAGCGCGAGTCCTGCCAGGCGACGAAAATGTTGTCGCTCCCGTCAAGTGCAAGCGCCGGGAGCCTCTGGTGGCCGGCCGCGTCGCACACGACGATGTCCGGCGAAAGGGCCGAACCCGACGGGTCGATTATCCGCGCATAGATGTCGAGGCTCGCGCCGGAGCGCAGGTCCGCCCAGGCGAGCACCAGGTTCCCGGTGGAGCCCACCGCGGCGGCGGCGTCGAGCTGGCTGGCCTTGAAGGGCGAGACCGTCCTGTTCCCGACCACGGCCGTGAAGCTCGGGCCGCGGGCGAGCTTCGCCCCCCCGGAGATGTTCATGTTCTCCGGCCTCCCGGAGGCGAACTCGGCGTCCGCCGACTGCGCCCAGCCCCCGGCCGCGCTGGTGAGTCGGACGGAGCCGCCGGACACCGTGATGTTGCGCGTCATCTCGAAGCCGGCGAAGTCGGAATCCGTCGTCGCCTCGAAGCCCCCGGAGAGCACGCGGGGCTTTCCCTCGAGGCTCAGCGAGGCGTTGAGGACGTAGGCGTCGCCGGGGAGGGACAGCTGGAGCGGCGTGGAGTTCCCCCCGCCCGGTCCGAAAACGGCCTCGCCCCCGTTTTCGCCCGTCGAGAAGGTGGAAAGGCGCGTGTCCCCGGACCCCGCCGGCAATACCAGCAGCATCTGGGAAAGGGCGACAAGCAGCGCGAGACCGCCGGTGGCCGAAGACCGCTTCTGCATCGGCCATAATGATGAAGATGCAATATATTAAATTTCCATCGAAAAACGCAAACTGCCATTTTTACAGCAAGATTTATTAAGTAATTCATTTTATGTAAGAGGGTAGTGGGAGGATGCGGATGAAGATCGCCCGGGTAGTCGCAGCCAGTGCCTTGATGATCGTATCGGCGTTCATGGCGGCCACGCCGGCCCTGGCCTGCCACAGCCAGACCACCACCGTCAACGACGCCAGCTGGACGGACGACGACATGGCCCCCGATGTCATCGACCTCAATACCCAGGGCAACCCGGCGGGCCCCAGCGCGATAACCGTCGCCCCCGGCGAGAAGGCCTACTTCAACTGGAGCCACAGCCTCGGGCCCGGGTGCGGAAGCATATACTACCTGTTCGCCTCGCTCGGCGCCGTGCCGGCGGGCTGGAAGGCCACGTTCACGAGCGGACCGGACGGCACGGGCACGGACTACAGCAACGTGGACAACGTGCAGTGCGGCAGCGGCAATTGCGTCATCAAAGGCTACCTCGTGGTGACCGCCCCGATGCAGTGCATGGAGGGCGACTCCGCCACCATCACCGCGATGATGGGCATAGAGGACAACGCCTGCAACGACAAGGACCTCGTGTACGCCAAGTGCAAGGTGAGCATCCACATACCCCATCCGTCGCCCGAGATAGCCAAGCTGGTCGCGCCCTTCTCCATCAAGGAGGACACCACCGACGACACCACCATCAACCTCACCAGCGTGTTCCGCAACGTCGACGGCGACCCGATGCTCTTCGGCGTCGAGCCCAACCGCAACATCGTGCCCAACGTTTACCAGACCGGTCGCGTGGTTCTCAAGCCCAAGCCCGACTGGAACGGCGTCGAGACCCTCAATTTCAACGCCCGCGACGCCCTCAGCGGCTACGTGGTCGCCTCGGTCATCGTGACGGTGACGGCCGTGCCGGACCCGCCGGTGCTCTCGGCCCCGATGAAGGACTTCGCCATCCCCCAGGACGCGGTGGACGACGGCTCCATCAACCTGAACAAGGTGTTCTTCGACGCCGACATCCCCTACGGCGACGTTTTGGTGTTCACCGCCTCCGGCCAGGACAAGATAAACGTGACGATAAAGGCGGACGGCAAGGTCAGGTTCCAGCCGGTCCTGGGATGGTCCGGCGAGGAATACCTCAACTTCACCGCCACGGACGACACGAAGGGCAGCGTCACCGACGAGGTCAAGGTCACCGTCACCAACAACGCCAAGCCCCCGTACGTCAAGATGCCGATAAAGGAGACAAGCTTCCCCGAGGACACCATCGACGAGTCGATAGACCTTTCGCAGAACTTCGCCACACCGATGTACGGGACCGTCCTGGCCTACGACTTCGTGCCCTCGACGCACTTCAACGTCACGCTGACGCCGGCCGGCAAGGTCACGCTCGTGCCCCGGGTCTACTGGCACGGCACCGAGACCATCACGTTCACCGCGAGCGACGGCATGTTCATGCCGGTCTACGCCGACGCGCGGGTCACCGTCACGC
>Ga0233425_10003335_pt1 | contig 29333 bp, 18 predicted proteins | sample Watercolumn_Towu_2_FD_181712 | JGI IMG/M metagenome (GOLD analysis project Ga0233425, IMG submission 181712) | Freshwater microbial communities from Lake Towuti, South Sulawesi, Indonesia - Watercolumn_Towuti2014_140_MG | ecosystem: Environmental > Aquatic > Freshwater > Lake | place...
GTGGACGTCGGTGCGGGTCAGGTTGGCTCCGACCAGCTCCACGCGGTGGTCGAAGGTGGCGTTGATGGGCTTTTCCATCTGGGACGGGGCCTGTGAGATCCACTGCCCCGCCTTCTTGCGGCGTTCTTCGACGGACACGGCCCGGGGCCGCGCCGTTGCCTTCACGTCCACTGTTGCGACCACGAGCCGGGTGTCGTCGATCGCGGCCTGCGTGCCGGAGATGGGAAAGCGCTTTCCCGACTTGGAGTTCCAGAATCCCACCATGAGGCGGGCCGGCCCCGAGCCCCATGTGCCCGGGATGTGGAGCGTGTGCTCGTCGGTGACGTACTGGCCCGGCTCCCACTTGTCGAGGGGGTACGAGCCCCAGCCCGGGACGTGGTCGCCGTTGACCGTGCCGTTTCGGTGGACGAGGTGCACGAAGAGCTTGTCGGTGGGTTCCAGCGGCTTCAATGCCTTGAACACGTAGGTGACCTTGATGTCCTGGCCCGCGTCCACCTGTGCGGGAGCGGCGTCGACGCCGACCAGCTCGATGCGGTCGGAGAAGGTCGCAGGAAGGGGTGTTGCGATCTCGGGACGGGTGGTGGAGACCACGCCCGCGGCCAGGTTGTCCTCCCATTCGTCGTACTGCCGGTTCACGACCGCGGCCCAGCGCTCCATGTCCCCGCGTCGCGCGTCGAGGAACGCCTTGTCGGTTGGCGGGATGTTGGCCAGGTTGGTGAGGTCGAAGGGGTCCGACTCGTTGTCGTACACCTCCATCTGCTTCAGCCCGTAGTGGAACAGCGTCTTGACCGGGCCCTGGCGCATGGCAAGGCAGCGCCGCTTGAACCAGCAGGAGAAGTAGAGGGTACGGTCATCCGGGACGGGCGCAAGCAGGCTCGAGCCGAGGAACTCGCCCTGCTTCACTTCGATGCCCAGCAGGTCGCAGACGGTCGGAACGATGTCGAGATGCGACCGCGTGCCGGTGATGCGGCCCGGCTCCGGGAAGAGCTTCGGGCTGTGCAGCATGGAGAATGCGTGGATCCCTTCTTCCCAGAGCACGAGGTCGTGCTGTCTGCGGCCGTGCTCGCCGAAGGCCTCGCCGTGGTCCCCGACGATGATGAAGACGGTGTTGTCCAGCAGCCCCCGCTTCTCGAACTCTGCGAAGGCCTCGGCAAAGAAGGTGTCGATGTAGCGCGCGGCGTTGTAGAAGTTGCGGTGGTCCAGGTCGTCGACCGGGTAGTCCCGGGTGGGGAAGGACTGCGGCGTGACGTAGTTGTGGTGGGTGGACAGGGTCAGGTAGGTGAGGAGGAACGGGCGTCCCTTCTGTGCGTCGACCCAGTCCATGCTGGGGCGCAGCATCATCTTCTCCTCGCGGCCGAAGTAGTTGGTCTGCTCGAAGCCCTCCTGGGGCATGTCGTTGAGCCCTCGGTACGTTTCGTAGCCCATGTTTGCCACGAGTCGGTCTCGCTTCTCGAAGTCCCCCGCGGGCTGGAAGAACGCGGTTGCATACCCGTGGTTCCTGAGGATGTGGGCGAGGCAGCGGCGGGGGAGGATGCCGGGCGTGGCTTCCCGCGCCTCGGTGTCGAGGTAGGGGTAGATGCCGCAGTTGATGGGCACCAGCGCCTTGGTGGTGTGGGGCAGGACCGTGTACTGGGTCTCGACGACCAGCGACTGCTTCGCCAGCTCCTCGAGGAACGGCGTGACGCCGAGGCCCGGGGTGAACACGTCGGAGGACTTCCAGTTCAGGGACTCGAAGAGCATGAGAACGACGTTGAGCTGCGGGGCATCCGGCTTGCGCTCCAGGACGAGAGAGCCGTCCAGCCGCTCCTGCGAGGAGATGACCACCTCCGGCTCGGGCAGGAGCTCATCCCTGGCGAAGTCCTCGAGGATGTCCATCGCGACACAGCGCGAGATGGTCTGGGCCTGTCCGGAAGCTTCGGGCACCAGGGCCAGGAGCAGCGATGCGGCCAGGGGTGCGGCCAGCGCGGTGAGCGCGGTGCGGGTCGGCAGTATCGGCCGGGCCCGCAGAGCGCGGCGCAGCCGCGGCAGGAAGGGCAGGAGCGCGAGGAGCAGGGCCGGGAGGACCTGGCCGTAGGCGAAGAGGGCTCGGGAGCCGGTCTCCTCGCTGGCCATGACCTCGCGGACCTCCTTGAAGTTGGAGATCCAGACGTCGATATGGCTCCAGGACAGGTTCTCGCCGGTGGCCTGGAAGAAGCCGTGGCTGGCCCCGGTGAACAGGAGCGCATAGGTCATGACGACCGCGTGCAGCACGGTTGCCAGAGCACGGCCCGGCGGAGGCAGGCGGGAGACGAGGAAGCAGAAGACCGCGGTCACGGACAGTGCGAAGGCCAGGTCCGGTGCGAACACGCGGCAAAGCGTTGCGATGCTCACCTCGCCGTCGAGCGCGTTCAGCTGGGCGATCTTGATCCCCAGCGTCTCCATCGCGTAGAGGACGCCGAGAGGCACGGTCTGGGCGATTCCCGCGGGGGTGACGATGCCGGCAGCAAGGGGAGGGGTCTTGGTGTGGGTCATGACTCAGAGCCTCTGGGGGGGGGACTACCGGCCGCGGTCTGCCTTGCAGATGAGCTCGATGCGCTGCTGCGGGATCTCGCTGCGGCCGCGCGTGCGGGGTTCCGGATCCTTGAATAGAACCGCGTAGGCGGCAAACGCGACGACCACCAGGCCGAAGAGCAGCAGAATCCACAGGAACCACGGGATGCGGGCCTGCCCCGCTCCCTCGGCCGTCTCTCCCCAGTCGGGCTCGTCGTCGAACGAGTAGTCGGCCCGGACCGCGCCGGTGTCGAACCGGAAGTCGCTGGTGGCGGACTTCCTCTGGGCCAGGGACTTCAGGCGCCCGGCCGGGTCGTCGGCCTTGACGTCCTGGCTGCGCCTGGATGGCTCCATCCGGGGCGGCGGGGGCGGTGGTGCGACGACGACCCGAGGCGGCGGAGATGGCGCAGGCGGTTGGGCAGTCATCGGCGGGGGAGGAGCCTGCCGGTCCGACGGGGCCGTGGGACCGGCGACCGGCGTGCGGGGTTCCTCCACGGCCGGACGGGTGGCCTGGACCGGCCCTTGCGAGGCAGTCTTCTGGCCTTCTCCTGCCTGAGCCTGCCCCCCCCCCGGCTGCTGCTGTGCCTGCTGCCCCTGCTGCCCGCCCTTGCCCCGCTTCCGGCGTCGCTTGCGCTTCTTGGACTTGGACTCCCCGGCCTGGGAGAGGTCTCCGGTCTGCTCGGTGAATTCCTCGTCTCCCGCCAGCTCGCTCAGGGCGTCCGCGGCCGGTTCCGCCCTGGAAGCGAGGTCTGCGGTGACCTCGATGGGCCGCTCGTCCGAGGTGTCCTCCCTGACGACCTCCTCATCGAGCTCGATGGTCCTCTCGCCTGGCGCAGCGTCCCTGCCGTTCCTTTCCTGCATGGGGGACTCCGTTGGGATGGGGTTCAAAGCATCCGAAGCGGGGCGTGTCTTGACCGTGATGGCATCCGACGACGTCTCACCCTTCTGGATCGGGGCTCCTCCCGTGACGTCGAAGGTGCGGTCCGAAACCAGGCCGAGGTGCGCGAACATCGACGCGACGTTCTCTGCGCTCGCGGGGCGGCGCTCCGGGCGTTTCTCCATCATGAGCGCCAGGATCTTCTTGACTCCGGCCTGGGTCTCGTCCAGCGCGCAGAGCCGCTCCAGCGGCGGCGGCTCGTACACGTGCTTCATGCCGAGGCCGATGGGGGTCTCCGCGGAGAAGGGGGGGGACCCGGCCAGCAGCTCGAACAGGACCACGCCCAGCGAGTAGATGTCCGAGCCCGGGCCCACCTTCCATCCCAGGGCCTGCTCCGGGGAGATGTAGAGCGGCGTGCCGAAGATGAACCCGTCGCGGGACAGCGTGGTGGAGACCTTGTCCTCCTGGAGGAACTTGGCGATGCCGAAGTCCAGCACCTTGACGAAGTCGCCGTCGTCCTTGCCGTTCAGGATGAAGATGTTGTCCGGCTTGAGGTCGCGGTGGATGATGCCGACCTTGTGCGCTTCTGCCAGCGCGTCGAGGGCCTGGGTGACGATGTGGACCGCACGCCGGGCGGTCATGCGACCGGACTGACCGAGGATGGACGTGAGCGTGACTCCGGTCAGGAACTCCATGGCGATGAAGAGGTAGCCTTCCCGGGTGCGACCGAACTCGTGGACGTCGACCATGTGGGGGTTGGCAAGCCGCGCACCGGCAGCGATCTCCTTTTCGAAGCGGATGACGGCTTCCGGGGTCTCGGTCTCCATGCCCTTGAGGATCTTGAGGGCCACCATCTGTCCCGTGTCGACGTTGCTGGCCTTGTAGACATTGCCCGACCCGCCGGAGCCGATGTGCTCGAGGACGCGGTAGCGATCGTTGATGGTCTGGCCCAGCAGGCGGTTGGTATCCACCATTGTTGCCTTTCCCCAACTCCATGACTCTATGCATCAGGACGCGGGGTAGAGAGCACTATATCCGCACGTGTGGAGCGGGTCAACCGCGAAGTTGCGGCCGAAGCCGGCGGGCGAATCGGACCCGGTTCCAGAGGTTGCGGATGGCCTTGAGGTCCGGGGTGGAAGCGGGGTCGAATCGAGCCTTTTCCAGCAGCACCGAGAGCCGTGCCAGCTCGGCAGAGGCCTCGAAGCCGGAAGCCAGGGCGGTTCTGGACATCTGTGGCACCGTGGTGCCTGCCGCCACGTCTAGCCCCTTGGCGCGAAGCGCGGTCCGGAGGTCCGCGGCGATCCGGTCCAGCTCGTCGCGGCGGCCCTTGCGGATGCCCCGCAGCCTTCGGCCCACCAGCGGTCCCAGCACCATGAGCGCCAGCAGCGTCCCGAACAGGACCGCGGATTGCCGGGAGAACACGGTGCGCGATATCTTCCTGAACTCATTGCGCATTTCAAACACGTTCAGGTCCGGCGAGAACTCCACCTGCCGCGACGTGGGCGCCAGCGCGTTCCAGAGCCCCGCGTAGAACGAGATCTGCCGCTCCAGGTCGTACTCGATGACCCACTTGTACCAGGCCAGCTTCAGCGAGTCGAGCCAGAGGTTGACCGACAGCAGCAGCCCCTGCTCCTCCGGCCGGCGCTCCTGCGCCGGGGTCGGGTCGAATGCGATCCAGCCGTACATGGGGAACGCGACCTCGACCCACGTGTGCGCGCTTCCCTCCGACACGGAGTAGTAGTCTCCGAACTCGTTGTAGGACGCACCGAGAAAGCCGTTTACCGGTCGGGCCGGGATGCCCAGCGTGCGCAGCATCAGGACCATCGCGGAGGCGAAGTACTCGCAATGACCCTCCTTGCGCTCGAACAGGAAGGTTGCGACGGGGTCCTCCGGGACCCCCTCCCCCTGGGTCGTGTACCGGAAGTTGGACTGGAGGAACTGCTCCACGTTGGACGCGACGTCATACACGTCTTGTGCGCTGCCGGCCGCAGTTCTCGCCAGGTCCGCGACGCGGGGGTCGAATCCCGCGGGAAGCTGCGTGAACCTCCCGATCTCTTCCTCTGTGTAGCGTGCTGGCAGGTTGCGGAGCTTGCCGGGGGACACGTGGAGCAGCCCGCTGCGGACCGTGTAGTTCATGCTGCTCATGCTGTCCGACGAGTAGCCGAGGTTCTGGAAGTCGTCCTCGTAGTAGGAGCGCTTGAGGCCGCGGAAGCGGTCGAACCGGTCGGTCACGGGCTTGATGTAGAGCGGCCGGTCGATGCCGAAGAGCACCCGGCTTTCGATCTCCAGCGGCTCCTGGTACACGTCGTACTCCACCATGTCGTAGCGCAGGAGCGGTCCGGACGGGTACCCCCACACCTCGCAGAATCCGTCGCCGCCAGAGCGAAGAAGGCTCGAGTTGTCCGTGGACCGGCTCCAGCCGCGGCCGTCGTACCTGTCGAATGCCATTCCCCGGAAGCGCAGGAGCGACGCGGGCGGGAGGTACTCCTTTCCGGAGCTGAACTCGACGCGCAGCACGACTCGGGACGAGTCCGCGAGGTTGCCGAAGTGCCCCAGCTCGACGGAATCGGTGAACCCGGTGATGGGGTCTCCCCGCCGGGTCTGGGCGGAGAAGAAGCCGAGACCGAGGCGCGGGAACAGGAAGAAGATCAGGGTGGAAACCACCAGCAGGCCGAGTGCCAGCAGGCAGGAGGCCGCGAGGAATCGGCCGGTCACGAAGCGGGCTGCCTTCCACGCCATTCCGGAGGACTGGTGCGACTCTTCCACCACCTGCGTGAGGTGCGCGTACGTGAGGGTCCATGTCAGCAGGACCGCATAGATGACGTAGAAGATTGCAAACGAGACGTCGGGGTTGGTGACCGCTGCGGCCACGAGCAGCAGGAAGCTCAGCGCGATCCCCTGGAACACCTGCCTCGACGAAGTGATCTGCAGCGACCGCGTGAGCGTTGCCAGGAGCGCGAACGCGATGCTGTTGACCAGCCAGTCGCCGGACTGCGTGCTGACGAATACCAGCAGGAGGAGCGCCGCGCCCAGCAGCGTCGTGACCGTGACCACGAGGTATCGCGGCCAGGGTGTCGCACTGGTGAAGAACGCGGCCGCAAGCCCGGGGAAGAAGAGAAGCCCGAGGGACGACTGGATCTCGCCGGACAGGAAGACCGGGACCGCGGCTACCGCGATCAGCAGGAGCGTCATGAGCCGGGTAGTCCGGGGCAGGCTCATGCGTTGCCCCCCTCCCCGGACGCGCCCTCCGTCCCCGGGGTCAGGCCGTTCCCGGCCGCGCCCTCCGTCCCCGGGGTCAGGCCGTTCCCGGACGCGCCCTCCGTCCCCGGGGTCAGGCCGTTGGACAGGGAGACGTGGCGGGTGTCGAGTCGGACCGTCACCAGGATGTCCGAGCGTTGTGCGTGGCGCGCGAGCGAAGGGTCCGGGCCGGACCAGTCTGCGTCAAGGTCGAGGAGCGCGAGCGCGGTGAAGATCTGCCGGAGAGCGCCCTTGCCGCCTGCGGGGGCCAGGTGGACGCGGGGAGCGGACAGGCCGACCTCGAATGCGTTGTCCGACAGGTGTCTGGCCACGGAAGCGGCCAGCTCGATGCCCGGCTCGAGCGCGTCAGGGTCTTGCCGGGCAGCGGAGGGATCGGAAGCGCAGACGAGGTAGATGCGCCGCGAAGCGAGGGCCTCGAACTCCTTGACTGCGAAGCGCGAGGTGCGTGCGGTCTGCTTCCAGTGGACGTCGCGCCATTCGTCGCCCAGCCCCATGGGGCGGACCGAGAAGAACTCGATGCCCCGTCCCGAGCGGTTGGCGTGCTCCTCGTGGCCCGAGGAGAGCGCGTGGAGGAGGGGCGGCACCGGGTCGGTCCCCCGGGGGACGACCAGGACCTCCTTCGGGGTTTCGAAGTTCCTGCTCTTGCGGAAGAAGGAGAACGGGTAGCGGGTTCCGATCCCGATGCCGCGCAGGAGGTAGCGGCCGCGGTGCGGGAACACCAGGGTGGGGAACGCCCAATCGCTTCCTTTGGGTTCGATCTTGAGGATGCGGCCGAGGCGTTGCTCCACGTCGGTCTTGAGGGGCAGGAGGATCTCGCCGTCGATGGAGAACGATGCCAGGCGGCGCTTGCCGTTGGCGATGCGGATCGGGACGACCGTGTCCGTGCGGGCAACCGCCTGGTCCGGGATGTCCGCGAACCACTCCAGCTTGCGCAGAGCCAGCTCGGACAGGATGCCGCTGGCGATGATGATGGCCAGCAGCATCGCCATGAGGAGGTACAGGAGGTTGCTTCCGGTGTTGACCGCGGCAAACCCGATGCCGATGGAGATGATGACGAGGAAGCGCCCCTCGTTGGAGGTGGCGAGCTTGCGCGGGAAGAACCTGCTCTGCATCATCCGGTCCACCAGCCCCGGAGCCTTCCGGTCCGAGAAGCGGAGGAAGAAGAGCAGGTTGCCCAGGGCGAAGAGCACGGCCAGTGCGATGAGCCCCTTGAACATGGGGAAGCGGATCGCGAGGAAGACGACGGTGCCGGTGAACAGGAACATGACGATGCCGGCAAAGGAGAACCTGAACCCCTTTGGGCGGAGGCGCTCGGTCAGCGGAGGTTTCTTGCGGCCTCGGGTCATGGTGCGGGAATGGAGTCCAGCAGCTCTTCGATCTTCGCGATGGCCTGGCTGCGCCCTGCGAAGACCTGGGAGGAGGATTTGAGCAGGAGGCGGTGGGCGAGCGCATGGGGAGCCACGCGGCGGACGTCGTCCGGGGTGACGTAGGACCTCCCGCGCATGAGCGCCACGGCCCGGGCTGCGCGAATGAGCTGGATCCCGGCCCGGGGGCTCGCACCGAGCTCGAAGTGGGGGGACGACCGGGTCGCGGAGACGATGGCATAGGCGTAGTCGATGAGCGAGTCCTTGGCGGCCACCTGCTCGACGCGCCGCTGGAGGTCCAGCAGGTCGGGCTTGGACAGCACGCGGCGCATGGACGCGAGCCGGGCCGAGTCGTTTCCGCCAGCCAGGATCTGCTTCTCGACGGCCGCTTCCGGGTAGCCGATGTCGACTGAGAGCAGGAACCGGTCGAGCTGCGACTCGGGCAGGGGGTAGGTGCCGTGCAGCTCCTTGGGGTTCTGGGTGGCGATGACGAAGAACGGGGACTCCAGCTCCATGGTGCCGGTGTCCACGGTGACCTGTCGCTCGTTCATGGCTTCCAGGAGCGACGACTGGGTGCGCGGGGAGGTGCGGTTGACCTCGTCGGCCAGCAGGATATTGGTGAAGATGGGTCCTGCCCGGAACGCGAACTGGCCGTCCTTGGGGTTGTAGATGCTGGTGCCCACGACGTCGGAGGGAAGCATGTCCGCGGTGAACTGGATCCGGGAGAAGCGGCAGTCCAGGACCCTCGAGATTGCCTTGGCGAGCGTGGTCTTGCCGGTCCCCGGGACATCCTCCAGCAGGAGGTGCCCGCCTGCCAGCAGCGTTGCCACCGACAGCTCCACCACGTGGCGCTTTCCGAGGAACGCCTTTTCTATCTCCGCGACCACGTTGGCCAGGGGAGACCCGGGCTGGGTTTCAGGGGGGCGCTTTGCTTCCAACGACATGTGTCCTCCCACGCGTTGACACAGTACTGCCGTTGAATGTAAACTCATCCAGGCTATACGGCAAGGGATACCGGCCGGGAGGAAGAGATGAGGCTTGCAAGCTCCGTTGTTGCCGCTGCATTCGGGTGCATCGTTGCCTCTACCTTCGCGTGCAGCGGTGGCGTTGGAACCGTCACCGCGGACCTGCAGGACGCTGCTTCCGTGGAGATCGGCGGGCAGGACGATCCGCATCTTCCGGACCTGTACGGCGACGCCCCGCCGGAATGGTACATCATTCCGGAGTACAAGCAGAAGGACCAGGGGGGGGAGCAGGGCTCGCAGGACCAGGGTCTGGAGGATTCGGGGTTCGACCAGGGCGGACCCGAGCCGGGGGAGTTCGGCTACCCCTGCGAGGAGAACTCGGACTGCATCCACAACTTCTGCGTGGAGACGTGGCAGGGGAAGAAGTGCTCCGCTCCGTGCGTGGAGGAGTGCCCGGTGGACGGGTGGTCGTGCTCCCTGATCGCGAACTCGTGCCCCGACTGCCAGTACATCTGCATCCCGCAGTTCGTGCACCTGTGCCAGCCCTGCAAGACCAACAACGACTGCAGCACCGGGCTGGTGGAGTCGGGGGACCGGTGCATCGACTACGGTCCCTTCGGCAAGTTCTGCGGCGGGGAGTGCGAGGTGGACATCGACTGCCCGTCCGGCTACTTCTGCGAGGAGATGGACATCGGCGGCGACGTCCTGGGGCAGTGCGTGCCCGAGAGCGGGGTGTGCCAGTGCTCCGAGATTGCGATCAAGAAGGGGCTCACCACCGACTGCTATGAGCAGAACGAGTTCGGGACGTGCACGGGGGAGAAGATGTGCACTCCGACGGGCCTGACGGAGTGCGATGCGGCCACGCCCGCGCCCGAGACGTGCAACGGGGCCGACGACGACTGCAACGGGCTGATGGACGACAACATCCTCAAGGTGGACTGCGAGGTCGGCAACGCGTTCGGCGTATGCCGCGGGACGTTCCTGTGCCAGGAAGGGAGCATGATCTGCGACGCGCCGCAAGCCAAGCCCGAGACGTGCGACGGACTGGACAACAACTGCGACGGCGCGACCGACGAGACGTTCCAGGACTCCAACGGCGATGGGCTTGCCGACTGCCAGAGCGAGGACGACGACGGCGACGGCATCAAGGACTGGGAGGACAACTGCCCCAACGTCTTCAACCCGCAGCAGGGCGACAACGATTCCGACCTCATCGGCGACCTGTGCGACCCGGACGACGACAACGACATGGCCAAGGACGACGTGGACTGCGAGCCGCTCAACCCGTTCGTCTACCCCGGAGCGGTGGAGCAGTGCGACGGTCTGGACAACAACTGCGACGAGGACGGGAAGGTGGACGAGGGCTATCCGGACTTCGACCTCGACGGGCAGGCCGACTGCGTGGACGTGGACGACGACAACGACGGCGTCAACGACTCCTTCGACAACTGCCCCTTCCTGTTCAACCCGGACCAGCTCAACACGGACGGGTTCCCGGACGGCGGCGACCTGTGCGACGTGGACGACGACAACGACGGGTTGCTCGACAGCAAGGACAACTGCCCGGGCAACTACAACCCGCTCCAGACCGACACCGACGGCGACGGCATGGGAGACGCGTGCCAGGGTGACAAGGACGGCGACGGGCTCCAGGACGAGTTCGACAACTGCCCGCTGACCTTCAACCCCGACCAGTCCAACGTGGACGAGGACAAGATGGGGGACGCGTGCGACGACGACGACGACGGCGACGGCGAGGTCGACATGACCGACTGCGAGCCCCTCGACCCCACGGTCAACCACTACGCCATGGAGCTGTGCGACGGGCTGGACAACAACTGCAACAGCCAGGTGGACGAGCTGGGCACCGTGGGCTGCAAGGACTACTTCCTGGACCAGGACGGCGACGACTGGGGAGCCGAGGCCAGCAAGTGCCTCTGCGGTCCCAGCGGGATGTACAGCGCGGAGGAGTTCGGCGACTGCAACGACCTGGACCCCACCGTGAACCCGGGGCAGAAGGAGGACTGCGCGTCCAGCAAGGACGACAACTGCAACGGCTCGGACAACGACGAGGACGCGGCCAACTGCCTGGCCTTCTACATCGACCAGGACGGCGACACCTTCGGCACCGGCAAGAGCAAGTGCCTTTGCCAGGGCGTGGGCAAGTACACCGCGTCGGTGCCGGGTGACTGCGACGACAACAACATCCTGCTCAACCCCGGGGTGCAGGAGATCTGCAACAACTTCATCGACGACGACTGCGACAACGACCAGAACGACCCCAATGCGGTGGGCTGCACCGACTACTACAAGGACGAGGACAGCGACGGGTTCGGGATCACCACGGACAAGCTGTGCCTCTGCACCTCCTTCGGTGCGTACAAGGCCATCCTGGACGGCGACTGCAACGACAAGGCGTGGGCCGCGAACCCCAAGTCGCTGGAGGTCTGCGGCGACGGCCTGGACAACGACTGTGACGGCAGCCAGAACGACGAGGACGCGGTGGCCTGCGTGTACTGGTACACCGACAGCGACGGCGACGGGTACGGCAACCCCGCGGACTCCAAGTGCCTCTGCTCGGGGTTCGGGAAGTACACGACGCAGCTCCTGGCTGACTGCAACGACCTGGTTCCCACCATCAACCCGGGCGCCAAGGAAATCTGCAACAACACGGACGACAACTGCAACGGCATGAACGACGAGGGGAAGAACGAGGACCTGTGCGCCGCGTCGCAGGGGATGCCCCACGTGGAGTCCGTGGTCTGCATGAGCGGCAAGTGCATCGCCAACGGCTGCATCGAAGGGTGGCACGACGCGAACCAGGATGCGTCCGACGGATGCGAGTGCGAGCACGACAAGCTGGAAGCCGAGAACAAGGGGTGTGCGTACGCCACCGACCTGGGGTCGCTGTCAGACACCGGCATGGGCTCGTCCAAGAATCTCGAGGGCAACGACCCCGACTCCAGCGGCGACTGGTTCAAGTTCTACGCGCAGGACGTGCCGGAAACCGGCACCGACACGTTCCACGTGCGGGTCAAGTTCCTCAAGAACCCGGGCAACGTGTTCACCTTCGACCTGTACTGGGGCGGCTGCGGCGGGGCCAACCAGATCTGTGCGGAAGCCACGGACGCGGAGTGGCGCACCGACTTCACCACTCCGAGCGCCAAGCAGCCGTGGCCCGCGGTGCCCGGCCCCACCGCGATGGGCGGCGGCGAGATGAAGTGCAAGAACGACTCGGACCACGAGCTCACGCCCACCAACTACGACGACGACACCGACGACTCCACCAAGCGGTGCACGGACAACTCGAAGCAGTTCTACGTCAAGGTCTACACGGCCCCGGGCAAGAAACCGACATGCGAGGGATACCAGGTTGAAGTCTCCAACGCTGTCTATTAGCCCGGCCCGGAAAGAGGGCGGGCTCAAGCTGGTCGTCCAGATCCCTGCGTTCAACGAAGCTGCCACCCTTGCGCGCACCATCGCGGACGTGCCGCGGCAGCTGCCCGGTGTCGCCAAGGTCGAGGTGCTGGTGATCGACGACGGAAGCAGTGACCAGACCGGGTCCGTGGCTGCGGGCTCCGGGGCCGACCGCGTGGTGCGGTTCCCGGCCAACAGGGGCCTTGCCATGGCGTTCCAGAAGGGGCTCGAGGAATCCCTGGACATGGGCGCGGACATCGTGGTCAACTTCGACGGGGACAACCAGTATCCGGGCTCGTACATCCCCCAGCTCATCGCCCCCATCGTGGAGGGCCGTGCAGACATCGTGCTGGGCGAGCGCGACTTCGACTCCATCCCCCACTTCTCCGCTGCCAAGAAGTTCCTCCAGCGGTTCGGCTCGGCCGTGGTGTCGCGGCTGTCGGGCGTCGCGTGCCGCGACGCGACCACGGGCTTCCGCGCGTTTTCGCGGGAAGCGGCCCAGGGCCTGTACGTCGCAGGCATGTTCACCTACACGCTCGAGACGCTCTTCCTGGCCGGCGCAAGGAAGCTGCACGTGCAAGCCATCCGCATCACCACCAACCCCAGGACCCGCGACTCCCGGCTCTTCAAGAGCAGTTTCGAGTACGTGCTGCGCTCCATCGGGACCATCGTGAGGACCAGCATGCGCTACCGGGCCACGGCCGTGGCCTCATGGCTCAGTTTCCCGCTCTTCCTGGTGGGCCTGGCCGTGATCGCCAGGTTCTTCCTCTACCACTTCGTCCTGGAGCCCGAGGGCACCGGCCACGTCCAGTCCCTCGTCCTGGCCGGCGTCCTCATCACCGTGGGCGTGATCCTGGTCGGGCTCGGCCTGGTCGCGGACGGAATCGCCACGAACCGCCGCCTCCTCGAGGAGATCCTCACGAAGATCAGGAAGCGGGACTAGGCATGGAAAGAGCCAAGCCGAGGACGGGGTACGCTCACTGTCCGCCTCCGCCTGCCGGCAACGCCCCGGCGTTGCCGAGGCTGGCGAGGCTACGGCGTGACGCCGGGCTGCTCCCGGTGGTGTTGACGGTGCTCCTTTGTGCTCCGGCGGTGACGGCCGAGGAGATCAAGGACCCGGCAGCGGAGTGCGAGAAGGTGTGCCCTGAGCGGCCGTGCGAGCGGATCACGTTCCGGGGGTTCTCCCCGGACTCGAAGCAGTTCGGCCACGCGCTGCTCCAGTGCCCGGGCCCGCACGGAGACAAGGCCGCGGCTCGGATCGTGTACCACGCGGCCACCCTGGGCGAGAAGGGGCGCAAGCTCCCGAGCACCCCGATTCCCAAGAACGGCGAGGTCTTCCCGGTCTTCTACGGAAGGCACGACTACCAGGTGGAGGAGGTTGCCGGCACATCTGCAGACGGCGTGTGGACCTTTGACACGGGCAACGGCGTCACGCTCACGTTCTACTGGCGCACCGAGAAGAAGGTCGCCTGGTACGTGGAGGTCCGGCGCAAGGGGCAGCTCAAGTACACGTACCGCCGCGAGTTCGACGAGATCTACTATGCCGTCCTGCCCAGACTCTACGTCTCCCCCGACCGGAAGAAGGCCGCGCTCGTGCTATCGCTCGACGCGATGATCAAGGAAGACGCGGGAATCGGCGTGTTCCGCCTGCGGCCGGAGTAGACCCGGAGTAGAGAAGGAAGACGCGGGGATCGGTGTGTTCCGCCTGCGGCCGGAGTAGACCCGGAGTAGAGAAGGAAGACGCGGGGATCGGTGTGTTCCGCCTGCGGCCGGAGTAGACAAGGAAGGCGCGGGGATCGGTGTGTTCCCGCTACGGCCGGGACGACGTCGGGGGGGCCGCGGCGGCCCACTCTTCCGGTGTACGGTAGATGGTCCGGAACCGGTCCCGTTCCACCACGACGGCAAGCCCGGTATGGGGACCGTCCGGACAGAAGCCGTTGTGCGGCGCGGTGATGAGAACGGGCCGCAAGGGCTCCAGGGCAAGCTCCTTGACCGCGCCACCGTCGAAGACCAGGAGCGTGAGCCTTCCCTGGATGAGAAGGAACAACTCGGGGCAGTCGTGCCACTCCAGCTCGTGGATGTCCGCGGGGGACGCATCCACGGGCGAGTACATGCCGACACGCCAGTGCTCAGCGTCTCCGCACATCACCTGCCAGCGCTCCTTGTCGGCAACGTCGAGGAGCCGGTTCGCCGCGCTTTCCGGGAAGGAGGGGGGAACAGTCGTCACGGTGCGCATGGTCTACCTCCATCGCAAGAGCTGGAGCGTGACCGGGGTCTCCGGCGGCCGCTCCCGGTACCAGGCCACGTCCGGACGACCGGACAGGGTGCGTTCGAGCACGACCTCGACGCGATGGCCGCGGACGACCCTGGCCAGCGCGTCGTCGTCCCTGTAGAACCCGGTATAGATGAAAACCTCGGCCACGCCAAGACCGTCTCTGCGCTGGATCCGATCCGCTGCTTCTGCCAGCGGCATCCAGGAAGCGGTGCGGCCCGCGAGGCTCAGCGCGGTGACCAGCGGCGCCTCGGGAGAGATCTGCCGGTCGTCCGGCGGCAGTGCCGGGATGAGCACCAGTGCGCGGTCCGGCACCCTGTCCGCTGCCTGCCTGGCGAATGCAAGCTCGATCTGCGTGTCCGTTTCCACGGTCACCAGCGGAACCTGGGGCAGCATGGACAGCAGGACCACTGCCGGCACGGCCCACCCTCGGCCGGCCGCGGCACGAATCCCGCTGCCTGCCCCTCCGCTCAATGCTGTGGCGCCAAGCGCCATCCAGGGCACGGCCATGACCAGGTAGCGGGCAGATCCGAACACCACGTTGCCCTCAGTCCCCTGCATCGTCCACACGGCCAGCAGCACCAGCGTCCAGGCAGCCCAGGCCCGGGCCGGGCGGGACACCACGGCAGACCCGAGGAGCACGGGCAGCAACAGCGCGGAGAAGCGGAGAGGATGCACGAGGTCCAGCACCAGGTCGCGCGCGTGCCGGACGAGCAAAGCCAACGGCACGCCGGGGACCGGGATGGCAAGGTACAGCACGAGGAACGCAAGCAGCTCCAGCAGCACCAGCCCGCGGATCGCGAGCCGAAGCCGGCTTGCCCAGAAGCTCTGCTCGCCCCCTGGCGACGCCGGCCCGCTGGAGGACTTGCCGTGCGGTGCCTTTTCCTCCGCAGTCGTCAACCGGTTGCAGGTTCCGGAGCGCGGCGCTCCGGAGCAGGCCCAGTCGAGGGCCAGCGGGACGAGGAAGAGGACTCCTTCCGGACGGAACACTGCCACCAAGGGCGCCAGGAGCGGAAGCGCCACGGCAAGTCGCGGCCAGCCCCTGCGGCCCCAGATGTCGAGGAAGACCACGGTCACGAGCGCGAATCCGAGCGTCTCTCCCGCGGTCGCGGACAGCCGCAGCGCGACCGGGCTTGCCGCGACCAGGGCAGCGGCCCACACGGCTGCACGCACTGAGCCCAGCCGATCCAGGGCCACCGAGAAGACGGCCACGGTAAGCAGCCCGAGGAAGACCGCGTTGAGCCCGTACAGGAGCTCGAACGAAAGCCCGGTGAGCGCTGCAAACCGCGAGGCAACCAGTGAGAACCCGGAGTACGCCAGCCGCGACAGGTCGTCGGCCGGCGGAAGGAACAGGCGCTCGTACTCCGCGAAGTTGATGGGGCCGTGGTGCGCGACCAGCAGGGAGACTGTCACGGCGAGCAGGGCCAGGCCGCAGGCAGCCAGCGCGCCGCGGCGGGAGACCCTCCAGGCCCGGGACAGCGCGGCGGCCAGCCACAGCCCCAGCACCAGCCAGAACGGGACGGCCAGCCACTCCAGGGCCACGCGCACCAGGGGCACGACACCAGAGGTGTCCGGCCCCGTCCCCCGCGCCGAGGCCGCCGCACCAGAGGTGTCCGGCCCCGTCCCCCGCGCCGAGGCCGCCGCAGGCTTGCCGCCCGCGGGCGAGCGTTCCAGGGACTGTGCAGAGGCATTCGACCCGCTTCCGGACGTCGAGGCCGTTGTAGCTTCTCCGCCCGCGGGCGGGAGTGCCAGTGTCTTCCCGTACGCGGAGAATGCTTCGAGGGATGGGAGGAGGACGCGGGGGCAGTCGGGGGAGCTGTCCACCGCGGCCTTGCATCGGTCCTGCTCGGTCGGATCCAAGCTGCCCGCACACAGGGTCCGGAGGCCTGCGACCAGCTCAGCGCAGTGGGGGTCCGGCTCGGACCGGAGGGACTCCCGGGGCGCCAGGGACGCGCAGTCGGGCATGGCCGAGGCTGCGTCCCGGAGCGGTTGGAAGTCCGCTCCGCAGGCACGCACGCACTCGTGGGTGAAGCGCTCCGGCTCATCGGACAGGAGATTCGTGACGAGGCCCGCGTCGCGGGCCGTGCGTTCGACGCACGCGAGGTAGTGGTCGCAGGCGCTCTGGCACGTGGGCTCACGGCTGCACCCTGGAGCGAGGGCTGCCGCGCCTGCGAGCGCCAGGGCAATGACCAGGCCGGTTGTGCGTGTCCCCCATCGCATGCACCCCACTCTACACGCGATTGAGGTGCCGGCACAATTGAGCCGTGCGGCCCGCTGACTGACACCGGGTGCGTGGCGTGCACCATGCCTCTTCTTCACGCCTGTGGCTGCATGCTCAGTCCTGCTCCCCTGCCATCGCCGAAATCAGGGCCAGCACCGCACCTGTCGCCGGGCGGAAGTACTCCTCCCCAGGGCTCGACCTGGGATGGGGCATACTGACGTTCCAGGGAAGCGCTGCGGACGCAAGCTCGACGTGCAGGTCCCGAAGGAGGGAGGAGAGCAGGTAGGAATCGCCGGATCGGGGGGGACTGGAGGCCGCTTGAAGGATAATGAGCAGTGGGAACAGCGACGAGCCCCAGTTCACCCGGCGCATCGGTCGCTTGAGGCCGAACAGGGCAAGCCATTCCTGCACCTGCAACAGCCTGTAGCCAGCCGGCGCCGCCTTCCCGGGTCGTGTGCAGATGCCTGCTTTCGACCAGGACTCAAGAACCCGGTAAACTGCCTTCTGATCGAACCACGTCTCCCGGGCGATTCCCGCCGAGTTGTTGGTCCCCCCCGACAGGAAGTAGAGCAGGATGTCGGCTCGGGCGTTGATGCCGAACAGGTTTCGCAGAGTGATCTGTGAAGTTGCCGGTCCGGCCGACGGCGGCGAAGCGACCCGTTTCGACGGGCGATGGGAAGGCGCTGGAGGCAGTTCCCACAAGTGGCCCGACTCCTCCCGGACCAACTCTGTCCTGTGCTGCTCTGCCAGCCCATCGAGGTGCCGCTGCATACGCTCCAGCCGGGCCGTCATGACCATGCCGTTGTTGGCTTTCAGCCACTCCCCGGCCAGCGTTGGCAACCTCCGGTCCCTCCCAGCCAATGCTCTCGTGGCCACAAGCAGCGCCTCCAAGTCCACGCTGTACCGGTCCTCGGAAGCGATGTGCGTAGCAACGCCCAGAGCACTCCATTGTCGCCACAAGACGGACAGCATGCCCTCCCGGAGGGAATCCCTAAAGCTGACTGGCGACAGTTGCATAGCCATGCCTGACAAGGAAGTCCTTCAGGACCATGAGGAAGGGGTCGGACACGTCCTGTGTCACGACCCACCTGGCAGCGTCGGCCAACTCGGCTTCGGTTGGAGCCAGGGCCCGGAGGTCCTGAGTGTGGTAGTCGTTCCGGTCCACTGCGGCAAAGAGCTTGAAGAAGATCTGGTCCCTTCTGCCGGTGAGGTACACGGTCAACTGGTCCCCGTACTGCCTCTTGGACAAGCGACTCTCGAAACCGTCGGGTAGCCCCAGGTCCAGTTGTGACGCCGGTACCGAATTGAACCAGCCGCTGGGCAAGCCGAAGTCCCTGGCCACTACCAGTGCGGACTCCTCCAGCCAGTCCGGGAACCCATGAATGCGCTCCAACTCGACAAGCCCGCCCGTATCGCGTGCCCAGGCCAGGACATCAACATCCTTGGTGGTGCGAGCCACCAGGTCGAGCATCGCCAACGCTGTTCCACCGCAGACGACGATCTCCACCCGCTCGGCAGTCCGCAATGAGATCTGCTTCTCCATGGCAGTGAAGATGCGGTCGATGTTGTCCGGTGCCAGCCTCATGGATAGGACTTTATTGACTAAGCATAAGTCTGTCAAGTCCTAATATCGGGCAATTGGCAAACCAGCGCGGGTGCTGTGCCGGTTCAACTGGGAATGGACTGATCGATCGGGAATTCCTCCCTGACGCGGCCGCCGCAAGCTGCCAGACGCGAATACCAGCAGTCGGCCTTGCTCCAAGACCACCCTTCCACCGGTGTCCACGGGTCACTCACGTCCACGGAGAATCCGTCCGACGGCGTGTATGCTCCGACCTCGGTCGGGCCGGCAACGTTCGACACCTCCACGATCCTCAAACCGATGGCCGGGTGCGCCACGAGAGCGACGCCGTCCGCGACGGCCCGGTGAGTTGTTTCCCCGCCGGAAGAGCCATCCCAATGCAGGTGTGCAACGGAGCTCAGTTCCCAGCCGTTGCTCGTGTCAAACAAGTAGATCCACCCCCCCCACGACCCGGCCGCGATGCGGGTGCCGTCCCACGCCACGCCGGAATCCGGCTCGGTGCCGGTGTACGTGACCAGCTTCGGCGAGCAGTTGCCGTCAGGAATGGTGTCGGGCTGGTTGCTGTCGCACGGTTCGGCCTGGGCCAAGTCCGACAGTGCGGCCACGTCATCAACCGTTTCCTCTCGAAGGTAGGGGCAAAGGCCGCGGGTTGACACCGGCCAAAGCCGCGGGATAAGGTGCAGAGGGTGCCGCGGAAAGGTCTCGGTGCTCTTCGGGGAGAGATGGGCCTGGTGACGGACAAGCTGTACGTGGGGGTGACCGCGCTGGTGGCCGTGGTGTGGCTCGTGGCAGCGGTCAAGGCGGCCGTGCGGGCCGCTGCCCGGGTCGAGAGGCGGGATTGGGGGGAGCTCGCGGCTCTGGCTGCGATCGTCGTCGCGGGCCTCGGAGTCAGGCTCTGGGTCCGCGTACCGACCGTCCTGGTGGAAGCCTACCTCGGGGCCACCCACCTCCAGGACGCGGTCGAGGCAGCGCAGTTCATGGGCTGGGGCGGCGGCATCAGCTTCTACCCGGCCGCAATGGCCGTGACCGTGGCCCCCGTGTTCTGGTTCCTGGACCCGAGCATCGGGGTCTACCAGCTCGTGAACGTGGTGCTGGGAAGCGGCACCGTGTTTCTCGTGTGGGCCATCTGCAAGGGGCTGGTTCCAGGCCAGCGCGGCCCCGCGCTGGCCTCTGCCCTGGTCATGGCCTTCCTGCCCCTGCACGTGAAGTACTCGGGCATGGAGGTTCTGGTCATCGGCGCGCTGTTCTACTCGTGCGCCGCGGTCGCAGGCGTGCTGTGGTACCGGCGCAGCCACGAAGTCTGGGGGCTGGTGTTCGGCCTGGCCGCAGCCTACCTGGCCGCGGCCAGCCGCGTGGAGGTCGTGGGAGTCCTGGGCGTCGTCGCGCTGGCCGCGGTGTGGCCCGTCCGCGGCGTGCGGCCCGCGTCCTGGCCCGTGTTCCTTGCAGGCTCCGCGGCGCTTGCCCTGCCGCTGTCGGTGCACCTCCTGCGGACCGTTCCGATGATGATCTCGTACGGCAAGGGGGACCTCCTGGGAGCGGTGTTGACCTGGTGCCTCCCGTCCATCGTGTTCGTGGTGTGCATGGTGCTGGTCCACTTCCTGTGGCCCGCGGGCCGGGCGTGGGTGGCAGGGTTGGGGGCCGCGAGCCTGTTTGCCTGCGCCCTGGTTGGCGGGCTGTCGCAGTGGGGCACGGAGTTCCTGAGCCTGGAAGCCATGCCGCTTGCGGGCGTGGGGCAGTCGGTGACGTTCTTCCTCTGGGACCCGGCCCTGCTGAATCCGAAGGTGACGCCGCTGCTCGTGATGGCCCTGGCGCTTGCGGGCCTTGGTGCCGCGGGAGGGACGCGGGAGGGACGCGGGGTGCTGCTCGCGGCGTTGTGGTTCATCGCCGCGTTCGTGTTCTCTCGGCTCAAGGCAACGGGCGGAGTCGCGTTCGTGAACATGCGCGGCCAGGTCATGACCCTGGCCCCGATAGCCATTCTCTCGGGATTCGGAGCGGCCGCAGGGGTGGGGTGGGCCCGGGGGTCGCGGGCCGTGGCCGCGGTGCTGGCCGCGGCCGTCGTGCTGACGCTGCCCACTCACCACGCGCTGCTCGGCTTTGACCGGCTGCTGCTCGGCCACGAGTATGCCTTTGTACGGGAAGCGCTGAAGCAGGGGCCGGAGGTGATGCAGGTGCTATACCCCTCGGGGGCGTTCCCGGTGCCGCCGCGCACGAATCCGGGGGGCGGGCAGGACATGCCCGAGATCCGCCCGTGGATCGGCCCGATGTTTGGCGCAGCCGGTCTGGAAGCGGGCCGCACCGTGTTCACCATGGAGCGGGAGTACCTGACCGAAGAAGCCGTGGCGACCGGCCGGGTGTACTACTACGAGGGGGCAGACTGCTACCGCAACGGTGCGACGCACGGGATCATACCCGCGTGCGTGGATGCGCGGCAGGGGCTCGACCTGGACCTGGTTGCGACCGCGGCCATCCCCGTGGGCCAGGAAAGTCCCGAGGAGCTGGCTTCTCTGTACATTGCCGAGGAATTCGTGCCATTGTATCTGTACAAGGTTGTGGGCGTAAGCCCTCGAAAGCAGGAGCAGCAAGCCCGATGAACATCATGGGTCTTTCGAGCATCTGCGACGGGACCTCGGCCGCGCTGGTAAGCGACGGCAGGCTGGTTGCGCTGGTGGAGCAGGAGCGGCTCAACCGGAAGAAGAACACGTGGGAGCACCCGTACGATGCCGCGGTGGAGTGCGTGCGCATCTCGGGGATCCGGTTCTCCGACATCGATGCCATGGTCTTCTACTCCAAGCCGTGGATGGAGATGCTGGGCAACGCGGGGTACTTCCTGCGCCACCTCCCAAAGACCCTGAACCTGCTGAAGGTGCCGACGGGCAGCGACGACCTGTCGTTCTTCCCGAGGTTCAAGCGGGTGATGCACTTCGCGGACGACTTCAAGCCGTTGCACGCGGGCAAGCGGATCCCGACCGCGTTCGTGGAGCACCACATGGCGCACGCGGCCAACTGCTTTCTCTGTTCCCCTTACGAGGAAGCCGCGGTGTTCACCTGCGACGGCCGGGGGGAGTACTCGACCGCAGTATTCTGGCACGGCCGCGGGACCTCGATCCGGCCGGTGCACCGGATTCCCCTGCCGCACTCGCTCGGATTCCTGTACGGTGCGGTGACGTCCTACCTCGGCTTCCGCCCGTTCAAGGACGAGGGGAAGGTGATGGGGCTGGCCGCATTCGGGGACGACCGGTTCCTCGAGCCCTTCGCGAAGCTGGCCACGTTCAAGGACGGCGTGTTCACGCTGGACCTCGACTACTTCCTGTTCCAGTACTACAGCCGTGCCCGGTGGTATTCGCCGAAGATGGAGGAGCTGTTCGGCCCCGCGCGGCACTACCCCGAGCCGCTGACCGACGCGCACCGGGCCGTGGCCCGCGCGCTCCAGGAGCACACCGAGCGGCTGGGCGTGGAGATGGCCCGCTGGTTCCGAAAGGAGTCCGGTCTCAAGAAGCTGTGTCTCTCCGGCGGCGTGTTCCTGAACTGCCAGATGAACACGCGTATCCTCAGGGAAGCCGGGTTCCACGAGGTCTTCATCCAGCCCGTGGCCGGTGACCCGGGCACTCCGTACGGAGCGGCCCTGCACGAGTGGGTGCGTCGGACCGGAAGGCGGGAGCAGGTGTTCCGGGACATCTACCTCGGCACCGGCTACTCGGACTCGGACTACGAGGCGGCCCTGTCCAGGGCCGGGCTGGAATACCGCCGGAGCCCGGACGTGGCGTCCGAGGCCGCGGTCCACCTCGACGAAGGGCGCATCGTCGGGTGGTTCCAGGGGCGGATGGAAGCCGGCCCGCGGGCGCTGGGCAACCGCAGCATCCTGGCAGACCCCCGCCGCGGGGACATGAAGGACCGGCTCAACAAGCGCATCAAGGGGCGGGAGCCGTTCCGGCCCTTTGCTCCGTCCGTGCAGTGGGAGCACACGTCCGAGTACTTCGACACGCCCGCGGAGTCGCCCTACATGATCCTGACCGCGGGCACGAAGCCCGGCATGGCGCAGAAGATCCCCGCGGTGATCCACGTGGACGACACCGCGCGGCTCCAGACCGTGCGCAAGGAGGACAACCCCCGGTACTGGGGGGTCATCGAGGCGTTCCGGAAGCGGACCGGGGTGCCCATGGTCCTCAACACGTCGTTCAACGAGAACGAGCCCATCGTGCGGTCGCCGTCGGAAGCCGTGGACTGTTTCGTGCGGACCGGCATGGACGTGCTGGTGCTGGGCGATTTCATCGTGGAGGGGAAGCGCTCGTGAGGGTGCTGCTCCTCAACCTCCCGTCCCCTGTGCCCGTGTACCGGGGGTTCTTCCGCAGCAACGTCGCGAACTCGTCGTTCTTCATTCCGCAGGCAGACCTGGTTCTCCTGTCCGGTGCGCTGCACGCGGCCGGAGCCCGGGTGGAGGTCGTGGACTGCATCGTGGCCGGGCTCGACCTGGACGCGGCGGAAGCCCTGGTGCGGACAGGCCGCCACGACCTCGTGGTGTGCATGGTGTCCTCGTCCACCCTGTCGGAAGACCTCTCCCGGCTGGCCCGTCTCTGCGCGGCCGCCTCCTGCCCGATCGCGGTTCTTGCCGACGCGGCCATCGTGGCTGCAGGGCTGGTGGAGAAGGTCCGTGCAGTCTCCGAACGGATCGCGTGCGTCTCCGTCGAACCGGTGCACCGGGAGGTGACCGCGCTGGTGGAGTCCATGACCGGCACACGCCGGCCGTTGGTGGTGCGCGACGCGGACGGGAGGATCCGGATGCCCACGCCGCTCCACCACCTGTTCAAGGACCGCAGGTACGGGTTCCCGCAGTCCAAGCGGTGGCCCGTCACCTGCACGCAGTCCAGCTTCGGCTGCCGCTTCGGCTGCCGCTTCTGCGTGGACGGCGCGACCCGGCCGGACCCGGAGGTGCGTGCTCCCGACGACGTCGTGGAGGAGCTTGCGGCCGCACGGGCCGCAGGATTCCGGGAGGTCTACTTCCGGGACCTCACGTTCGGCCAGTTCCGTGAGGAGTCGCTGGCCGTCTGCCGCGGGCTTTCCCGCCGGGCTGAGGGGTTGCGATGGCTCTGCTCGTCCCGGGTGGACGTCATGGACCGCGAGCTGGTCGAAGCCATGGCCGAAGCCGGGTGCTACGGCATCGAGTTCGGCGTGGAGAGCCACGACCCGCAGACCCGGGAGCGCATGGGCAAGGTCCGGGAGACGGAGCGCATCCGCAGCGTGTTTGGCGCGTGCCGGGACGCGGGGATCGAGGTGACCGCATTCGTGATCCTTGGGCTTCCGGGCGAGGCGCTGCCCCCACCGGAGGGCCTTGTTGGCTACCTGCTGGACCTGGGCTGCGACTGGGTCTCGTTCAACCTCCTGACACCCTTTCCCGGCACGCCCCTGGTGGACGACCCGGCCCTTGCATGCCAGCGGGACGAGCTGCCGTCTGCACCCTACCACTCGCTGGAGTGGATGGCGGATGCGGGCCAGCGGGAGCGGCTGCTGGAGTACTTCCGTACCGCGCACGCCCGGTTCTACACGCACCCGGCAGTGCTCCTGAGGCGGCTTGGCCGGCTGGAGACCCTGGGGGAAGCGTACAAGATGGCGCGGCACGGAGCCGGCCTTGTGGCCGGGGCCGTGGCGGACCGCGTCCGGCAGAAGGTGACGACACGGACGAAATGATGCCGGGGAGCGGGCGTGGCGCCCGGGCCGCGCCGCAGCGCTCCGGTGGGGCTTGGAGGTGACATCCGCATGCTGGAAAGGCTGACGAGCTACCCGCGGTACTCCATGGATGTGACCCCCGCGGAAATGGCGCGTGCGTTCCGGGAAGTGGCTTCGGGGCACGCGGTGACCGGAGACGAGCAGCAGCGGTTCGCGGACGCGTTCGCCGCGTTCTGCCGCGTCCGCCATGCGCTGCCCGTGTCGTCGGGGAGGTACGCTCTGTCCCTCATCTTGAACGCGCTCGGCGTGCGAGAGGGGGACGAGGTCATCCTGCCCGCGTACAACTACTACGTCGTGCCGGAGATGATGAGGCAGCTCGGTGTCACGCCGGTCCTGGCCGGTCCGGACGCGGGCTCCCGCAACATGACCGTGGAATCGACAGAGAAGCGGGTGACCCCGCGCACCCGCGGCATCCTGGTCACGCACATGCTGGGCAACCCGTGCCCCATGGACGGCTTCCTGGACCTGGCCCGGCGCAAGCGGTTGTTCCTCGTAGAGGACTGCGCACACGCCGCGGGCGCCACCATCCACGGCAAGCCTGCGGGCAGCTTCGGGGATGCCGCGCTGTTCAGCCTGAGCGTCCAGAAGACGCCCACCGCGATGGGGGGCGGGGTCGCGGTCACCAACGACTCCGGACTCATGGACGCGATGACGCGGGAATGCGCCGAACGTCTGCCAGGAGTGCGGGAGACCCTGTCCGCCCTGGCGTTCGGGGCCGCGTGCGTGGCCGCATCGAACCCCGCGGTGTTCACTGCCAGCGCGTTCCCGGTCATGGCGGTGGGGGACAGGCTGGGGCTCAAGATCGACGAGCTGTTCCTGCTGGACAGCCCGCAGCGCCCCAAGAAGCGGGGGGCAGTACCCGGGCTGCTCTCCAACGCACAGTGCGCTCTGGGGCTCTCGCAGCTCGGGAGGATGGAGGCCATCGTGGCGGCACGCCGCGCACATGCCGCCAGCTACGCACGGCTTCTGTCCGACTGCCCCGGCCTCACGCTGCCCGGAGAAACTCCGGGCCTCACGCACACCTGGCTCTACTACATGGCGCTGTGCGACTCGCGGGACCACGTGGCCGCACGCCTGCTGGCCGCGGGCGTGGACTGCGAAGGGCGGGACTTCGTGGACTGCTCGGCCGCGGACACGTACCTGGAAGCCCGATCTCTCCGGCTTCCGAACTCGTCCGCGCTGTCCGGCGCGGATGTCGCCTGCATCGCCGGCCGTGTCCGCAGCGTGTGCACGAGGCGTTCCGGCTGACGGGTTTTGCTTGCCTCTTTGAGGCAAACGGAACATCATGGTTCGCGGGTCGCTTCGAGGAGGACGGAATGCGGTACTTGCTCCCGCTGTGTACGGTGATGGCGCTGCTGGCAACTTCGGGGCTCTGGTCCTGCAAGAGGGAGGCGGCCACGGAGCAGCCCGGCGTCAAGGCGACTGCAAGCCCTGATGAGGCAGCGGCTCCCAAGGCGCCCGGGGCCGCCAAGCAGGCACCTGCTGCCGCGGCTGAGAAGGCGGCGGGGGAGACCCCGACCGCGGAAGCCGGCAAGGAAGCAGGGCCTGCGGGCGCTCAGGCCGCGGCCGGGGCCGCAGCAGCAGACTCCGGCGCATCGGACAAGCCCGCGGCAGAGGAGCTCAAGCCCGGAGAAGCGCCGGACCCGGCCAGCTGCAAGGTCCGTGTGGATGCGGAGGAAGCCCGGCTCCAGAAGGAGGTGGTCCCCATCATCGCCGCGGACACCGAGTCCACGGCCATCGTGAAGGAGTGGGCGGAGAAGACCTACAAGATCCTGGAGAACGGCGAGGTCAACATGTCGCAGTCCAAGCTGTCGGTCTTCTGGCAGGAGTACCAGGACTGCGTCAAGCGACTCCACGCTCCCAAGACCGAACGCGACCCGGAGTGCGTCGCGTACGTGACCGCGGACGAAACCGCGTGCCAGCGCCTGGGCACCAGGGACACCATCGAGCAATGCGTGCAAACCGTCCGGAACAGGCCTTTCGAGAAGAGCCTCATCGGCTGGGCTCGTTCGGGCTACTCGGCAGACTACTGCTCCACCCTGTCTCCGGAGATGGACGGCCGCGACCTCCATCCGCTGGTCTGCCGGGGGTTGGCCGCGGGCCAGAAATGTGGAGCCTTGGGCCCTGACTGGAACTCTTCCAAGTCGTTCTGCAAAGCAGCGCAGAAAGGCCTGTCCGGCGCGGACTGCGGGCCGGACGCGCCCGAAGGCAGCCTGCAGTGCCAGTGGCTGCGCATCATGAAGGCCCCGGACCGGGACGAACAGTGCCGGGCATTCACGAAGGCCGGGCTGTCGCCCATTCCCGTGGATGTCTGCGCCCATCTCGACCGGATTCCGAAGCTGGACTGCGACCGGATGCCCGAGTTCCCCAAGCACCTGGCCGAGGAAGAGGCCGGCGACCCGGAGTGCCTGCTGGCGCATGCGTTGCGCAACGGGGCAGCCTCCTGCGAGGGGCTCTTTGCCGCGGACAGCAACGAGTGCGTGACCCTGACCTCGGTGCGGGGGCTGGTCTCCGGGGACAGGACCGTCTGTGCGACGCTCCCGTCGGAGCGGTCCCAGGCCCGCTGCCGGACGTTCGGCGCCACCACCGTGGAGGAGTGCGAGCTCAAGGGGGGCGACGCCTGGGGCACCGGGGCCAAGGACGACACGCCGTGCCGGAAGCTGCTCCTGTCCCGGAACGTGCTGCCCGCGGAAGCAGACCGCATCGAGGTGCGGATGCTGTTCGTCAACCCCTTCCAGGACAAGGTCGCGTGCCAGGTGCTGGTGGATGCCAAGGGCAAGGACTCCGGGGCCAACCAGACGATCCAGGTGTCCCTGGCCGAGGGCGAGATGAGGTACCAGAGCGTCTTCTTCGTGAAGATGACGGACCCGGTGGTGGACGTGACGCCCAACTGCACCTGGACCCTGGGGCCGCGCAAGGCCCCGGCCGAGGGCGCTTTGCCTGCCGCGGGCGGTGCCGACGCTAGTTGATCAGGCCGTTGAGCTCGTACCCGGTCACGGACCAGATCTCGTCCGAGTCCACGTCGATGAAGGAGATGCGCCCGTTCTCGTGCTGCTGGGCTACCGCCACCTTGCGGGAGTCCGGTACGAAGACGAGGGACTCTGGCCAGGACGCAAGCGGGATCGGGTCCGCGATGTAGGTGACCAGGTCCACGGACAGCACGTAGTGCGACTGGTCGAGCGGGTCGGGCGTGAGGATGTAGGCTTTCTGGTCCTTTCCGTCCTTGTCCGAGACGAACAGGTAGCTGGACCACCGGTGGTCGGTCTGGATGAGCTTGCGGTACCCGGACTCGAGGTTGAACAGGGTGAACCCCTCCGTGGCCGCGATGGTCTGCTCGACCTCGGTATCCGTGGGGGCGTAGGACTCCTGCTCGTGCATGACCGTCGCGGTGAGGCCCTGGTTGGACAGGGCCACGCCGACGACTCCCTTCTGCACCGGGTAGGCCTTCCATGCGTACGGCTTGTGGGTCAGCGACATGACGGCCACGGACTTGACTCCGCCCACGGTCGTGTAGAGCACCGCGGTGGTTCCGTCCGAGGCCACGATGGCGGCTCCTGCCGAGCTTCCCGTGATGTCCACCACGTCCACGGCCTGGGTGAAGTCCGGGCCCTCTTCGGGCAGGGCGATGACCTTGGCCAGGTCGATGACGTACGCCTTCTTCTGCTCCCGCAGGACCGTGAGCACCGTGTTCTTGCCGGGGATGAGGTCCAGGTCGGTGGGCAGCCCCTCGATGGGCACGGAGCGGATCTTGCCGGAGGCCATCTCGACCACGCCGATCTCGGGGCTGGCGAGGTTGCGGACCACCGCGTACTTGCCGTCCGCGGTCACCACGACCTCCCGCATGGTCGGGTCGTCCAGCGGGTTGTCGGTCAGGGCCACGATGTCCGTGATGTCGCCGTCCTGGGTCGCGGCCAGGTCGATGATGGACACGCCGTCGTCGGTGACCAGGTACGCGATGCTCTTTGCCGCGTTGAAGTAGACCGCGGTGGGGTGGAAACCGGTGGACACGAAGGAGACCGTGACGTCCTCCCCCTTCAACGCGACCACCGCGACGGTCTGGAAGTCGCCCACCGGCTCACCGGTTCCCGCGTTGAGCTGGTTGTAGTACACGATGGCGTACTTCCCGTCCGGAGAGACCGAGATCGTGTTCACGTACGGAAGCATGTCCACGGTCTGCACGTCGTCCGACGTTTCCTTGGATCTGACGATGGAGAAGTCCTGCGTGCCGCTGTTGATGACCAGGGCGACGTCCCCCTTGGGCAGGGTGGCCACGCGGGTGGGGCGGCCTCCCACCGGGATGAGGCGGATGGTGAGGGTCTGTGCGTCGATGCGGACCAGGGAGTCGCGGGCCGTGGCCGCGATGTACACGTAGTGCTCGCTGGCCTGGGGCGCCTTGAAGTCCAGGTCGAACTCCTCCTCCGGCTCCGGGATGTCGTACGAGACGTCCGACGCGGAGTAGCTGTCCTTTTCCCACCCCCTGCCGCCATGGGGGTAGGAGCCGGAGTCCTCCCACGAGTAGTCGGAATCTGCCCCCGACATGCCGGACCCGGCCGAACCGCACCCGACGTGCGCGGGGATGGCGGCCCAGAAAGCGGCCGCGGCGAGGAACACGACGATGGCAGTCAGCTTGAGCGCTTTCATGGCATCACCTCCTGCCTACAGGTAGAAGCGGAAATCAAAGGCCATGTAGAACCCCTGCAGCCACAGCTCCCCGAGGTCGGGAGAGGCTTGCGGCATGGCGTCCAGACCTTCGCCCCCGCTGCTTCCGGACACGGGCAGGTCCGACAGGTCCACCGGCTGCTTGATGCCGTAGCCGGCCTCGAACGTGACCCCCATGGACATGTCCTTGAAGAACCCGGTCGCGGTGTCGCCCTCGCGAAACACGGAGCGGGGCACGCAGAGCTCCAGGCCGGCCGCGGCGCGGCCGCCGAACCGGCCCTCTCCCCAGCCGTCCTCTCTCGTGAGCTCGGTATTGCCCCAGAGAGCGACGGTCGTGGTCGTCCAGGCATAGGTGCCGGCGAGGCTGGCGTAGGGGCGCATCCAGTCCGAGACCGCGAACGCCTTGCGCACGAGGATCTGGGGCTCGGTGTAGCTCAGGGTCGTCTGGTACTTGTCCCAAAGCCAGGC